>JAEEGJ010014208.1_pt1 | contig 18979 bp, 10 predicted proteins | sample 8958761 | NCBI WGS metagenome assembly JAEEGJ01 (sample SAMN16246546, study PRJNA631951) | gut metagenome | biome: gut microbiome; feature: rumen; material: RS-attached | host: Bos | place: Iran: Karaj | collected 2018-10 | reverse complement strand
CATGCGAAGTCCCTTCTTTGCATACTCAGCAGGCTTTTTCATAATCTCCATTACCTGCACCATATCGCGCTTAAGCTTATCCATACCAACAACATCATCAAACTTTACGCCGGTTTTATGAACAACTTTGAAAGTGTTCGGAGAAATGAATTTTCTGAAGGCAATAAAAATCACTCCAAAGAAAAAGAGATAGAAAATCAAATCAAAAATCAAAGAAAGAATTTCTGTGCCGTCTTTTGCAATAGAAACCTCAATTGCACGCTTCATCAATTCTTCCTGCAAAACAGGTGAATTAGGATTCTGTGTTTTAAATTTTACCGGGCTGGACTTTACCGTAAAATGAAGAGTCTCGCCTTCAATCTTTACAGACGAAACTTCGCCTGCTTCAACACACTGCCAGAAATCAACATAAGAAATCTTTTCTTCTTTGTTTCCAAAATAATCCCATGCAAAATATCCGCCGGCGCACAACGCAGCCACAATAATAATCAGCAAAAATTTTTTATTCAGTCTTCTCATTTTCATGCTCACTTTTTTTGTCCATCTGAACCGGGGCACTCTCTTCCTGTCCTTCTGCCCTGTACTTCAACGGAGTTTTATTTTTATAACGTTTGAATAATTTTATAAAATAACTGATGTCATTAAAACCACAGTCATATGCAATATCTTCTATAGATTCATCTGTACCCAAAAGCATTTCTGCAGCACGGTTTATTCTATACTGATTAAGATATTCCATTGGAGTGTAATGTGTTACTTCATGGAAAACACGGCAGAAATATTTTGGAGAAAAACCAGCACTGTCTGCCATCTGTGCAAGGCTTATAGATTCTCCGTACTTCTGCTTAATCAGATTCATTACACACTTGAGCCAGATAAGTTTTCCGTTCTCCTTCATGTAATGCTCATTACGTTCATACATTTTATGAAGATCAATAAAGCCGAACAGCTGGAACAAAAGACTGATTGTTTCGTAGGCATAACCTTCGTTCTTAGCCTTTACGGTTTTAAACAATTCTAAAAGTCTCTTTGAAAAATCAGTTTCGTCTGTGCACTGTAAAATAGAAAAATAATTTTCGCCTTCAATCAGCCGCTCTAAAAAAGGAACTGTGGCGTAATTATTAATCATCATGATATTCGGATCAAAAACGAGTGATTCGTAAATACACTTACCGCGGAAGCGTTCACTGTCTCCATGGAGAATACCGCTGGACATCAAAAAGAAATCTCCGGCCTTCAAAACATATTCTCTTGTGCCGGCAAACAAAGTGTACTCCCCGCGCAGAATATGAATAAACTCAAACTCAATATGCCAATGATAAGGAAGATCATAATTTGGCTCGGAAGTGTCTATTCTGTAATATTCCATCGGATAAGAAACAGAACCTCTCGGTCTCGACTCCTGCTTTTTTGCATTAATCATATCTATTCAGAACTCCCTTAAAAAGTAACTTTTGTCATATTTTTAGGAAATTATAACACTACAAAACGTAATAAAGCAATATTATATTCGAATCATGATACATTTAAATGCAATTGAACATCATGCTTTTGACAACTATTGTTATCCTCTTGATAAGGATAACCTGATAATTAATCTTCGCACAGGTAAGGAAGTTGAAAAGGTTTTTCTTCTTTGGGGAGACCCTTTTGACTGGGGGCTTTCTAACAACGCTTCTAACTATACCTGGCAGTATACCTCGGTCGAAGTCACAGAGAAAAAAGAGCTCCAGAATCATTTGTGGTGGACAATCAAGCTCCAGCCAAAATTCAAACGCTGTAAATATTTTTTCAATATTAAAGCAGGAGATGATTCTTATATCTACGGTGAAAGCGGCCTTGTTTGTGAAGAGGATTTTCACCGCGCCGAAGATGAATACTACCCTTTCATTTTCCCGTGGATGAATCAGAATGATATCTGTAATCCTCCTAAATGGGCAGAGAATACTGTATGGTATCAGATTTTCCCAAGCCGTTTCAGAAAAGGTCCTATTGCTGATAAAAAGGAAGGACTCTCTCCATGGCCAGACAGAGACACTGTTGTAAACAACGAACAGAAGTTTGGCGGAAATCTTGGCGGCATCACAGAAAAAATGAGTTACCTTGCAGACCTTGGAATTACTGGTATTTACCTTAATCCGGTTAACTGCTCTACAACTCAGCATAAATATGACACAACTGATTATTTTGATATCGACCCGGACTTTGGTACAAAAGAAGATATGAAAAAGCTTGTTGCCGAAGCACATAAATACGGTATCAGAATTATGCTGGACGGTGTTTTCAATCATTCAGGCTGGGAGTTTTTTGCCTGGCAGGATGTGCTTAAAAACCGCCAGAACTCAAAATATGCCGACTGGTATATGGTAAATGACTGGAATTTCCCTGGAAAGCCAGGCCATAACGCAGACGAAGGTAAGTTTTTTGCCTTTGCTTACTGCGATTACATGCCAAAGTTCAACACAAATAATCCGGAAGTTCGCAAATATCTGATTGATGCCTGCGAGTTCTGGGTAAAAGAATATGACATTGACGCTCTCCGTCTGGACGTTGCAAATGAAGTTTGCCATGACTTCTGCCGTGAGCTTCAGACTCGTATGCGCGGTCTTAAGAATGATTTCTACATTATCGGTGAAATCTGGCACAACTCAATTCCATGGCTTCGCGGAAACGAATTTGACGCAATCATGAACTACCCTCTTCAGAATGCAATTTACAATTTTGCTCTGGACAAGAGACGCACTAGCCACAGCTTTGAACAGGACGTAAACCGCTGTCTCACAGATTATTTCCAGCAGACACAGAAAGTAATGTTCAACCTGATGGACAGCCACGACACAATGCGTCTTGTTACAAAAGCCGGCAGCCGCAATAAGGCTCTTCAGATGCTTGCCGTTATGTTTGCTATGCCAGGCTCACCATGTATTTATTACGGTACAGAAGTTTTCCTTGAAGGTGGAAAAGATCCTGACTGCCGCCGCTGCATGCCATGGAAAGATATTGAAAGTGGAAAATGCGACGAAGAGATGGACATCATTAAGCAGCTGATTTATTTGAGAAAAACAAACACTGCAATGAGTTCATACGAAATGAGTTTTGAACACGTTGAAGGAAAAGATCGTCTTCTCTGTTTGAAGAAAAACGACGGCGAGAACAACATTCTCATCATCGTAAACTTCTCAGACAAGCAGGAAGAAGTTTCTAACTTGCTGGATGGAACAAAAGTTCTGTTCAAAAATGGATTTAATGCGCAGACCAGAACCCTCGATTCCGACGGAATTCTGATTGCACAAAGCGGTTTTTAATTGAAAAAAAGGTGAAAATAGTACGATTTTCACATCAAAATAAAAGAAAAGTACCGCTAAAAAAAATTTTTTTGAAAGTATATCTATCAAGGATATAATAAAACTATAACAGGATTTTGAGTGGAAAAAAGGAGTCCACTCATATTTGGAGGTAATATGAAAAAATCTGTTAAGGTATTGGCTGCATTTGCATGTCTATCTGTATTTCTTTTTAATTCCTGCTCAGAGAAAAAAGTAACTCTCAAGATGTGGGAATCTGATGGTCCGGAGCGCCAGTTCATGGAATGGGCTGCTGCTGAGTATAAGAAGAGCCATCCAAACATTGAAATCATTTATGAGCCAGTTGGTTCACCAGATGCACGTGCAAAGATTGAGCTGGACGGCCCGGCTGGAGTTGGAGCTGATGTATTTGTTGCACCTCATGATCACGTTGGAGCTCTCGTAGCTGGTGGACATGTACTCCCAGTAGAAGACACATCTTTCATTAATGATTTCGTAGACGCAGCAAAAGTTGCAGGTACTTATGATGGAAAACTTTACGGCTACCCACTTGCAATTGAAACATACGCATTGTTCTACAACAAGGACATCATTAAGAACCCACCAAAAACATGGGACGAAGTTGCTGAATTCGCTAAAACTTGGAACGATAAGTCACAGAACAAATACGCTCTCGTATGGGGTGTAGGTAACGCATACTACTCTTACATGTTCATGAGCGCTTACGGCACATCTTTGTTCGGACCTAACGGTTCTGATAAGTCACAGCATGGAATCAATGCTCCAGCAACAATCAAGGGACTTCAGTATTTCCAGGATTTGAGAAAGAAGATTCTCGACGTTCCTTCTGCTGACCTTTCTGACGACTTCTGTAACTCTTCATTCGAAGAAGGAAAGGCTCCTATGATCATCACAGGACCATGGAAGATTTCAGACTTCAGCAAGACTGTAAAAAACTTTGGTATTACAACTCTTCCAGGCTTCGGCGATGGAAAACCTGCTACATCATTCTCTGGTGTACGTATCGCTTTCGTAAGTGCTTACTCTGAGCACCAGGCAGAAGCTCAGGACTTCGCTAAGTTCCTTATGTCTAAGGCTTGCCTCGAAAAGAGATTTGAGTTCACAGCACAGATCCCACCAAGAAAGGACATCACAATTACTGATCCACTTTCTAACGGAATCCTTTCACAGGCTGCTTACGCATTCCCTATGCCAACAATCCCACAGATGGGTACATACTGGTCTGCAATGGGTAGTGCTTACGGCGGAATCTGGGACGGCGACAATGTTAAGCAGGATCTTGATGCTGCTGCTGCAGCAATGGAAGCTGCTAACTAATTAAATTATAATTAAACTACATGGTCATTGCAGCTTGGTTAATACTCCGCTAATCTGCAATGACCTTTTTTTTGAGGTCTTTCTTTATGGAAAATACAATTACGAACACAGAGAGCGTAAGCACTTTAGATGCTAACCTGCCTCAGAAAACAAAAGTAGCTTCATGCTGCTTTATGGGGCTTGGTCAGGTTCTTTTCTTAAAACAATATGTTCGTGGAATTCTTCTGATGATTTTTGAAGTCATCATGATTCTGTGCTGTACACCGGTTTTCAACTCTGTTATTCCAACAACACTTTACGGTGTTATTACACTCGGCTCTCCAAAACCAGAAGGAACGCCGATAAAACAACTTGACCACTCAATCTTCATGCTGATTGAAGGTCTTTTTACTATTATAATTCTTGCAATTTTTATTGTCCTTTATATCACACAGGTAAAAACAGGTATAAAAGACGCTGAGCGTATTTTGAAACGCGGAAGATACCCAACTGCAAAAGAAGTAAGAAATCATCTTGCTACAAAATCTTTCCCAGTTCTTGGTATCACTCCATCTTTACTTATGCTTTCAATCTTTACATTGATTCCACTTCTGTTCTCAATGTTGATTGCATTTACAAACTATTCATCTCCAGACCATATTCCACCAAAGAATCTGGTAGACTGGGTTGGATTCTCAAACTTTACAACAATGTTCTCAAGGAACGTTGGCGGTAACTGGCCTAAAGCCTTTGCTCGTGTAGCAGGATGGACTGTCCTCTGGGCTGTTCTTTCTACTTTCACCTGTTTCTTTACCGGCTTTATGTTTGCGGTAATTCTCCGCGACAAGCGCATCCAGTTCCCAAGATTCTACCGCACAATTTTTATTCTTCCTTATGCCATTCCTCAGATGCTTTCTCTCTTTGTATGGGCTAACCTTCTTAACGGAACCTTTGGTCCTATCAACAGAACTCTTCAGTACTGGCATATTATAACTCAGGGTATTCCATGGCTTTCTAATCCGAATGTTGCAAAGCTCACTCTTGTTCTTGTAAACATCTGGATTGGTTTCCCATATAGTATGATTCTTACAACAAGTTCGATGACTGCAATTTCGCAGGCTCAGTATGAAGCTGCTCAGATTGATGGTGCTAACCGCTGGCAGCAGTTCATTCATATTACTTTCCCTCTTGTAATGTATCAGCTCAAACCTGCACTGATTATGCAGTTCGCAGGAAACATAAATAACTTTGGTGCAGTCTTCTTCCTTACAAGCGGTGGTCCAAACCTCATGTTCGGAACTGAAAACCTCACCATTTCAACACAGGCAGGTTCAACAGATCTTCTGATTTCATGGATCTACAAGCTCACAATGAATACTCCAAACCAGTATCAGCTTGCTTCTGTACTTTCTATTCTGGTATTTATTGTGCTTGTACCGTTTGCTTTGTACAACTTTACTCACACAAAAGCATTCAAGGATGGTGAACTATAATGAAAGAAAAAATGGAAAGAACAAACAAAATATCTGTTTCAGTAGTTCTGCTTACAATCATTCTTGTAATTCAGGTACTATTGGTTTTATATCCTCTTGCTTTTACAATCAGTGCTTCGTTCTCTGACTCTAACTCTCTTGCTTCTACAAGCATTGTACCGTTCAAGCATAAGTTTTCAATTTATCAGTATCAGCGATTGTTCAAGGAATCAAACTACTTCCACTGGTACTTAAACACTCTGATTATTGCAACTTCAAACATGTTCATTACAGTTTTTGTATGCAGTCTTTGTGGTTACATTTTCAGTCGTTTTACCTTCCCGTTCCGTAAACCTATCATGGCATCTATGATTATTCTTCAGATGTTCCCAAGCTTTATTGGAATGATTGCTACTTATGTAATTCTTTGGAAGCTTAATGCTCTGAATACTTTGTGGGGGCTTGTACTTGTTTATTCAACAGGAAGTATTCCTTTCAACTCATGGCTTATGAAAGGCTACTTTGACACAATTCCTCATGATATTGCAGAAGCTGCTTATATTGATGGAGCAACACCTCTGGGAGCTTTTATTAAAGTTGTTGTACCAGCTGCTAAGCCTCAGATTATCTTCCTTGCTCTTACAAGCTTTACCGGCCCATGGATGGACTTCATCTTCCCTCGCCTGGTATTGCGTACCGACAGCAAAAAGACGCTTGCTGTTGGACTTTATGAAATGATTAATGGACGTGCCGCAGACCACTTTACAATGTTTGCCGCAGGAGCTCTTCTTGTAGCTATTCCATTTACATTTTTGTTCGTACTCGGACAAAAATCTCTGCTCCAGTCACTTGCCTCTACTGGAGGAAAAGAATAATGAACACACATATTAAAAAAAGTTTTTCAATTTTCCTGATACTGGCCTTTCTGGCTGGTATCACAGGTTGCAGCAAGGACACCGCTGCAACCAACTCTTCTTCGTCCGCTCTGTGTGACCCGCAGAGCGGTGTTTACTACAGTCTTTTTGTACGCTCCTTTGCAGACAGCGATGGAGACGGCATTGGAGACTTCAACGGAATTACCCAGCATCTGGACTATCTTTCAGACCTCGGAATTAAAGGGCTCTGGCTTCTTCCTATCTACCCTTCTCCTTCCTATCATGGTTATGATGTTGATGATTATTATGATGTAAACCCGCAGTACGGTACTATGCAGGATTTTGAAAATCTTCTTGCAGCCTGCAAAGCAAAAGGCATTTGTGTAATGCTCGACATCACCTTTAATCATTCTTCATCAACTAACAAATGGTTCCTTGCTTCTAAAAATCCTGATGATCCGCACAGAGACTGGTATCACTGGATTGATGCAAATGACACCCGTTACAGCCTGAACACAAAGGTATGGGGACACAATCTTTGGAACAAGGTAGGAAACTCTTACTATGCAGGAGAGTTTTTTGACGGCATGCCGGACTTTAACTTAGACAGTCTTGAACTTCGCGAAGAACTTAAAAATGTACTCGCCTTCTGGATGGACAAAGGTGTTACAGGTTTCCGTTTTGATGCTGCAGGCCACATATACGACAAAATAAAAATGCCAGCCGGCTTTGATGAATCAAACAAGGCTTCTGCTGAATTCTGGAAAGAAATCATCGACTTCACTAAATCAAAAAATGCACGCACTTACAGCGTTGCAGAAGTATGGGATACAACAAGCATCCGAGCTCAGGCACTTGCAGGACTTGATTCTGTTTTCCATTTTGATTTAGGCGACAACTATATTCTGAACTCTATCAAAACAAAAAGTGCCGGCAATAATAACCTTGCACATATTATCGAAAATGATTTTGCTGCGTATAAAAAATACAATGCAGATTTTATAGATGCTCCGTTCCTTACAAATCATGATCAGGCACGCCTTGCAGGAAATCTTAAGGGCAATGTAGAAGAACTTAAGCTTGCAGCCGGTATGTATCTTCTTACTCCGGGAATTCCTTTTGTTTACTACGGCGAAGAGCTTGGTATGATGAGTGGTACAAAAGACGAAACAAAGAGAACTCCATTCCTCTGGGTACAGATGGATGCAAAAAAGAAACCTGCTTATATGACTAGCTGGGCTTCTGATGCAGACTGCATTTACAACAAGAAAACAATTGGACTGGATATTCAGAAGAAAAACAAAGACTCTCTCTACAACTATTATAGAAGAATTATAAACTTCAGAAACAGTTGCAAAGCTTTTGCCGCTAATTCAGAACTTCTTCCTCTCGATACAGGTAACTCTGCCCTCTCTTCATGGATTATTAAAAATGAAGATTCACAGGCTTTTGTTATTCACAATGTATCAGATGCTGTAACAACCTTTAAGCTGCCGGAAGGCTTTGCTGAAACTGCAGCGTTCCAGACTAATCAGGTTAAAAATAATAAGGACGGAACCTTTACGATTCCGTCCCTCACAACTGCTGTGTTTATTCAATAGCTGGTAGTTATCTTCCAGCTTCCTCAGTAGCTTTCTTCAACCAGGCTGCAATCTTCTTAGTAATCTGCTTTTCTGTAGCACGCCATTTCCAGTTATCTCCAACTGTAGATGGTGTGTTCATTCTTGCTTCATGACCAAGACCAATCAAATCCTGCATTGTAAGAACACAAACAAAAGACTTGCTGTTAAGAGCGGCCTTCATCATTGCTTCACGAACATCAGCCTTCTCTTCTACCTTAAGATACTTCATGGCATTCTCAACTTCGTTCGGGCTACCTGTTTCTGTCCAGCCAAGAATTGTATCATTATCATGAGTTCCTGTATAAACGATTGAGTTTTCAGGATAGTTATCTGGAAGATATGCATTATCTGCAGTTCCATCAAAACCAAACTGAACAACCTTCATTCCAGGGAATGCGCACTTCTTAAGCATAGCGCGAACTTCATCAGTCATAAAGCCAAGGTCTTCTGCGATAATTGGTACATCGCCGAATTCGTTCTTTACTTCCTTAAAGAGGTTTGCACCTGGTCCCTTGCGCCATACACCAAGCTTTGCATCAGGCATACCATATTTAATAGTATAGAATGATTCAAATCCGCGGAAATGGTCAATTCTCAAAATATCATAAATCTCAAGACTTGCCTTAAGTCTCTGCTTCCACCAGCCGTAACCGTCTGCTTTGTGCTGCTTCCAGTTATAAACCGGGTTACCCCAAAGCTGTCCGAGTTCTGTAAACGCATCCGGAGGACAGCCTGCAACCTCAACCGGGACACGCTTCTTATTAAGCTTAAAGTTTTCCGGATGGGTCCATACATCTGCACTATCAGCCGCAACATAAATCGGGATATCACCAATAATCTTAATGTCATTTTTTGCAGCATAAGCGCGAAGGTCGTTCCACTGCTTAAAGAAAAGATACTGAAGCATCTTGTAATATTCGATGCGGCGGGCACATTTTTTAGTCCACTCTTTTACTGCTTTTTCCTCACGCATGCGGATATCATCTTCCCATTCAAGGAAAGCAATTCCGTTGTGAGCATCTTTTACAGCCATAAAGAGAGCAAAGTCGTTGAGCCACCAGGCGTTCTTTTTACAGAAAGCCTTGTAGTCGGCAGGAGTATTCTTCTCAAAATATTCCTGAATCTTTGCAAAAAGCTCGTGACGCTTTACATAAAGCAAACCGTAATCTACATAAGACTTGTTGCTGCCCCAGTCAATTCCTTCATAATCTGATTTAGAAATGAGTCCGTCTTTTTCAAGCAATTCAAAATCTATAAAATATGGATTTCCTGCAAATGTTGAAAAGCTCTGATATGGAGAATCTCCATAGCTGGTAGGACAAACGGGCAGAATCTGCCAGTACGACTGACCTGCTTCCCGTAAAAAATCAATAAACTGGTATGCATTTTTTCCAAGTGTTCCAATTCCATAAGGTCCAGGCAGCGATGAAATATGCATAAGAACGCCGCTGCCTCTCTGCTTAAATCCATTAGTATTCATAGTACTAAGTATACAATACTTTGCAACTTTGACTATAACAAAATTCACTTCTTATGTGATTTTTTTTACTAGCCATTAAAAACATGATATATTAATATTAGAGGTCTCGTATGAAAAATGTTTATACTTCGTGGAATCTGAATCAGCTTGCAGAATCAATGATTGAAAAAATCATGCAGAACTGGACAACTCCGTTTAATTCCCCAGCCGTTGTTTTTACAGACCCTAAAACCGAACAGTGGTTCAAGCTTCACTGGCTTAAAAGAAAGGTCGCCGGAAACTCCATTTTGATGAACCTCAAAACATTGCGCATACAGCAGTTTCTTTTTGACCTTGTAACTCCCGAAAACTGTGAAACCGAAAAACTTTCTGTTGAACTTCTTCGCGACCTTATTATAACAAAGCTTACTTCTAAAACCGCTGATAAAAAATATTATTTTGAAAGCTTAGGTGAGCCGCAGGTAATTACTTATCTTAGAGACAAATCATCTCCCGAAAAAATAAACGCAAATCATCTTTATGATTTTGCACAGACCATAGCTAGTCTTTTTCTTGATTATGAAGATACTCGCCCGGACTCTCTTGAACAGGTTCTCGCTCTTTCACCATGGCAGCATAAACTTTATGACGATGTAATTGGGGAGTCTGGTGTTGAAATTGATAGCAAAAAATATCTTACCCTTTACCAGCTTGTAAAACTAAATAAAAAAGAGAACGGCGGCGCACTCCGCTTTAACTGGAACAATGAAACTCCAGTCTTTATTTTTGGCTTTACAGGCCTTGGTCAGATTTATCGAAATATTCTTGAAGATTTTTCTAAGGATTATTCCCTTGAAGTTTTCCTTCAGTTCACAGAGATTCCAGAAAAACCTGCAAATCAGTTACTTTCAAAATGGGGAGATTTTGGAAGGGAACAGTTAGCTCTATGGAGTACAAACTGTTCTGCAAAAGCAATTTCTGAAGATCAAGTTTTTAATAAAACTGATTCTCTGCTTCATCGCATACAAAATTCAATTGTACAAGACAATGAGATTGCAGCCGAAGCTTATAACGCTGCAGACACTTCGCTCACACTCACCTGTGCCCCTACCCGTCTCCGTGAAATAGAAGTTGTGCATTCAAACATTTGTAAGCTTCTTTCAAAGAATGATAATACACAGCTTGGAGATATTCTGGTTGTTGCTCCAAAAATCCAGGATTACAGAACAGCAATTGAACAAGTCTTTGATCAGAATGATTTGTTTTCAGCAGATTCAAACTTCCCCTATATTCCATATACAATCGCAGATTATTCCGGCGAACGCTCATTAACTGCTGAGGCACTCAACATTCTTTTTGGAATTCTCAAAAAGCATTACCTTAGTCGCTCGGATGTTTTTGCACTTCTTCATAATTATCTTGTTCAGACTGTACGTGATTTTTCAGATGAGGATGTTTCAAACTGGGCCGACTGGTCTTCTAAGTTAAATATCTATCGTGACCGCAATGGACATGAAGAATGGCAGAAAGCAAAAAACAGACTGTTACTTGCCCGACTGACTTCAGACCTCGTAGAAACTAACGAGCGTAAGTTTTTACCATTTGAAACGATGACCACAGCGGATAATAATTCTCTCTATAAGTTTATTCAGATTATTGATGAACTTGTTGAATGGGAATCTTATTCACAAAAAGAAAAACTTAATATTTCAGATATAAACCGACTGGAAGAACTTTTGAAGAGCTGGCTTTTACTTGACGACAACATACCTGAAAATCTCTATAACGAAAGTCTTGTTTTCCAGAACGTTGTAGAAGAAATTGAACGTCAGCGGCTCACTGCTTCTCCAGACGTTTTTACAGACTGTTTTGCAAATGCACTTTTTGACCGTTCTGCAGCAGTCACTCTTCACAGCGCAAATATTTTTACACAGGGAATCACCTTTGCAAATTTTGAATCAAACCGTATTCTTTCTGCAAAGTATATTTTCTTTTTAGGACTCGACTCAAAGTCTTTTCCTGGAGTTGATAACGAAAATGAGCTTGACCTTCGTGGCAGCAAAGACAAACGTCAACCCGGAGACGAATCAATTCCAGACAGAAACAAAAACGCTTTTCTCTGCCAGCTTATGGCCGCCGGCGAAGGATTGTTTTTCAGTTATGTAAATAAAAATCTTCAGAAAGACGAAGAATATTTTAAAAGCTCTGTGCTCGAAGATTTCTTCAAATCTGTTTACGATTCAAGCTTTAAGGAAAACAACATAAAGATTGATGAAGACCGCCCATGGAACGAGCTGTATACACAACGCGAGTACCGAAATAAGCACAACTTTATTGCGCTTCAGTCCAGTAAAGATTCACAGGATTCTTTATCATCACAAACTCAGACTGATGCACCACAGGAAGCAGCAACACTCCCCGATCGCATCACAATCAGTCAGATGAAAAAGTTTTTGAATGAACCTTTTATATTTTATGTTTATCAAAAACTTACAAATAATTATGATGATGAAGAAAAGGAACAACTGGAATTCGAACCGCTGTTTTTAAACAACAAAGTAAATTCAGAAATCCGAAAAGATTATATTATTTCTCAATTACAGGGTAAAAATGATATTACTCCCGAAAAGATTTCTTTAACTTTAAGTATTCTAAATTCTCTTCCAGACAGTTACTTTGGAACAGCTGCGGTTGAAACTGTTTTCGAAAATGCTAAAACAATTCTTAAAAAAATAATAGCTGAATGTCCATTTGCCGGCAGCTTGATTTTTAACGAAAATAAAATGCATCATATACCACAACTTTCGGGCATCACTCCAAAAGACTGGTATATCTCCGGTGAACTTGCCTGGTATGATAAAAATTATACTGATACAAAAATCATAAATACTCTTGAACTTTCAGGTTCAAATAATGTTATTTCAGGTTATATAACTTCACTTCTTCTGCTGGCAGCACAGCCGGACAATGATAAAAATGTATATGATGTAAATTTACATGTTTTAGTTTTTACTCAGGGCACAGCTTCCATTCCAGAGCCGGAAAACTTTAAGGCAACACCAGCAGACGCAAGAGCTATTTTAAATGAAATATATAAAGCCATGTTTATAGAGCAATATAAAAAATCTGTACCACTTTCCTTAATTCAGGAAGAGTTCAAAGGTGTTTATAAAAAACAATTTATTTTTTCTTTTAATCAATTTAAAGATAAACTGCAAAGCGATTATGGTCATACTGAGTGGACTTATTTTTCAAAGAAGAAACTTTTTGATTTAGATTCAGATCTTGGCTACACCGACGAGACCTTTGATGCAGAATGGAGTAAAGCAAAGATGCATCAAAAACAGCTGATAAAATATCTGAAAATTTATGACAGAGCGGGAGAATAAATATGACACTTACAGAATTTGATTTGAATAAGTTTTCTGAAATAAAAGACCGCTCTGAATTAAAACATTCAATGTTTATTCAGGCTTCAGCAGGAACAGGAAAAACCTATACAATCACAGGAATTATCCAAAAGCTTGTTAAAGAAGATTTTGAACTTGAAAAGATACTGGTTGTAACTTATACCGAAAAAGCCGCAGGTGAACTTCGCGACAGAATCAGAAAAGCCTGTCCCGACAAGGACGTAGACAATGCACCGATTTTCACAATTCACTCGTTCTGTCAGAAAACCCTTTCAGAATTTTCATTTACAGCAAATCAATGTGCAAATCTTACTCTGGTTGAAGATACTGCAATTGACGATTTTATAGATCGCTGGATTCGTGATGTTTTAATCACTGATTCACAATTCAAAAATCTATTTGAAAGCGCAGAAAAACAATCCTCATTTATAAATGCAATTAAAAAAGATTTCAAACATGCAATTTCAAAATATTATCTTGATAACAATAATCAGGAAATAAAAGATATTGTATCGCTTGATGATATCTATATTAAAACCGAAGAAAAGAAAAATCGCCCGTCTCAGATTTATACTTTTGCTCAAATTGATAATCTTCTTGAACTTTCAGAAACTGATTATGATTCAATTAAAACTGAATTCGTAAGTGTTCTGTCTGGTAAAGGAACCAAAGCTCATTACGAAAAATTAGCAGAATTCAATAAGGCAAAGTTTTATCTCATTCAACTCAAAAAACTCTACATTGCCTGGCAGCAGGAAAAAGAAAACAACAAAACTCAGAGCTACGACGATATGCTCCGCAGTGTACGCGAAGCAGTTTGTAATCCAGCCTGTGAGTTGAAAAAGCAGCTTCAGAAAAAATATGAGTTCGCAATTATAGATGAATTTCAGGATACCAACCAGAAACAATGGGACATTTTTAAAACCGTTTTTCTGGAAGACACAGAACACACTCTTATTGTTGTAGGCGATCCAAAGCAGTCTATTTACGCATTTCAGGGTGCTGATGTAAATGTTTATAACAAAGCCATCTCTTCTATTGCAGAACAAAATGGGCTTGCCTGTAAGCTTTCAAAAAACTATCGCTCAACAGATAAAATTGTACAGGGCTGTAATATCCTGTTCAAGAACTTTTTTTCTCCGGAAGCGGGAATTACTTTTTCACCTTCCGATATTAATGGTAAGAAGGCGCCTGCACAATATTCAGGTAAAGAAGTTAATCCATTCTGGATAGCAGGCAATGAAGATAAAAATATTACCGAAAAAGATTTTGCAAAACTCACAGCACAGACAATTGTAGACTGTTGTACATGGGTAAATGGAAAAACAAAACTTCAAGTAAATGGTAAAGACGGTCTACGAAATGTAAGCTTCCGAGACTTTGCAATTCTCGTACGCTCATCTTCTGAATTTACAGAAACAGAACGCTCACTCAAAAAAGCCGGTATTCCGTTTCTTCGCTACAAGGATGCAAATCTCTTCTATGGAAAAGAATGTACAAACTGGATTTCTCTTTTTAATGCAATTACCGCAAAAGATTATACAGGCCATAATCGTACGATTTTAAGCGAAGCGCTGTTCACAGATTTTTTTGGAATCCCGATAGAAAATATTCAGGATGAAAAATATGATAATCCGGCTTCGCCAGAAAGACAGCTGATAATTCAGTGGCAGCAGTTAGCACAACAGAGAAAATGGGCAAAACTTCTGGAAAAGATTTTTGCTGACACAATGATAGAAAACCGGCTTTCCAAACTCGATAAAATGCAGTCACTTGCAAAAATCCGCCAGATTGGAAATTATGCCGTAGACTATCTGTATAAAACCGACAGCTCACTCGAAGATGTAAGCAAACATCTTTTACGCCTATCAACTGATTCTGATTCTTCAATTGATGATGGAAACATTGTTGAAAAAGCAACTGATTTTGACTGTGTTCAGCTCATGACAATACACGCTTCAAAGGGACTGGAATTTCCGGTTGTTATTGTACCGGCCGGCCTAAAAGCCAGAAATCCAAATGTAGCGCACACTTATCTTTATCATGATGCACAGTGCAACACAAAGCTGAGTTTTTCACCTTATGGAAAACAGCAGACAACAGTTGAAGAAGATTATGAACGCGAAAGAATTTATTATGTAGCATACACAAGAGCCTCTTCCATTCTCATGCTTCCGCTTTATGATGTCTGGGATCCGGCTGTAGACTCAAGTAAATCAAGTATCTACGCATTCCTGCGAAATAATATTCTTGCCCTTTTTGAAAAAGATGATAATAACGGACTTCTTTATGTAAGAGAACTTGAAGACAATAATAAAAATTATGAAGATCTCCAGAATGATGTTCAGCTCATTCTCAAAGAAACAAAGAACACTCAGGCACAACAGCCACAGGGGCAAGCTTCAGAAAATGATTTTACTGAAGAGCAGCAGCTCGCAGAAGCAAAACGTCTTTCAGCCAAAATTCCATCTCTGATTCTTCATAAGCATTCTTACTCTTCTCTCTCTCATAAAAAAACTACAGCAGAGTCCATCGCAAACTCGGCATCAGAAAGCATGACTGAAAACGGTGGCCGCGCAGATAAAGAAGGAGCAGATTTACAACACGTCTCTCTTGCAGGTTTTGATGCGGCAGAAAATCCAGTTACATACACAGCAAATCCAGACTCACAGGATTACAGCGCTCCGACAATTTCTGTTCCATACAATTATCCTAAGGGAGCACGCCTTGGTATTGCGCTTCATGAAGTTTTTGAAAAAGCTGATTTTGCAGCTGCTGAAAATGATGAGAGCATACACCGTCTCATAACGGCCTGCTTCGAGAAGCAGACCTTGAGCATTCCGCCAGAAGATCCAGACCACTGGCTCACATACACCTCATCGATTTTGTGGAACACCCTTAATGCAAAGCTTCCAGAAATTTCCGGCGCCACACAAACGGGCCGTTACTTCAGCCTTAGCGAACTTACCCCACAAGACCGCATAAGCGAAGCAGAGTTTAATATGAACGCTGACATCTCCGTTGTTTTGAAAAACTACTGCAACGGTTTTATAGACCTCGTCTTCAAACGCAACGTCGACGGAAAAGAGCTCTATTCCGTACTCGACTGGAAGAGTGACTCTTTTGAAGAGGCACAGTATTCAGACGAAAGCGTTCTCAAATCGCACACCGATGACAGATATTCAATCCAGCGCGTTTTATATTCTTACAGCCTCATAAAGTGGCTTGCTTCTTTCTATAAAAATGAAACAGAAGCTCAAGTTTTTGAAAACCACTTCGGCGGTATTTATTACACTTACGTACGCGGCTGTAATGCTGGCACCTGCAGCGGAATCTACGCACGCACCTGGAAGAGCTGGCAGGAACTCGAAAATGCCTTTAAGAAAATCCTTAAAGATTTACAGATTGCAGGCTAAGGGGAACAGAACATGAACGAAACAGAAAAACTTAAACTCAAAGATTTTTACGAAAAACTCAAAAACATGAACTGTCTTTCTCTTGTCTGGGAAAAAGTTCTGGATGTACTTATCCAGCTCGAGCCAAATGCAGAGTTTGAAGTTCTTGCAGTTTTCTGCATTTATTTTTCACAGCTAGATGACGGTAATATCTGTATTCCAATGGACGCTGTAAAACTCACAGAAAAATGGCAGAAAAAATGGGAAGGTCTCCTCCTTATAGAAAATCATCTTGAACAAAAAACCGAAGATGATAAATATTTTGAAGCAATCATAAAAGAAGGTCTTCCAAAAATCTCCCAGCAGCTTCTTCCAAACCTTATCGAATATTATGATGATGAAAGCACAATAACTTTCTCAAAACCTTTTGTAATCGATGAAGGCTGGCTTTTTGCTGCAAAGTATTTTAAAGCAAAATTAATTATAGAAAAACGTATCAAGCTCATAATGCAGCACAATACAATTCCGCCTCTTGAAGAAGAAAAGGTAAGAATTCGTGAATATTTTACGAAACTTACTACTGCAGAAGGCCACACTCCAATGATTCTTAAAGATGAACAAATAGATGCAATTCTTCGCGGTCTGAACGAAAACCTCATAATTACCGGAGGTCCTGGAACTGGAAAGACCACCGTAGTCTGCTATCTTTTGTGGGAACTTTTTTCAACAAAAGACATTATGGATTACTCTTTGTATCTTGCAGCCCCAAGTGGAAAAGCCGCAGACCGCATGAAGGAAAGTATTTCCGAAACTCTTTCCCGCCTCAATCTCAATGCAATTCCGGCAGGCCAGGAGCACGACAAAGCCCATGCAGTTTTTGAAAAACTCAACAACGCACAATCTTCAACAATTCATCGTCTTCTCAGTTTTAATCCTTCAACAAACGGCTTCAGATACAACGCAGAAAATCAGTTTGATGAAAAATCAATTTTTGTAATTGATGAAGCAAGTATGATTGATATTTCTCTTTTCTGTTCCCTGCTTGAAGCAATCCCGGAAAAAGCCAGAGTATTTATTCTTGGTGATAAAGACCAGCTTCCTTCTGTTCAGGCAGGCGCAGTCCTTGGTGAACTTCTTGCAAACAAAAAAGGCAGTGTAGCAGCACTCAAACAGTCCAGCCGCTTTAATGATAATTCAGATATCGGCCGTCTCAAAAATGCAATGCAGGAAGAAACTCCTCTGGAAAAGAATCTTGCAAACCTTACAGAATGGAACACCTGGAAAACACAGAATAATTTCTCCATTCCCGCAAAAGGAGAGTTCCCGGTTACATCATTTATTCCAGAAAAAAAATATGCTTTACGCGAAGATCAGCTAAATGAAATAATTGCTTCATGGGCCGACACTTTCTTTACTCAGCTTGTACATAAAGCACATGAAGCGACAAAAGATTTTGATATTCAAAAAATCAATGAACTTTGGGAACTTGCATGTACAGCACGCATTTTATGTGCAGAAAGAAAAGGTCTTCAGGGTGTAGAGACAATTAACAAAGAAGTCTGCAGTTATATTTTAAATAAACAAAAACTTACTTCTGATGATGATTACTTTACAGGCCAGCTTTTAATTCTCACAAAGAACCAGAACCTGTTCTGTCTTTATAATGGTGACTCAGGCATTGTTGTTGAACATAACGATTTAAAATATCTTATGGTCAAAAAAGAAATTAAGACTACATCTGATTCGTCACCCAACATAACTAACGAACGTTCGTTATCACAACAAGGTATATTCCAGAAAGAAAGCTATATATTCTACCCTCTTCACCTTCTTCCAAAAGAGTCGATAGAAACAGCCTATGCAATTACAATTCATAAGTCGCAGGGCTCAGGTTATAAAGCAATTCTGGTTCTTCTACCAGAGCAGGCAGGCCACCCGCTTTTGAACAGACAGATTGCATACACAGCCATCACCAGAACAGAAGGCTCTACCTACATCTACGCAGATTACGACACCCTCGAAAATGCACGAAAGACGGTGATTACACGAGACACACGAATAAATCTTTAGCATGACACACTCATGTAAACTCGGTATAATCTTCTCACTATGTTTAAACCAGAG
>JAEEGJ010014204.1_pt1 | contig 18985 bp, 21 predicted proteins | sample 8958761 | NCBI WGS metagenome assembly JAEEGJ01 (sample SAMN16246546, study PRJNA631951) | gut metagenome | biome: gut microbiome; feature: rumen; material: RS-attached | host: Bos | place: Iran: Karaj | collected 2018-10 | reverse complement strand
GAAAGCATCTAAGTGCGAAGCCAGCCGCAAGATGAGGACTCCATTGAGGGTCGTCATAGACGATGACGTTGATAGGGTGCAGGTGTAAAGACGGTGACGTCAAAGCCGAGCACTACTAATTGCCCGATATCTTTCGCTTCATGCTGATATTATCAGATGTAGTTGTTTCTAAACAAACTTCTACGTACGTTTCTTGTGTCGACAATGTCAATAACCTATATCAGGTGGTTATTGCAGTGGGGTCCCACCTCTTCCCATTCCGAACAGAGAAGTTAAGCCCACCTGCGCCGATGGTACTGCAATGCAATGCGGGAGAGTAGGAAGCCGCCGTCTTTTTAAACTTGGCCCTGGAGATACACATCTCTAGGGCTTTTTTGTTTTTAATAACTAACGAACTATGAAGAGATTTAACTTTTTATCCGTTATGCTCATGATGGTTATAGCCATCGGTGCACAAAATTACAAAACAGTTTCTAACATCAGTTATACTACAAAAACTGATGCTTATGCAAAAGAGCGATTGAAACTAGACGTGTATTATCCAGAATTTTTAGAGGATTGTCCTGTCATTGTGTGGTTTCATGGTGGGGGACTAGAGGCTGGACAAAAGGAGATTCCACAGCGACTTAAGGATAAAGGTTATGTAGTAATTGGTGCAAACTATCGATTGTTGCCCAATGTTACAATAGATAAAACGCTAGATGATGCTGCCGAAGCAGTAGCATGGGCATTTAATCATGCTAAGAAGTATGGTGGTGATCCTAAGAAAATAGTTGTTACTGGCCATTCGGCTGGAGGTTATATTGCCATGATGCTGTGTTTGAATAAAGCTTGGCTCAAAAACTATAAGATTGATGCAGATAGTGTTTGGCAATACATTCCTTTCAGTGGTCAAGCTATTACTCATTATAATGTCCGTAAAATGCAGGGGGTCAGCGCTTTACAGCCAACGATCGATGAGTACGCTCCGCTATATTGGGTACGCAAAGATTGCCCGCCGCTGGTACTTATTTGTGGCGATAGAGAGTTGGAACTCTATGGTCGATATGATGAGAACCAGTATCTGGCGCGTATGATGAAACTGGTTGGACATAAGAAAACCTATATATATGAGATAGATGGTCACGGACATGTAGGTATGGTTGATCCATCTTTCCATATCCTTGATACTCATATTAAACAGGCATTAGGCCAACAGGTCTATCCTTAGTATTACTGTATATTATTTCCGTTTGAATTCCAAGGTCTTTGGCAGTTTTAGCCATTTGCTTTTATTAGGGACTTTTAGTGTGCTGCCACTTTCTTGTTTCAGTACATAGATAGAATCGTTCTTACGGGTTAGGGTAGCTGTAAGGTCTTCGCTGCCGTAGTCGTTGATGAGTTGCAGTTTGGCCTTATCACCATTGATTTTTGCAGATGTGATGAGCCAGGCAAAAGAATTATTCTTTTTGCCCAGGTAACCAGGCACTTGACCAAAGAGATCCTGACCAGGCACAGTTATATCTTGTTCGTAAAAATTGATACGAAGAAAAACGTTATATTCATTATTAGATAGGTACGCGCGAAAGGGAGTATTATTGCTCTGAGCTTTCACGCTTATGGTTGTGAGGCATAAAAGTGATATTGCTATTAACTTGTTCATAATCAATACATTTAATAATTTGCGGACAAAGATACTAATCTATATCATTATTTAAACGTTTACGAATAAAAATTTAGCAAAAACGTTGTGTATTTTAGAAATATTTAAGTATCTTTGCGGCAAATTAGTTAGTTTAATATGGCGAAAAAACTGTTAATGCCAGACTGCATCTTCGAGTCAAGTTGGGAAGTCTGCAATAAAGTAGGGGGAATATATACAGTCCTTTCGACACGTGCTAAGACCCTTCAGGAAGCCCTTGAGGATAAGATAATCTTCATAGGTCCTGATTTTTGGAAAGAGCAAGAGAGTCCTTATTTCAAGGAAGATCATTCACTCTTTGCTGATTGGCAGTGGGAGGCAAAAGAACAGGGGCTTAAGGTTAGAGTTGGCCGCTGGACTGTGCCTAGCGCTCCTATCGCTATATTAGTCGACTTTAATCCGTATTTTGAGAAAAAGAATGAAATATATGGTTGGTTGTGGGAACACTACGGCGTAGACTCGCTTCATGCCTATGGTGATTACGACGAGGCATCGATGTTCTCGTATGCTGCTGCTTTGGTTACCGAGAGCTTCTACAAGTGGAATGTGGAAAGTGGAAAGTGGAATGAGAAAACCAAAGTAATTTATCACGCCAACGAGTGGATGTGCGGACTGGGGGCGCTGTATATCAACAATAAGTTGCCCCAGATAGGTACTATCTTCACAACCCATGCTACTAGCATCGGACGTTCGATAGCTGGTAACATGAAACCTCTCTACGATTACCTGTTTGCCTATAATGGCGACCAGATGGCAGGCGAGTTGAATATGGAATCGAAACACTCTATCGAGAAGCAGACTGCGCACCATGTGGATTGCTTCACTACGGTGAGCGACATCACTGCTAAGGAGTGTGTAGAACTGCTCGATAAGCCTGTCGACGTGGTTTTGCCAAATGGTTTCGACAATAGTTTTGTGCCTAGTGCATCTGTGTTTACACGCAAGCGCAAGGCTGCTCGTCGCAAGATGCTCGATATAGCAAATGCTCTGCTTGGCGAAGATCTCGACGACGATACACTGCTGGTTTCTACTTCGGGTCGATACGAGTTCCGTAATAAGGGTATCGATGTGTTTGTAGAAGCTATGAACCGCTTGCTGCGCGATCGTGACCTGAAGAAGAAGGTTGTTGCCTTCATCGAGGTTCCCGGTTGGGTAGGCGAGCCCCGCAAGGATTTGCAGGAGCGACTGAATAGCGGTCAGAAATTTGACACTCCGCTTGATGTGCCTCAGGTTACTCACTGGCTGCACAACATGAGTCACGACAACGTGCTTGGAATGCTGAAGTACTACGATATGCACAACCAGAAGGACGATAAGGTCAAGGTGATATTCCTGCCTTGTTATCTTGATGGCAACGATGGTATCGTAGACCTTACATATTATGATGTAGTGCTGGGGAATGACCTTTGCATATATCCCTCGTATTATGAACCTTGGGGCTATACACCGCTCGAGGCTATCGCCTTTAAGGTGCCTTGCATCACTACCGATCTGGCTGGTTTCGGCCTTTGGGCTAATACCGTGTTCGGCAAGGATGGCGAGTTAGAGGATGGTGTGAAGGTGATACATCGCACAGACTACAATTACTCTGAAGTGGCCGATAATATTAAGGACACTGTGGCAGAGTTCTCGAACATGACAAAAAAGCAGATCGAGACCTGCCGAAAGAATGCTGATGCCTTGTCGAAGAAGGCCCTCTGGTCAGAATTTATCAAGTACTATTACGAGGCCTATGATATAGCGCTCCGTAAGGCTGAAGATCGTAAGAAGATTCTCTAACAAGATAAATCAATAAAAGGAAAACAAAAATTCAAATATTAAAATTTGAGAGATTATGAAAATTAAAGCTGATTATGCAAATGCTCCACAGTGGAAGGAGTTGACCGTTAAGTCTAGCCTTCCTGCAGAACTGAAGTGTTTGGACGAGATTGCCCACAACATGTGGTGGGTATGGAACTACGAGGCTTGCGACTTGTTCCGCGACCTTGACCCTGAGCTTTATCATGAAGTAAAACACAACCCAGTAATGTTGCTGGAGCGTCTGAGTTTTGCTCGTAAGGAACAGATTGTTAAGGATAAGGCGCTGATGAAGCGTATTAAGAGTGTTTATGACCTCTTCCGTAAGTATATCGACGTTAAGCCCGATTCTAAGCGTCCGTCAGTAGCTTACTTCTGTATGGAGTACGGTATCCACTCTGCCCTTAAGATTTATTCGGGTGGTCTGGGTATGCTGGCTGGTGACTATGTTAAGGAGGCTTCTGACAGCAACGTAGATATGTGTGCTGTAGGTTTCCTGTATCGTTTCGGCTATTTTACACAGAGCCTGTCGATGGAGGGCCAGCAGATTGCAAACTACGAGAGTCAGAACTTTGGTAATCTGCCTATCGAGCGTCAGCTCGACCAGGATGGCAACCCACTCGTAATCGATGTGCCTTACACCAACTATCAGGTTCACGCTTATGTATGGCGTGTAAATGTTGGTCGTGTTAAGCTTTATCTGCTCGATACCGACAACGAGATGAACTCTGAGTTCGACAAGCCCATCACCCACAGCCTTTATGGTGGCGACTGGGAGAACCGCCTGAAGCAGGAGATTCTGCTTGGTATCGGTGGAATGCTGCTGCTCAAGAAGTTGGGCATCAAGAAGGATATCTATCATTGTAACGAGGGCCACGCAGCACTCTGCAACCTGCAGCGTCTGTGCGACTATATCGACGAGGGCATGACCTTTAACCAGGCTATGGAGTTGGTTCGTGCCTCTTCGCTCTACACTGTTCACACTCCAGTACCAGCTGGTCACGACTACTTCGACGAGGGTCTGTTCGGCAAGTACATGGGTGGTTACCCACAGAAGCTTGGTATCTCGTGGGATGAGTTTATCGGCATGGGTCGTACCAACCCCGATGACCACAGCGAGAAGTTCTGTATGAGTACCTTTGCCTGCAACACTTGTCAGGAGGTAAATGGTGTATCTATGCTTCACGGTTGGGTATCACAGAAGATGTTTGCTCCAATCTGGGCAGGCTATTATCCTGAGGAGAACCACGTGGGCTACGTTACCAATGGTGTTCACTTCCCCACATGGTGTGCTACCGAGTGGCGCAAGGTATATGCCAAGTACTTCGATGCTAAGCACATGAGCGATCAGAGCAATGAGGAGATCTGGCACGGCATCTACAACTGTCCTGATGAGGAAGTTTGGGAGACACGTATGGCTCTGAAGAAAAAACTCTTCGACTATATCAAGGAGCAGTTCCGCGAGAAGTGGCTCATGAATCAGGGTGACCCATCACGTGTGGTTTCGCTGCTCAATGGTATGAATCCTAACGCACTCGTTATTGGTTTCTGCCGTCGATTCGCAACCTACAAGCGTGCACACCTGCTGTTCACAAACCTTGAGCGTCTGTCAAAGATCGTCAACGATCCTGAGCATCCAGTAATCTTCCTGTTTGCTGGTAAGGCTCACCCCGCCGATGGTGCAGGTCAGGGCTTGATTCAGCGCATCTACGAGATTTCGCAGCGTCCTGAGTTCCTGGGCAAGGTTATCTTCCTCGAGGACTACGACTTCCTGCTGGCTCGTCGCCTTGTATCAGGTGTTGATATCTGGATGAACACACCTACACGTCCTCTCGAGGCATCAGGTACATCTGGCGAGAAGGCCGAGATGAACGGTGTAGTAAACCTCAGTGTAAAGGACGGATGGTGGCTCGAGGGCTATCGCGAGGGTGCAGGATGGGCACTTACCGAGAAGCGCACATACCAGAATCAGGGCTATCAGGACAACCTCGACGCCGCTACTATCTACGGCTTGCTCGAGAACGAGATTATACCTCTTTATTATAATAAGGATAAGAAAGGCATCTCTAAGGGATGGATCAAGGTTATCAAGAACTCTATCGCTCAGATTGCTCCTCACTACACCATGAAGCGTCAGCTTGACGACTATTACGAGAAGTTCTACAACAAGGAGGCTAAGCGCTTCAAGGAGCTCACTAAGGACAACAACAAGTTGGCTAAGGAACTGGCTCAGTGGAAGGAGACCGTTGCCGAGCGTTGGGATGCTATCAACGTAGTATCTTGCGAGTGGGATTATCCTGCAGCTGGCATCGAGACAGCCCAGAAGTACACTCTGCGCTATGTCATCAACGAGCAGGGACTCGACGATGCTGTAGCACTCGAGAAGGTAAACATCTTCATCAACAAGGATGGCGAGGAGCGCATCTTCTCTATCGAGCCGCTCAAGATGGTGGGCCACGAGGGCAACAACTATACCTTCGAGGCAACACTCGCACCACAGCAGTCTGGCCAGTACAAGAGTGCTGTTCGTATGTATCCTAAGCACAAGTCACTGCCACATCGTCAGGACTTCTGCTACCTCAAGTGGCTGGAACTTCCTAACCACACTTGTTAATAACAAAAAAGAAACCCGGGTTCATTTGAACTCGGGTTCTTTGTAGTTATCTTCGATATATTTTCCTAGCACATTATCTTTGTTGCGTTGGGCTGTGCTCTTTATGCAGCCTGATATTTCACGGTGCAAACTGTCAACCATCGATTGCAGTTTTCGCCGATTCTCCGTCACATCCGTCTTGGCCGATTCTTCTGCCAGCTTTATTAGTTTGTCGCCTAGCACCTGCACCTGGTCGTTCAGCTTCTGCCACTCGTTGTTCATCACTGTTCCCGATACCCTCGACTGCTTGGGGTAGGGGTTCAACTCGATAGTGATGTTGCCAGGCTCCAGAAAGAAACTCACACTCGATAGCGGATTGCTGTTCAGATATGCTCGACAGAACACTGTGGTGTCGGTGGTTCCTGATAGCGCAAACGTGCCCTCCGATATCAGCGTCTGTCCCAGTATCTTGTGCTGATTATCCTCCAGCGCCAGGGTTATCGTGTCGCCATCCTTCAGTTGGCTGGCACAGCCCTTTATTTTATACGAATCAGACTGGCATGCGCAGAACACCATGCCTGCAGCAGCCAGTCTGATAATATTACGGTATGTCATTTATACGATGTATAGGTCGCTAATGCTCTTGTTGTCGATAACTCGACGGATGGCCTCGGCAAACATGTCGGCCACACTCAACTGCTTAACCTTAGCGCAGCGCTGTGTGTATGGGATAGAGTCGGTGAATACTATCTCCTCGAGAGCCGACTCCTGTACACGATCGCTGGCAGGTCCGCTCATCACGCAGTGGCTGGCACATGCACGTACGGTCTTGGCTCCGTGCTCCTTCATCAGGTCGGCAGCCTTGGTGATGGTGCCTGCAGTGTCTACCATATCGTCGATAATCACCACGTTCTTGCCCTCAACCTCACCGATAATCTGCATTGTAGCTACCACGTTGGCACGTGCGCGAGTCTTGTTGCACAGCACCAGTGGGCAACCCAGATACTTGGCATAGGTGTTGGCACGCTTCGAACCACCAACGTCAGGCGAAGCGATCACCAGGTCGTCGAGGTTAAGCGACTGCAGGTAGGGGATAATCACGTTTGATGCATACAGATGGTCCACTGGCACATCAAAGAAACCCTGAATTTGGTCTGCGTGCAGGTCCATTGTAATCACTCGGTTCACTCCGGCAGCACTCAGCAGGTCGGCCACCAGCTTAGCGCCTATGCTAACACGTGGCTTGTCCTTGCGGTCCTGTCGTGCCCATCCGAAGTATGGGATAACGGCATTGATGGTGCGGGCCGAGGCGCGCTTTGCTGCGTCGATCATCAGCAGCAGTTCCATCAGATTGTCGCTGTTGGGGAATGTGCTCTGCACCAGGAATACATCGCGTCCGCGAATACTTTCCTCGTACGATACAGCAAACTCTCCATCCGAGAATTTAGTGATTTGCAACTGTCCTAGCGGGCAACCCAGACTTTGGCAGATTCTTTCTGCCAGGTATCTCGTTGCTGTTCCAGAGAATACCATGTAAGAGCTCTTCTCACTCATGTTCTTAATACCTATATTTAGTTGTTAGTCCTAAAATTATTCTATCGTCTTGCGCAACTTCTCAAAGTGTGTCAGCAGCGCCTTATAGTCTATCTCGTTGTGGATATTGAATCTGTTCCACAGGTCGCCGCATATCACCATACCGCCAAATCCCAGGTCTTTTATCTCCTTTACGCGGTCCAGGTTCATGCCGCCTAGAGCATACACCTTCTTGTCTATCAGTCCCTGTTTGGCCGCATCGCGCAGCTCGTCCATCGTGAATGACTGCTTCTCGTCGGCATTGGTCTGACTGTCAAATATTGAGTGCAGGAATACGTAGTTCGACTTTTTCTTGGTCTCCTTCAGTTCATCGATAGCGTGGCACGTACGACTGATGTTACCCTTGTAGCCCACTGGGGCTTCAGTCCTTGCATCGTCTATATGTATGCCGCGCAGGCGGTATTCCTCTTTAAGATAAAAATGTCCGTGAACGGTAATCTTGCTGTGATAATCTTCGCCCAGCAGTGTGAGCAGGCGCTCCGAATACATCGGCGATGCTCCGGGTTTATATAGGTGAAGATTCTCCAATCCCTCCTCGAAGAGGTTTGCAAGTATCTTGTCCTCCTCGACGAAGAATGTGGGTTTCGTCATTACAATAAGCTTCATTTTCGCCATCTGTTCTCTTTCTAACTGCAAAATTACACAGATTTTTCGTAATTCTGACCACTTTAGGCAAAAAAATAGTGATTAGGGCTCATTTTTCAGAAAGTTTTAGTAATTTTGCACACCGAAAGAGTAAAATTCGAGAAAAAGTTTAATTTAATAAAGGATAAGAAAAGATGAAAGCATTTGTATTTCCCGGACAGGGAGCACAGTTTGTAGGTATGGGTAAGGATCTGTACGATACCAACCCACTGGCAAAGGAACTTTTTGAGAAGGCAAACGATATTCTCGGCTACCGCATCACCGATATCATGTTTGCAGGTACCGACGAGGAGCTCAAGCAGACCAAGGTTACTCAGCCTGCAGTATTCCTCCACAGCGTTATTTCGGCCCTTTGCATGGGCGATGCATTCGATCCAAAGATGGCCGCTGGTCACTCTCTGGGCGAGTTCTCTGCTCTCACAGCCGCTGGTGCTCTTAGTTTCGAGGATGGTCTTAAGCTGGTTTATGCCCGTGCTATGGCCATGCAGAAGGCTTGCGAGGCTCAGCCCTCAACTATGGCAGCCATCATTGCTCTGCCCGACGAGAAGGTAGAGGAGGTTTGCGCCGAGGTTAGCAAGCTGGGTAAGGGTGTAGTGGTTCCTGCTAACTATAACTGCCCAGGCCAGCTGGTTATCAGTGGTAATGTAGAGGCTATCGAGGAGGCTTGCGAGCAGCTCAAGGCAGCTGGTGCCAAGCGCGCTCTCGTGCTCAAGGTAGGTGGTGCATTCCACTCTCCACTTATGCAGCCAGCCAAGGACGAGCTCCAGGCTGCTATCGAGGCTACCGAGATTAAGACTCCTAAGTGCCCTGTTTATCAGAATGTAGATGCTAAGCCTCATACCGATCCTGCAGAGATCAAGGCCAACCTCATTGCACAGCTCACCAGCTCAGTACGCTGGACTCAGAGTGTTCAGAATATGATTGCCGACGGCGCCGACGACTTCACAGAGTGTGGTCCTGGTAAGGCTCTGCAGGGCATGATCGTTAAGATTAACAAAGAGGTAGCTGCCCATGGCATCGAGTAAGACGATTATCTATCAGATTTTTACGCGACTTTACGGCAACAAGAACACCACTCGCAAGGTGGGTGGTACGATTGAAGAGAATGGTTGCGGAAAATTCAATGACTTCACGCCCACTGTCCTGAAACACATCAGGGAGATGGGCGTGAGCCATCTATGGTACACAGGCGTCATCCGCCACGCCACTATGACCGATTACACCGCCTATGGCATTCCTCGCCAGCATCCGGCTGTGGTCAAGGGTAGGGCAGGCTCTCCTTATGCCATCACCGATTATTACGATGTCGACCCAGATTTGGCCGTGGATGTAGACAAGCGAATGAGCGAGTTCGAAGCGCTCGTTGCTCGCACCCACAAGGCTGGTCTTAAGGTCATCATCGACTTTGTGCCCAACCACGTGGCACGCCAGTATCAGTCCATCTGCAAGCCCGAGGGTGTGCATGATCTGGGACAGGACGATGACCCTGAGCAGGGATTCTCGCCGCAGAACAATTTCTACTATTGCCCAGGACAGTGCTTCAGCCCCTATCTCGACCTGTATCACGGCGAGACGAGCCCCTACATGGAGTATCCCGCCAAGGCCACAGGCAACGACTGTTTCAACAACGCCCCAGGCATGAACGACTGGTACGAGACTGTAAAGCTAAACTACGGTCTTGACTACTACGCTGGTCGTGTGGGTCACTTCAGCCCCATCCCCGATACATGGAACAAGATGGTCGACATCCTGCTCTTCTGGGCATCAAAGGGGGTCGACGGATTCCGTTGCGATATGGCTGAGATGGTACCAGCTGCCTTTTGGCAGTGGGCCACCGACACCTTGCACATGCGCTATCCCGATGTGATATTCGTCGGCGAGGTGTATAATCCAGCCGAATACCGCAACTATATCAGCGCAGGTTTCGACTACCTCTACGACAAGGTGGGCATGTACGACACTCTGCGTGCAGTGATGTGTGGTGGCCAGAGCACCCACGCCATCACCTCAGCATGGCAACAGACCGATGATATCCGCCAGCACATGCTCTATTTCCTCGAGAATCACGACGAGCAGCGCATAGCCAGTCAGCAGTTTGCCGGCGATGCCCGCAAGGGCGTACCAGCACTCGTGGTTTCGGCCCTGCTGCAGCAGAATCCGCTCATGATCTACTTTGGTCAGGAGTTTGGCGAGCGCGGTATGGATGCCGAGGGATTCAGCGGACAAGACGGTCGCACCACCATCTTCGACTACTGGAGTCTCGACAGCATGGTCCACGCCCTGCATCGCAAGTACACCATCCGCGAGAAGTACATCTTTGATATATATAATAAGGTGATGAATATCGCCGCTAGTCAGAAGGCCGTCACCTCAGGCGTATCGTTCGACCTGATGTACGTAAACCAGCAATACCACCGCCAGTACGCATTCCTGCGCAAGGCTGGTACCGAAGTGCTTCTGGTGGCAGCAAACTTTGCCGATGTGCCAGCTACGATGGACATCTGTATACCTGCACACGCCTTCGACTACCTCAAGCTCAACGAGAAGTCGGCCACAGCCACCGATCTGCTTACCGATGCCAAGTTCAAGCTTACACTCAAGCGCGACGGCATAGTGCCCGTAGAGCTTCAGCCCAACAGTGCTGTAATACTTAAATTCAGAGCATAATGGCCGATTACGTATTCAACGACCACAACAAGGAGGAGTTCCCGCCAGCCCATACGGCCGAACATCTGTTAAATCAGACTATGATCCGTATGTTTGGCTGCGGGCGATCCTTCAATGCCCATGTGGAGCGCAAAAAGAGCAAGATGTCGTTCCACTTGGACCAGAAACCCTCGCGCCAGGACGAGCGCGAAATCGAGAACCGCATGAACGAGCTAATCGCTCAGGATCTGCCCGTCACGTTCGAGTATGCCACCATCGACAATCTGCCCCCAGAGGTGTCGGCCGACCGTCTGCCTTCAGATGTGTCAGACACTATCCGACTGGTGCGTATTGGCGATTACGACGTGTGTCCCTGCATAGGTAAACACGTGCGTAGCACCTCGCAGATAGGGCGCTTCGAACTGCTTGGCACCAACTGGGACGAGCAGGAGCATTCCTTCCGTGTGCGCTTCAAGATAGTATAGTCCACACCGTCGTTTCATCAACCATAAAAAATTTTTTTTTCATCGATTGCAATGTTTGCAGTCATTTCTGCGTATATAATTGTAGAAGACTGAAAAAACAGAGAAAGTAAAAGATGACTGTAAGTATCAACAACGACCGAAACCTGATCGAGGGTCTGCTACATCAGAGCCAGCGGGCGCAGCAGCAGTTGCTCAGCAACTATGGCAGCTACGTGTTTGCCCAGGTGGCCCGTCTCATCCCGTCGCAGGCCGATGCCGAAGAGGTATATCAGGACGTGTTTGTTCGCGTGTTCAGCCACATCTCTATGTTCGACCCGCAGCGCTCCAGTCTCAAGACCTGGATTTCGCGCATAGCCTACAACGAGTCAATCAGTTTTCTGCGCCAGCGTTCGCTGCCCGTAGTGTCGTTCGACGACCACGAGAGTGAGGCCTGCGCTATCTCCGAACAGGAAGTCGACGAGACCTTCGGTCGCCCCAATGCCGACACTGTTCAGCTGATACGCTCAGCACTGCGCCATCTGGCGCCTGATGAGCGAGCCATCATCACCATGTTTTATTACGAGGAGATGAGTATCAAGGATATAGCCTTTGTCACCGAGAGCCTGCCCACCACCGTAGCCTCGCGACTTAGCCGAATCCGCAAGAAACTATGTAGAATCATCAAAATGTTGCAATCATGAGAGAGGATAAGATTAACAATTTGGCCCAGACCGATGTGAATCTGCGCGACGCCATCCAGCAGGAAGAGCAGCAGTTGCCCCAGATGCCGGTCGACCTCAATGCCCGCCTGATGCAGCGCATCTCTGCCCAGCAGCCCCGCCGCCAGCGCCGCGTGTGGCCATGGATAGCAGCCGCCTGCGTAGCCGCCATTCTGGTGGTTTATCTCACCCCACCCAAGTTCTGGCAGGGTAGTGCAGACGACACCGCTCAGACGGATGTCAGGGGACAGTGCCCTGGCAGCGACCTGCCAGGGTCCCGTCCCCTGACATCTAGGCCAGCTGAGCTGGCCACAGCAGCCAAGCCTAAGGCTAAGAAGAAGCTTCGCCGCAATCCTGTGGTAGTGCCCGTTGAGGATGTCAGGGGACAGTGCCCTGGCAGCGACCTGCCAGGGTCCCGTCCCCTGACATCTGCCGATAGCACACAGCCCGTACTTGTAGCCGCAGCCGCTCCGCAGCCAACCGCTAAGATGAAGGTCATCACCGAGCGCGACATCCCCATTACCCGTCCTGAGAACTATCAGCACACCCCCGAGGAGATCGCCCTGCTCAAGAAGCAGGCCGCCGAAGCCTACCTCAAGTGGGTTGAGCTCGAACTCGAGATTTCACGTAACAATTTAGAACAAGCAATGCAGAAATAAAAAACATTCAACATTATGAAACGACTAATCATCATGCTGCTCATTGCCAGCAGCGCCCTGTCAACCGCCTTTGCACAGAAGAATTCCAATTGGCAGAAAGCCCGCCCCCTCAGCGAGGCTAAGTACCCCACCGTAGTTCGTGGTGCCCTCAACGACTTTATCCAGCACTTCGCCCTCGCCGAGGGACAGTCATACTCCGTCAATCGCAATCCCGTCACCGATGTGCTCGAGTCGAGCGAACGCGTGGTCCGCTTCCGTTGCGATACTGCCGAGCCCATGCTGCAGGCTGTAAAGGATGCCTACAACACCAGCGAATACATCACCTATCAGTTCACCCAGATCATGCCTGGCGGCAACGAGCAGTTTGCCATCCGTGTGGTCAGCGATGGCGGCAAGGTCAACAAGACCATCCCCGTGCGCACCAAGAACACCCAGGAGATGTGGTTCCTGGCCACCAAGAATCTTGAGAATCCCCAGCTGCGCGATGTCTATGCCATCGTGTGGGAGAAGAAGTCCGCCATTGACTGGCCCGACATGTTCGAAGGCACCATCTATATGATATCATCGCTGCGCCCCGACCTCTACACCAAGGAGATGGATTCATCTAAGAAAACCTTCCGTATCGAGGGCCGTGTAGATGCCAATATCAAAGATTCGCTCTACAATATCTATATCGCCGACACCTACGCCCAGCTCTGTGGCCAGAGCGACGATGCCTACGTGGCCTGTGTGCCCGTCATCAACAAGCGCTTCGAGTATCAGGTAGAGCTCGATCACCCCGTGGCAGGCCGTCTGCGCTGCATCTTCCCCGATGGCGAGCTCTGCTCAGCCTGGATCGACCTCGACTTTGTGCCAGGCGAGACCTATCACATCACCGTCCACAACGGTTATTATGATGACGATATGGACTACGAGCACCGTGTGGGCCGCTTCTCGGGCAAGAGTCTGATACGTAGCTCTGCAACAGTCGACGAGCCCCGCGAGAGCGTAAGGACTGTTACCGATCCCATGGAGCAAGTACAGTTGCTGCAAGCCGAAAGAACTAAGGAAAGTATTAATAAGGCTGTAGAAGTACAGTTGAAGTTCAAGGCAAACAAGATCGAAGTAGATATGAAGGTTCTTAACGTACTATACGAGCAACTCGACCCAGCTAAGAGAATTGAGTTCCCAATGGATCTCACCTTCGACCAGATACTTAATAAGAACAAGACAATCGAGTCCGACTTTGCAGAAATGATTAAGATAGTTGGCAAGGATGTTGTGTCAGACAAAGATAAGATAGAATTCCAGACCCATATCTACAAGAAGGCATTAGATCTTGTTATCGAGCAAAACAAGATACTCTCCGAGGCAAGTAGAGTAGTCGGTTTTCCAAAATCTGGCAGAAAACTCCAGACCTATCTCGAAAAACTCTCAGATAAGTATATGAACGCCCTTACTAAGCTTATGCGCTAAACGGCAAACTTCACTTGTTTAACGTTCAATTTGCGTGATTTTATGTTTAAAAAGCATGAAATCACGCATTTTAAACATTTATTAACTCATTTTGAACGCCATATTTCATAATAATATATATCTTTGCAGCAGAAAAAGATTTTAATGGTTAAGGTTTATGGTTGATTAATTTAGTTTTTTAAGTAATTATTTGAAAGAGGTTCGTTGTGAAACGAGCCTCTTTTGATTTATAAAAACCACGATTTCTTTGGTATTTCGCTCTATTTACGCTATCTTTGCAGCCAAAAGATGGCTATTAAGATTACATATCGACTCACCAGTCGCCTGTCTATGCGTATTGTGCGCAGCGGCGATGTCCACGTGTCAGCCCCGGTGGGGCTGCCCCGCTCGGTTGTCGAGGCCTTTATTCGCGAGCATGCCGACTGGATAGTCGCTGCCCGCCAGCGCACCCTGCAGCGTGTAAAGCAGCGCGATGACTTCTACGCCCAGCTGTCTCTGACCACCACTGCCCAGCGCCGTGCTGCCGCTGATCGCCTGTCAGCCATTGTAGAGCCTCTGGTAGAGCGTTACTCTCGCGAGATGAATGTCCAGCCCAGCGCCGTCACCTATCGTGCCCTCAAGTCCCGCTGGGGCCAGTGTAATGTCCGCACTCGTCAGATCTGCATCTCCACCTACGCCCTGTTGCTTCCTGACTGGTGCATCGAGCACGTAGTGGTCCACGAGCTCTGCCACCTCCTAGAGCCCAGCCACAACGCCCGATTCCACGCCCTCATGACGCAATACTACCCCCGCTGGCGCCAAGCCCGCCAAGCCACCCGCCAGCTCACTAAAGGCTGACTTCCCCCGCTCGCTTATTTATATGTGATTTTTTGTAACTTTGCCCCCAAAAAAGATATAATAATGGAAACATTCTTTCAAGCTCTTGCCGCAATCAGCGGTCCTGTAGCAGGCATTTTAGCCTACATGCTCATAGAAGGTAAGCGCAAAGCGAAAACGAGAGCAAAAGCCGATAACGAACCAGAGACAATGCTTGATGACATAAGCTACATTCAAGAGATAAAACACCTGCATGGAAATGTAGGAAATGTGGTGTGGCAACAATATGATATTCTGTTAGCTGCACAGCACTATGACTGGTGGACTATGGTAGATTGGGCTGCCTACATGGAGTCGGCCGACATTAACATGATAGAAAGCGTCGTAGTTGCAGATTTAGCTGAAGCTATAGGAACAGAGCTTGTCCATGTGTACAACCAGGACAAAGTGGGACTGAAAAACTTTGAGAAGTTGAAAGAAGAACAGGCAAGACTAAGCATATACGGTCATAGTCACACATTGAACAGTTCTGTGCAAATCGTGTGGTTCAACCAAACGAGAGTGTTAAGAGTCATCACGCTTATTGATGATGAGATATACATCACGAAATATGTTGAAACCCTCATCAGAAGAACATTTGGCACCAAAGATGCCATGAAACTGGCTAACCCCATAGCCTTAAGCTAATCATTTTTTCTGGAATCTTTCACCAACGAAGCCTTGTCCAACCTCGCCTGCAATGAGGTCAAAATGCTGAAATACCGGTGGTGTTGGAGACAAATCATAATAGTCCATCTCTGCTATTGGCAGACAAAAGTATTCCATCTGGTCATAGCTCGTATAGAGTCGTGAAAGCACATCGTTATGCTCGTAGATCCACCGCTTCACGTCATCCTCGACGTTAAAGTTCACCATCCCTGAGCATCTAACGGATATATTATCTGCGTAGGCCAGTATCTCAACATTGGGATTCTGGCGTAACTCCCGATAGACTGCCTTTTGGGCAGAAGTGGCAAAGTAGAGCACATGCCCATCTTGTTTCATAATCTGGAAGATGCGTAACTTAGGAAGATTGCCCTCGCACGTTGCAAGGGCAATCTCTTTGTGATCTTTCAGGAACTGAATTGCTTTGTCGAACATTTCGCTTACCATTTCAGTTCTTCCTGCAGGATTGTGCCATCGGCCATAGGACTGTCAGCCTCAGTGAAGGCATTGGCTTTGTACTGGATGCAGAGCATGGTCAGGTTCTCGCTGCCCGTGTTCTTCAGCGCACGCTTGCCATCGGGAGCGACGCGGACAATGGTGCCTTCGCTGACAGGGAAGATCTCACCATCCACCTGATACTGGCCTTCGCCCTTCAGGATAATGTACAGTTCCTCGTGAGTCTTGTGGGTGTGCAGGAAACCGCTGTCCTGACCCGGAACAAGTGTCTGGAAACTCAGTTCGCTACCCGTTGCACCAACGGCCTGACCTGCGAACACCTTACCTTGAATGGTTACGTTAGGTCCCATCGGAAGCACGTGCTCGATAATCTCACTCATCTTACCTACGCTTACTGCGCTGAAATTCTTACCACTCTTAATTGTTTCAATCTGTTTCATAATTCTTATTCGTTTAAAATGTTATTTGTTCGTTTTGACGCTGCAAAGGTACGGCAATTTTTTCATTCCCACAAGAAGGCACTTTTTGGTGAGATAGTTACCAAAAAGTAGGAATTGTGATGTTATCGGACTTCTGCGAAAGTGAAATTAACTTAGATTAACTAAGTGTAATTTGGTAATTCGGTAACTATTGGTTACCTTTGCGCTCTAATAAGTATATTATGGCAGATATCAAAGCAGAGTATTTAGCCTGTCCTATCAGGCAAGTAGTGAGTCGTTTTGGTGATAAGTGGTCCATGCTGGTGCTCTATATGCTTCACACTAGCGAGACGGGTGTATTGCGCTTCAATGAGATCCGCCGTCTGATGACGGATTGTTCTCAGAAGATGCTCTCGCAGACACTGAAGAACCTGGAGCAGAGTCACCTTGTTCATCGTGAGGTCTATCCGGAGGTTCCACCCCGAGTGGAGTATTCCCTGACAGACACAGGCAAATCGCTGATGCCTGCACTTACGGCTCTGATAGCCTGGGGAAAGGAGCATTTCTCTGAAGTGGTAACAGATTAACATTGGAACCATTAATGACTTTACGAGAACTTATACAATCAGTGGATTCTGAACAATACAGCGACTCTCCGTTGTTTCAGAAGCTATGTGAGACAAAACCTGAATATGGTTCAGACAAACGTATTCAGGTGAAGCTGGTTGATGGTGAAATAGCCATTACCAATGTTCATGTAGGATCATTGGGTGACATTGTAGCTTGCCCAATTGATGTAGACGCAGACCTTCAACTGACGAAAATGCAGTTGCTGGATGCAATCCTCAAAGAAATGTCCCATGAGGGATTCACAGAGACTGATGCTGATGACTTCTGGGATGACATGATGGACTTAAGAAAGGCAAAGAATATTAGATAAATCAGTTTAGCAATATGACAATCAAAATCATTGATGAGACATTTAGCGTCTGCAAGGTCGCAGACTACAAGGGAATTGACTTGTCAACGCCCTTCGTATTCATTGGCTTAACTGACGAGGAGAAATCGTTGGTCTGCCCTGTCAGCCAAGTGCCTGATAACACTTTCGAGCGTGATGATGGCTGGAAGGCTTTCCGCATAGAAGGCACGTTGGACTTCTCGCTGATTGGTATTCTCGCTGACATTTCTAAGGTGCTTGCGCAGGGGAAAGTCGGCATATTTGCCATTTCCACATACAACACCGATTACATACTGACAAAATCAGAAAACTTTGAACGCGCTATCTGTTTGCTACAAGCCGCTGGTTATTCATGCCAGTAAATTCAAATTTGTGATTAAACAATGCACGTTCTGATAGGTGTCATCGATATGGAGATATCTGATTTCAAAAGATTCAAATAAAGATTTTAATGAGATAAATAAATTCGTTTAATATGAAATATGGAGTATTAGGAACTGGCAGCGTGGCTCAGACCATAGCCAGCAAACTTATTGAGCTTGGTCATCATGTGATGATGGGATCCAGAACGGCACAGAATGAGAAAGCCGTCAAGTGGGTATCGGAAAATGGAGAACGTGCTGAATGCGGAACTTTTGCTGATACAGTCGCTTTTGGCGAGAGGGTATTTAATTGTGTTCAGGGTATTCATGCCATTGAGGTACTACAGCCTCTCGTAGAGCAACTTAAAGACAAGATTCTCATCGACCAGTCAAATCCATATATCTACCAAGACGGTCATATTTCACTAAAGGCTGAGTATGCCGACACGACCAGTCTGGGTGAAGAAATCCAGAAGATGCTTCCCGACACCAAGGTTGTGAAGACACTGAACTACATCGGAAGTGTGATGATGACCAATCCCAATGAATTATCAGAACCCGTGACAGGATTCTATTGCGGCAACGATACCATTGCGAAGGATGCCATTAGGGAAATCCTTCATGATTTTGGATGGACAGACACTTTCGACATGGGCGATATTTCCATGTCTCGCTACACGGAAATGTTAGGCGCATTCTGGGTTCCTGTGTTTGGACAGCTGAATACGATGCACTGGGGATTCAGGCTTGTCAGATAATGTTCATGTCTAAAGGGGATTTCATTCAAGTAAATTCCAATTTTCAGAGTATTACATAACTTAATAAAGCATGAGGCAATAATAGAAATGAAAATAGAGAAATTCACAAATGATGACTTTGCTAAAGCAGCGCCACTGGCTGCTGGTGCATGGGGCGATTTTTATGCCGACGAACGGCAGTGGTTTATCGATGCAGTGGCAGAGTATATCCTTCGCTATAACTATAGCAATCCCTCGCTTGCCTTGAAGGCCGTGGGCG
>JAEEGJ010014203.1_pt1 | contig 18987 bp, 16 predicted proteins | sample 8958761 | NCBI WGS metagenome assembly JAEEGJ01 (sample SAMN16246546, study PRJNA631951) | gut metagenome | biome: gut microbiome; feature: rumen; material: RS-attached | host: Bos | place: Iran: Karaj | collected 2018-10 | reverse complement strand
GGTAACCTCAACGCACTCCGCGACTGGGGTTATGCAAAAGATTATGTTGAGTGTATGTGGCTGATTTTGCAGCAGGACAAGCCGGATGACTTCGTAGTTGCAACCGGTGAACAGCATTCAGTTCGCGAGTTCTGTCAGTACGCTTTTAAGGAAGCAGGAATTGAGATTGAATTCAAGGGAGAAGGCGTAAACGAAAAGGGCTACAATAAGGCAACCGGTGAAGTACTTATCGAAGTAGACCCTAAATACTTCCGCCCGGCTGAAGTAGAAACTCTGCTTGGAGACCCTACAAAGGCAAAATCAGTTCTCGGCTGGAACCCGACAAAAACAAGCTTCCCGGAACTTGTGCGCATCATGATGAAGCATGATATGGAATATGTAAAGGCAGAGAAGACTTTGCACCAAAGATAGGAGATTGTCGGGTCAAGCCCGACAATGACATGTAAGCGAGATAATTATGGAAAAGAATGCAAAAATATATGTAGCAGGACATCGTGGACTTGTTGGTGGTTCGATTGTAAGAAGCCTCAAAGAAAAAGGCTACACAAATATCGTAACCCGTACCCACAGCGAACTTGATCTTTTGAATCAGGGCGCAGTAAATGATTTTTTCGTCAAAGAAAAACCAGATTATGTTTTCCTGGCAGCAGCTCATGTAGGTGGTATCGGAGCAAACTCAACTTACCCGGCTGATTTTATCTATCAGAATATGGTAATCGGTTTTAATGTAGTTGAAGCAGCCCGAGTAAACGGTGTAAAAAAACTGATGAATCTTGGTTCAACCTGTATCTATCCGAAGATGGCTGAGCAGCCTATTAAAGAAGAATCACTTCTTACAGGTCCGTTAGAACCAACTAACGATGCCTACGCCCTTGCAAAAATAAGCGTTATTAAATTATGTACAGCTTACAATAAACAGTTCGGAACAAACTTCCTGAGTGTTATGCCTACAAACCTTTATGGTCTTGGAGATAATTATGAGCTTCAGGGAAGCCATGTTTTCCCGGCAATGATCCGCAAGTTCCACGAAGCAAAGGCTAGTGGAGAAGACCTGGTACATCTCTGGGGAGACGGTTCTCCTCTCCGCGAATTCCTTTATGCCGGTGATCTTGCAGATGCAGTTGTTTACCTTATGGAAAACAAAGATGCTGCAGACCTCCGAACTCCAACCGGCGACTTTGTAAATGTTGGAACCGGAAAAGAATGCACAATCAAAGAACTTGCTGAAACTGTAGAAGATGTAGTTTATTCTGATGTCCGTAAAGACGGCCGTCACTGCCGTATGGAATGGGATTTGTCAAAACCAAACGGCACGCCAAGAAAGCTCTGCGACGTAACACGTCTGAATGCACTTGGCTGGAAAGCTAAAGTGGATGTTAGGCAGGGTGTAGAAATTGCTTATGATGACTTTCTGCATGGAAATGTAAGAAAATAATGGGATTCAAATTGAATAAACAAAAAATATTAAATATTCAATTTATCCTCTTTTTGTATAGATTATTCAAAGTAATATATTATAAATTAATATATGATACTATTGTTTATAAATTTCAATATTCACATAATATATCTGATGTAATAGATTTTAATAAGAAGTATCGTCTTGTTGTATGCCATAATGGTGGTGGCGGTACTGTTTCATATATGAAGAATAAATACTTTAATGATAAAGATGTACTTGTCCTTCGAAATACAATCACCGCAGATAAAGATTATCTTTACAGCATTGAAAATGTTAGTTTGCATAAACAATGCTTTATAAAACCTCAGATGCTTTCTTTGTTAAATAAGAATTTATATGAGATTAATATTGTGGCAGTAGAATCTTATATGAGCCTTAACTTTATCTTACCATGGTTTGCATCTTTACAACTGCCTATTACATATGATTTACATGATTATCACTGTATATGGTATGAAACACATTTTATTCATAATGGGAAATATTTAACGAAAGAAGAACTAAAAAAAAGTGTATTAAAATATGTTGGAACAAAGATAACTTTTCAGCAGTGGCATGACATATGGCAAAATTTTTTATCATCGGTAAAGCAAATAAATGCCTTCTCAGAATCGTCAAAAGAAATTTTTTCTGAATATTATCCTGAATATATTGATAAAGTAAAAGTTACACATCACTCTCTGGAATATATTACCTGTAATAAACTAACTACTATTCCAAAGAATTTTAATATTGGAATATTTGGAATTATAAAAGGTGCAGATAAAGGTTGTTATGTAATAAAATCATTTTTAAATTTTTCAAAAAATAAAGAATATCAGATATATATTAATGGTGAGTTAAATTCTGATTGTATGATTAAGGCCCCAAATATTCACTATATGGGGCGTTATGATGTTTCTAAATTGGATAAGATTATATTTGAGCAGAGAATTTCTACTGTACTATTTCCATCAATATGTCCAGAGACTTTTTCTTATACTGTTTCTGAACTTATTCATGTAGGAATTCCAATTGCCTGTTTTAATTTAGGCGCCCAGGCAGAAAAAGTTACAAAATATAAATATGGCGAAATAATTAAAGAAAATACCAATGAAGAAATATTTAGCGCTTTAAAAAAGGCGTATGAAAAGGGCCAGCGCAAGGAAGTTAATAATGAATAAAAAGACTCCACTGACAATGGATGAAATAAAAAAAATTGAATTAAATATATTAATTGAATATGCTTCATTTTGTGATTTGCATAATTTAAAATACTATTTAGGATATGGAACTCTTCTTGGTGCTGTAAGACATAAAGGTTTTATTCCCTGGGATGATGATATTGATGTCTTAATGCCTAGACCTGATTACAATAAATTTATTGAATTAACCGGCTTTAATCCAATTAAAGAAAATCTGGAAACAAGATTATACACAAAGTGCAGAAATCCGAATATTTATCCTTATGCAAAAGTAATTGATACAGATACCATAGTTTATGAAAAGGGTAAAGCAAAAAAGAATATTAGCGGAATCTGGATTGATATTTTTCCATTAGATGGCTACCCAGAAAAGAAAGAAGACGCTCAAGCACTTTTTGAAAGCTATCTAAAATTAAGACACTTACAGGATCTTGCAACAACCAACCCATTCTATGTTAATCAGAATTTACTTAAAAAAATCATAAAAACATTTTTTGTTGCCCCATTTGTAAAATTATATGGTGTAAAAAAACTTTGCAAAAATATTGATAAACTTGCCCAAACATATTCTTATGAAACATGTGAAAAAGTTGCAGACTTTACCTGGGGTGATAACGCAGAAACATATTTAATAAAAACAGAACTTGAACCTGCTGTAGATGTAGATTTTGAAACAAGAAAATTCAAGGCTCCTGTGGGGTGGAAAGACTATTTAATCCGGCTTTATGGAGACTGGAAACAGTTACCACCCGAAAATGAAAGAATACCACATGGTTTTAAGGCTTTTAGAATAAATTAATTATTTAATATCAGCAAGTTTATAAAGAGAATAATATCGTAATCTATCTTCATACCAATATTCAACTTGATCTATAAGTATGTATAAATTGTTTTTATCAATATTTGTAATTTTTGAATCATTCGGATTATCTTCAAAAGTAACGATATAATCACTTAATCCCTTTTCAATATACATATCCTGAGTTTTTTTCATTATTTCTAAAGGAACATTAAGTTGACAGAAATACTTACAGTTTGGAATTATTCCTGTAGTTGTGTAAAGACCTAAATCAAGTTTCCCATAATTTAAAAGGGTTGCATCTGGTGTTTGTGAAATAATATTTGCAAATTTATATTGTGGAAGTTCCTCTTTTGAAAGTTTTAGAAGATAACGATTATCTGTGAGATAAAAAATTATTCCTGGAATAATAATATATACAAGGTATGTTTTACAAGAAAAAAGTTTATTAATGGCATTGTCTGAGCTAAGAATAATAAATATTGGCACAAATCCAAGGCATATTATTGGAGTTAATCCCAAACTATAATATGGATATTTTCGACCTGCAACAAAAATAAAAATAAAAGCGAATGCAAACATAGAAAATGCATAAATTAACTGAGTTCGCCATTTTCTGAAAAAACAATATAATCCACCTAAAATAATTAAATAAAAACCTGCTGGATAATATTTGTGAAAATCTTTTGCACCCCAAATTAGATTTTGAATTAAATCTTTAATAGTATGGATAAAAGAACTATTATCAGATTCTACTTCAGAATAAAGAAAGATATTATCATAAATATAAATGTCAAAAAGATCTTTTAAGGAATTGGATATCCCAAAATAAATTAAATAGGGTAGTGTTCCTGCAAATAATCCTAAGATAATAAATAATATCGAATTTAAAAGTATTTTAAATTTTCTTTGAATAATAGAATTAAAGAAAAATGGAATATACCAGCCTAAGAAAATTCCACAAAGGGTAAATTTGGTCCAGAATACTCAAGCTGCTGTAATTCCAATAATAATGAATTCTTTATTTGTTATTTCTGTATGAGTTTGTACGTTTTTGAATGCAATATAAATTAAACAAGCAATGAAAGGAAAGCTAAGCTCTTCGGCACTATCGCCATGTCTAAATGCAGTTGAAGTAAAAATAATTAAAACAAAAAAAGGAATAACTAAATAGACTTTTTTTCCACAAAAAAGCTCAAGTGTTTTGTATGAATAAAATAGGAAAATTGAAGCACTGATGATTTCGAAAAAATAAACCCCTAAAAAAGTCTTGTAAGATATAATAGATGCTAAAGCATGTACAAAATATATAAATGGACCTTTTTGTTCAACCAGATCTCTATAAGGAACCAGACCTTTAAAGATTGATTTTCCCACCGTAAAATAACAATTTGAATCTACCCAATCATTAAAAGGATAGATTGGAGATGACTTAGAACAAATTGTAATGGCGATAATTGCAGATACAATACAGAAAATTAATGCAATATTATGGAGTACAAAATCCTTAAATGAATTATAATATTTTGATTGAAATTTCATATTAGTTAAAAGTTTCCTATTCGATCACTTATAATATATCTAGGCCGTGATTTTGTTTCCATATATATTTTACCTATATATTCACCGATGATTCCTAATGCTAAAAGTTGCAGGCCACCAATAAAACACATTACACATATAATACTTGCCCAACCGGCGTTTGCAAATCCTGGATTAACTATTTTTCGTATAAAGATAAAAATTACCCATAAGAAAGATATTAAAGACATAAAAGCACCAAAACCTGTAATAATCCTGATAGGTTTAATGCTTAAACTTGTAATTCCATTAAAAGCTAAGGCTAACATTTTTTTTAGTGGATAATGTGATTTACCAGCAAGTCTTTCTTTTCTTTCATAATATACACAGGAACTTTTAAAACCAACTAAAGGAATTAAACCTCGTAAAAATAAATTTACTTCCTTAAAGTTTGAAAGTTCATTTAAAACTTTATTTGATAAAAGGCGATAATCAGCGTGGTTATAAATGATATTAGCACCAAGTTTATTCATAAGCTTATAAAAAGATTGTGCTGTAAATCGTTTAAAAAAGGTATCAGTATCTCTTGAAGATCTGACTCCATAAACAACTTCATTTCCAGCAGTAAAAGAATCAACCATATCTTCAATAGTTGTAATATTGTCTTGTCCATCACAATCAATAGAAATAGTTATATCGCATTTATCTTTTGCTTCCATTAAACCAGATAATACATTACCCTGATGACCAAAATTTCTTGATTGTCTAATACCTGCAAAATGTTCGTCTATTTTTGAATATTGACATATAAGGTTCCATGTATTATCAGAAGAACAATCATCACAAAAAAGAATTCGACTTTTAGAATTTATTTTTTCTTTAGAAATAAGTGTATTTAATTCATCTAAAAAAAGGGAGTATGTTTTTGGTAATACTTCTTGTTCATTGTAACATGGAATAATAATGTATAATACTGGTAAAGTATTCATTTTTTATCTCCTAAACATGAAAAAAAATAATACATTAAAAAGTATATTTAATAAGTCCATTTATATTATAATTATTGTTAATATTATCAGTATAGTTTTGATGATATATTTTAATATAATTAAATTCTAGATTTATATATAATTCCTTTGTGCAAAATAAACTTGTTTGTAATCCAAATAAATAATGTGTTTCAAAATTTGAATACCATTTTTTAAATATTGGTCCAACTTCAGCATCAGCAATTGAAGTTACTGCTTGGCTATAAATAGAGTTATTATTTGGACAATATCGATGAAATTTAATAGCCGTAAATCCTTTTGGATAATATACTTTATATTGAATGAATTGGCTATTACCAGCCCATCCATATCCAGCTCCAAGTACTTGTCCATTATTCGTATATCCTTGATTTACAAAGCCGTGTGAATAGTATCCTAAATATGACCATTGAAACTGGAAGTCTTGTGACATTTCAAAATTATTCCATTCAATATTTAGTTCACTTTTTAATCCAAATGGTAAAGGAATAATTTGTTTTGCACCAATAGTATAAATTGCTGTATGAAAAGGATTTGTTTTTTCATTGAAAGAAAAATCATCTCGACCAAATTCTCCATAAATATTGAATCCAATTTTTGAGAATGTCCAGTCTAGAAAAATCGAGAACTTTTGGTCCTCATCGTTTCCACTAACAGCAAGTGCATTGGATCGTGAAGTAGTAAATAATCGTAAAATATATTTAATATTCTCCTTTTTCCAGTATGTCATAAAAACTCTGTTCAAGCCAACTGTTAATCCGGGAATAAAAGAAGGGTTATAACTTGCAGACATTCCTGTGAGCATGCGTTTGTTGTTGTCGGGATTGGTGTCGAAGTAGTTGGATTCTTCGAGCTGGCCGAGCCAGATACGGCCTTCAATATAGCCAAGGCTCCAGCCTAAGAATGGGATTTTGACTTCGGTTTTACGAAGCCCGGCATCAAACTTAAAATAGCCAGGTGCATTATTACTTCCAAGCATTGGATTTAAGTAAGCTGGTCCCAGCCAGGGATTCTGAGTTCCAAAGCCAAAGGTTAAAGTATTCCAGGTCCAGCGGACTTCTGTGTCGCCCCAGTCATAGGTAAAGAAGGATTTGTCGCCATAGCGCTGAACTAAATCAATTGCATGATATACAGTGCCTGCATGGAAGGTGTAAGAATAAGGACTAGGGTATACAGCCTTATTACTTTCAAATTCCCTATTCTGGCTCCAGCTTATCTGTGGTTTAAAAGTCAATTCAAATCCATATCCCTCAAGTCTCAAACCTGTTGTGAGGGCGGTGTTGTAGCCTTTGCCCTGCCAAAGGGCGCCGTCGTTCTGGCCGTAGGGGGCGGCGGTGTTGTAGCTGTTGAACCATTCGGGGCCGTAAATTCGCGCAGTCAGGCCTTGTTTCAGGCCTCGTGCGAACCAGTTGTCTGCAGCTTCAGCCGGTTCCCATAGAGTATAGGTTGTTCCCAGATTATTATTTTTCCAGATGTTGCCGTCACTTTCTTTGCCGGGAATTCGGATTTTTGTAAAAGAGCCGTCTTCGTTTTCTTCGAAGCTTTCGATTTCGTTAAAGTTCCAGACGCTGTCGCTTAAGGTTCTGTAGCCAAGGGTAGGGCGTTCAATAATGCCCCTTAGAGAAAGAAAATCATAATATTCTTCTTCAAGACTTTTGAGTGCTTCCTGGGCGCTAAGAAGAGAAGACATAAAAAACAAACTTGTAAATAATGTAAATAGATAAACTGACTTTCTTTTCATACAAAACCTTTATATTGATTTATAAATAATATTATAGCGGATTAAATCTCTCACTCTTTATGAATTTTTCCAGACTGTTCTGCCATTCAGGAATTTTGATTTTAAGAGCTTTTGAGATTTTTGATTTATTCAAAACAGAATAAGCAGGTCGCTGAACATTTGCACCATATTCTACAGTAGTACAAGGATTCACCGTACACTCCTGATTTATCCGTCCCATCTTACGTCCCAGTCGATATATTTCCCGTGTAAAATCAAACCAGCTGGTAACGCCTTCGTTTGTAAAGTGGTAGATACCATAGGCCGGGGCGCTGTTCTTTCCAAAGAAGGATTTTGCATTGTCATTCTTATCAATAAAACGAAGAATAACCGCAGCCAGGTCCGGAGCATAGGTTGGAGTACCTTTCTGGTCATTTACGACACGCACACTGTCGTGACTGTTCATAGCTTTTGTCATGGTGTATACAAAATTACGGCCGTCAAATCCGTAAAGCCAGGCAGTGCGGATAATGTAGTAGGTATTCATTTCCTTCATTATTGCATCTTCGCCGGCGGCCTTAGTTGAGCCATAAACTCCCAGAGGAGCCTTAGGCATATCTTCGGTATATGGTTCAGTACCACGGCCATCAAAAACATAATCAGTTGAAATATGAATAAGCTTAGCGCCGATAGAGCGGGCAGTGCGGGCAATATTAAGGGGGCCAGCCGCATTAAGCTTTTCAGCCAGTTCAGGCTCCTCTTCGGCCTTATCAACATTGGTGTAGGCAGAACAATTGATTATCCACTGGATTTTTCTGTCCGACTTACGCAAATCAGAAGGAAAATAGGCGGCAGTTTCAATTTTGTTGGTAAAATCTAAAAGAGCTTGCGGGTCTGTAATATCTACCTCGCGGTCGGTTCCCACCCATGGCAATTTTTTTTCATCAAGCTGCTTTGCAACCTCACTACCAAGCATCCCCTTGCAACCGATTAACCAGATCATTTAATTTCCTCCCAGGCAGTTTTTTAAAACTTCTTAAATATAAATGAACAGAAAGTATTAATTCTGTTGATAAATGATGTCTGGATACGTTCCGTAAAGAAAGGAACCCTCGGCGCATTTACACCGCCAATTCCGTAAAGAATCCAGTTATCACCATCGCGAATCAAAAGAATACAAATCTTCATCTTTCTTGGCCATACACAGTCAAATTTATCAAGATAACGAAGCTTATTTGTATTTACCGCAGTATACAGAATAGAAGAATCAGCCCTTGAAAGCTCAATATCCTCTTTAACAAGGTCAAAAGGCTCCATCATAAGGTCTGCCTTAAGAGATTTTCCATCACTGCGTTCTACAGTTTCCACAATAACTGCAGAATCATAAAGATTATACCATTCATCGTTACGTTCAGAATAATAAGGAATGCCCGCATACTCAGGAACATTGTTCAAAAGAGCTTCCAGACGCTTAGGAAGGTCTTCATTTCCCTTATAAGGCTTAATTTGAATGATTTCTGCAAGATATTTAGGATTTAATTCGTGAATCTCAGCAATCAGCTTATCTCCAAGAGAAGAAGAGCCTTTTTTGAGACACATAAATTTTTCATAATTGATATTTTTGATTAAAATTTCGCCGTTTGAAACAGTTTTTCTTTCTTCAGAAGTGAGTTTGCTGTTAAAAGGATCTGCAATTAAAGAAAAACAAAGAGAAAAGGCTATAAAAAAGGAAATGATAATTTTTTTCATAATTGTCCTCCTATTATATTCTAAAACACCCAAACTTTCAATTAATTACACTTTAATATGTGCAACTCTTAATAACTTGTGCTATAATATTTTTATATGATTTCAAAGAAAGTTCGTGATATAGTTGAAAGCCCATCCAACGGTGTAATCCGCAAGATGTTTGAAGAGGGCGCCATTCTTAAGCAGAAATTTGGTGCAGATAAAGTATATGATTTCAGTATTGGTAACCCGGACCTGGATCCGCCTCAGAAGGTAGTAGATGCCGTTCGCGAGGTTGCCGCAGATACAAGCCACCTCCGTCACGGTTATATGCCAAATGCCGGTTACCCGGAAACAAGAGCCGCAATGGCCGCAAAAACAAGCCGCGAGCAGGGAGTGCCGGTTACAGCCGACTGCGTAGTTATGGAAGTAGGTGCAGGAGGAGCTCTCAATGTTGTCCTTAAGTCCCTTCTTAATGCCGGCGAAGAAATTGTCATCCCTTGCCCTTATTTTGCAGAATACAATAATTACGTTCATAATCACGATGGCGAAGTTGTTCCGGTAAAGACCAAAGAAGATTTTTCTCTTGATGTTAATGCTATTAAAGCTGCTCTGGGACCAAAAACCGCCGCAGTTCTTATCAATTCACCAAACAACCCAAGCGGCCGTATTTATGATGATTCTGACATTGTTGAGCTTACAAATGCCCTCAAGGAATTTGGCGCAAAAACAGGCCGCTATCCATATTTGATTTGTGATGAGCCATACCGCGACATTACTTATGGCAAAAAGGTCGCTACAGTATTTGATAAATATGAATATTCAGTAATTGCTACTTCTTTTGCAAAAAATCTCAGTGTTCCAGGCGAGCGTGTTGGTTATGTCTGTGTGAACCCAGCCTGTCCGGAAAAAGCTGATTTTATTGCCGCCGCAATTTTCTGTACCCGTGTTCTTGGCTTTGTAAACTGTCCGGCCTTTTTCCAGAAGGTTATCGCAAAAAGCTGGGATGCCGAGTGTGATTTTTCTACCTACGAAAAGCGCATGAAGGAAATCTGTGAGGTAATGGACTATGCCGGCCTCAAGTATGCCAAGCCGGAAGGTGCCTTCTATCTCTGGGTAAAGTGCCCGGATAAATGGAATGATGATGATATGGCTTTTACAAATCATCTTAAAAAATACAATATTCTCTGCGCACCAGGCAGCGGATTCGCCGGCAAAGGCTGGTTTAGAATCGCTTACTGCTGTTCAGAACAGTCAATAATTAATAGTAAAGAAGCCTTCTACAAGGCCGTTCACGAAGACTAATAAAAAACGTGGTTTCGATACGCACTTCGTGCTACTCAACCACCGGTGAACATGTTACGGTGGTTGAGTAGGCCGTGGGCCGTATCGAAACCACCATTCAGGAGATCTCTATGAAAATCTTAATGGTAACCTCAGAAACAGTTCCTTTTGCAAAAACCGGCGGACTTGCTGATGCAGTTTCTGCCCTCGCAATTAATCTCAGAAAGCAGGGCCACGATGTCCGCATTGTAATGCCACGTTATTATAAAATAGACCGTTCAAAGCTTAAGGCAATCGAAGCGCCACTTGCTGTAGCCGCCGGTACAATAGAAACCTGGGTAAAGGTATACGAAGCTCCTCTTCCTGGAACTGATGTTCCTGTTTACTTTATAGACCACGAAGCTTGCTTTGGCCGTGACGGTATTTACGGTACAAAAGCAGAACCTGATTTTCATGATAACCCATACCGTTCCGCAGTGCTCTGTCACGGAGCTTTCCAGATTTGTCGTATGCTGGGCTGGTACCCGGACATCATGCATGCCCACGACTGGTTCTGCTGTCTGGTTCCTGTTCTCTTAAAGCACGTTTGCCGCAACGGCTATTTTGCCCATACCGCAAGCGTTCTTACAATTCATAATCTTGGTTATCAGGGCTGGTACAGTAAGGATTCATTCCCAGCACTCGGCCTTGACTGGAACCTTTATCATGGTGCCGGCTTTGAACGCAATGGAAGCATAAATCTTCTGCAGGCAGGTATTTCCTGTGCAGATATGATTACGACCGTTTCTCCAACCTATGCCGGTGAAATGCAGAGCGTAGAAGGCGGCTTCGGTCTGGACGGCCTACTTCGTGTACGCTCAGATGTAGTTCGCGGAGTTCTCAACGGCTGCGACCTTGAAACCTGGAATCCAGAAACAGATAAGCTTCTTCCTGCAAACTTCAGTTATAAAGATCTTGCAAACAAAGCAAAGTGTAAGGCAGAACTGCAGAAGCGCATGGGCCTGCCGGTAAAGAAGGACCTTCCTCTTATTGGTATTGTAACCCGCCTCGCAGACCAGAAGGGTATTGCAGAAGTATTTGCTCCAACTTATGGAAGCATTTTCAGCATCTGTACAAATATGGATGTACAGTTTGCAATTCTCGGAAGCGGCGAGCGCTGGTGTGAAGATGAAATCAATTCCCTTCAGTCAAAGCTGCCAAATCTTCGTGCCTATATCGGTTATGACGAAAGCCTCAGCCACCTGATTGAAGCAGGTTCAGATTTCTTCCTTATGCCTTCCCGCTATGAACCATGTGGTCTCAATCAGATGTATTCAATGCTATACGGAACTCTGCCGATTGTTCGGCGCACAGGCGGTCTTGCAGACACAGTAGAGCAGTATAATCAGGATACAGGAGATGGAACCGGCTTCCTCTTTGATGCGCTTACACCAGGTGCCGTTTACGACACTGTCGGTTGGGCTGTATGGGCTTACTACAATAAAAAAGACCACATCAAAAAGATGCAGCTGCGCGGTATGCAGAAAAACTTCAGCTGGGACACCAGCGCCCAGAACTACGTAGGAGTTTATTCCGACGCCCTCTGGCGTGGCTGCGGCATAAACACAGCCGACTGGAAATAATTAGAACTCGTACCACTGGTCATCTTTAGTAAGATACCAGTCTCCCAGCAGCTTGGAATCTGTAGTTCCGCACCAGGAAATGCTTCCGTTAGAATTTAATATAACCGCACGTCTGCTGTTCAGACAGAGAGTCTTTGGAATAGAAGCCGAGCGGTTATAGGCAAAGCGTTTCTTTGTAGAAAGATTGTAACAGTAGACCTTGTTGCGTCCAATGTTAGTAAAGAGATTATTTCCATTCAAATAAGTAAAGGCTTCAGCATCTTCTTCTGCAAACTTCAAAATATTAGTCATCTGCTTGGTATAAACGTTGTAAGAGAAAACATAAGTGTTGCGGCTGCCTTCATCAGAAATGATATTTAAGCCGTAAATAGTTTTACCGTCTGTACTCAGGGCATAAGTAACATTACCTTTGAATGACAAAGGAACAGTTTCCATAGTTTCCGGGTTTACAGTAAGCAGAGGAGTCTGAGGATTTGTTGCGGCAGACTTAGCAATATAAACAAGCTTGTTGTTCATATAAACAGCATCCTGAATACCAGTTCCCGAATATATTTCACGGAAGCTTCCGGAAGCCATATCATAAAGATTTACAATAGAGTTGCTTTCAATTTCAATCAGATAATCCTTGCCTTCAACATTGCAGAGTCTTACCTTCTGGACGTTGCTTTTTGGAGTAAACAAAACTGTAGAAGATTTTCGGTCCAGGTTCAAAAGTTTTACCGGGCTTCTTTCAGACTGGCTCCACAAAATTACCGAATTATCTTTATAAGAAATAATATCAGTTTCTCCTTCTGTAGAAGCAAGCTTGGAAATTACACCAGTATCATAAGATGTGCTGTAAACGGCATTTGTGGTAAGAAAATAGAAATCAGTTTCAGCCGGAGAAATGCCGTTAATCTTTGAATAAATATTTTGAGTAAGCTCAGTCATGTTGCTGGTGGTAATTGTAGGTTCGGCTTCAGTCTGATATACAGAACCATTTTTACCGCCAAAGTAAATATTTGTAGCGTCCTTAATTGCGGAAGTAATGATAGCCGAACCGCGGGGTCCCTTAAGGGTTTTTACAATACGCGGATTCGAAACCTGATTGTTTTCTTTACTTTCAATCATCTTTACTTCGTAATTACTGCGGCCATCATTTTCAAGATAATACAGATTATAATCTGCTTCAGTAGAAATGATTATCGGGTTATTTGCTGGAACTGTTGCGATGGTTTTACCGGAAGCGGTGATGTAAATTGTATTATCACGTACACCCGCAAAATACCTGTTCTCATTAAACATCACCGTCTGGGTCAATCCCTTAACAATCTGCATTTTCTGTTTCAGTTTACCGCTTGCAAATTCATAAAAAGAAAGGGCTCCGGAAGGTGAATAAAATACACAGGTCTTTTCAGTACGGCTGGTATGAATGTAATTTACAATACCAGTATTTCCTTTGATTTTATCTACAAGCTGCCAGCCGGCAGTTTTAATAAATACCGCACCGTCTACAGTAGCAGTTCCCGCAATCAGATAAGTTCCGTTTGCAGAGTAGGCGAGAGAAGTAATTGAGTCAGAAAACTTTTTAAGATACTTGCGGTTAAAGGTTTTCCAGTCCCAAACCGTTATGCGGTTAATAGAACCACCGTCGGTTTCATAAAGGGCAATTTCATTTCCGTTTGGATTTACAGCAATCAGCTTGATTGAAACATCAGAAAACTGGTAGTGCTCTCCCTGACCGTCAAAGGTCCACTTAATTACAAAGCCGTCATCGGAGGCAGTAAAATATGAACCGTCAGTTCCTCTTGCAGAAACAGGAGCAATCTGAGTTACCTGAGCCTGATGTGATTGAGTAGAAATATGTGACTGTGCAGTTAAAGAAAATGAGAAAAAAACTGCGATACAGAAAATAAAGATAATTGATAAAATACTCTTATTAGTCTTCATGACTTTATTTACCCCTGTTCATAAAAAAGATAATATCGCCTTTAACGCCAATGATAAATAGAATTGCAATAAATGCCAAGCCTATATATTGAACGTAATATTGAATGCGCGGATTTACCCGTCGTCTTATAATAATCTCAATAAATGCAATAAGAATCAAACCTCCGTCCAGGATTGGAACCGGCAGCAGATTCATAATAAAAAGTGAAATGCTGATAATAGACATAAGACTCATAAGGCTTACAAAACCAACCTTAAAGCCTTCGGAAAAGCCTTCCTTTACCGTGCTTCCAAGCATTTCTGTAACACGGGCAGGACCGGAAACAGCATTATTCATATCAACACCCTTAAAAAGAATGCCAATACTTTTGATTGTTAATACAGTGTCGTTAATTGCGTCTAAAAAACCGTGGCCTATAGAAGCAAAAAAGCCATAATCAGGAGATTCCTTTTCCAGAATCTCAGAAGTGTCGGCCGCAACTCCAATTTTACCGGTGCCGCTTGCCTTATCCAGGTCTGTGTGTAGGGAAAACTTAAGAAGCTGGCCATCTCGGTCAACCTCTACAGTAATAGTTTCATCCGGCCTTATTGAAATCTCTGTAAGCAAATCAGAAAAGTCTTCTATCTTTTTCCCATTTATACTGATGATTTTATCGCCCGAAATAATTCCCGCATCTCTGGCCGCAGTTGAGGTCACCTGATCATTAATCAAAATTTTATTTGAATAAGTATAATAAGTGTAGCCGATTCCATTAATAAAGGAGCAGGCTATAATTGCAAAAATGAAATTAAAGAAAGGTCCTGCAAAGCCTATTAAAGCCCTCTTAAAGGGATGTATTCCATAAAGAGAATCCGGCTCTCCTGATATTTCTGGAAGCTTTTGTTCTATGGCCTTTTGAAAATCCTTTTCTCCCTTCATGCCGCAGTAACCGCCCAGTGGAAAAAGAGAAAGTCTGTAGTCTGTGCCTCTTACAGTTTTATGAAGTAAAATCGGGCCATAGCCGATTGAAAAGCTTTCTACCTTTACGCCAAAAAGCTTTGCCGCCAGGAAATGTCCGATTTCATGAAAAAGAATCAGAAAAAAGAGACAAAGGATTCCGTAGAGCCACTTCATTATATCAACTCCCTGGCAAGCTGACGGGCTTTTTTGTCTGCTTCAAAAACTGTTTCAAAAGAATCAAGATATGTATTCCAGTCGTGATCAAGAACACTTCTAACTATTCTTGAAATGGCAGGATAAGAAATTTTTCCATCAATAAAAGCATGTACAGCAACTTCATTAGCCGCATTAAAAGCGATAGGATAACACTTTCCGAATTTTACACATTCAAAGGCATACGAGAGAAGAGGAAAATCATTCATTCTAGGGCGGAAGAAGGTCATCGTATGATCAAACAAATCAAACTGCTCCATGTAACAGGCCTTGTTGTCTGGCCAGTTGAGGGCACATAAAATCGGATGCTTCATATCCGGTTCACTGATTTGCGCATAAAGCTCACCGTCGTTAGTACGTACTAACGAATGAATGAGGCTTTGCGGATGAACTACAACTTCAATCTGTTCAGCTTTAACATCAAAAAGATAAGCGGCTTCAATTACTTCAAGCCCCTTGTTTGCGAGAGTAGAAGAATCAATTGTAATTTTTTTACCCATGTTCCAGGTCGGATGTTTAAGTGCCTGTTCAAGAGTAACCTTTTCCAATTCTTCTTTACTCAAGGTACGGAAAGGACCACCGCTGGCAGTAATTACAATTTTTGAAATATTTTTCATGCCGATTCTTTGAGTAAGATTAAAAATTGCAGAATGCTCAGAATCAACAGGCAGAATTGCAGCCCCTTTATCGCGGGCAAGGTCTTTAATAAGAGGTCCTGCCATTACAATTGTTTCTTTGTTAGCCAGGGCTAAATCAATTCCGTTTTTAAGTACAGTGATAGAAGGTTCAAGACCGGCGGCTCCGGCAATTCCGTTTACAACAATATCCGGCTGGGACTGATTAATCAGTTTTTGAAAAGCTTCTGCTGAATTCTCTTCGCTGGAAAGAAGTGAAGGGCAATTATACTGGGCCGCAAGCTGGGCAAGTTTATTTTTATTTGAATGAGCCTGAAGACCGCAGACGCAAAAGTCTTCCGGCATATTATTTACAATATCAAGGGTGCTCGTACCAATCGAGCCTGTACAACCAAGAACTAATACCTTTTTCATAGAATTACCGTGTCATGCTCGGGCTTGACCCGGGCATCCATTAAAACAAGAAATTATATCCAATATAGAAAATCGGAGCGGCAATAATAATTGAGTCAATGGAATCAAGAATACCGCCGCGTCCAGGAATTAAAGAACCGCTGTCTTTTACTTCGCAGGAACGCTTAAATACCGATTCAATCAAATCTCCTACAATTGCGGCAAAAGAAGTAATAAAGCCCAGAATTGCAAGATTAGTATTTGAAATTGAAATGATTTCAGGGAAAATCAGTTTAAAGAGGAAGCCGCAGCCGATAGAACAAACAAGACCACCAATAAAGCCCACAAGACTCTTGTTAGGACTTGCCGCTACATAACCGCGTGTAGATTTTCCAAAAAGAATTCCAAAGAACCAGGCAAAGGAATCACACATAAATACAAATAAAAGGAAAAGACTGATTACATATTTAGAGTCCGGCAAAAGAGTCATTCTGGAAATGAAGGTAAGTAAAAAGCCGGTATAAAAAAGTGTAAGGGTAGTGTAAGAAATCTTGGAGCAGGAATTTTCAAAGGTCTTAGCGGTAAAGCATTCAAAGCCCATCAGTAAAACAATAATGCAGATAAAAAGCCAGGGAGTAATATCAAGAGAAAGACCTGAAAGAATAAAAATATAGCAGGAGAAAGGAAGTAAGGCGGTACCGATTAAAACAATTTCTCTGGTAAAAAGCTTACAGCCTTTATGGGTCAGCATATTATAAAATTCATTCGCACCAAGTACCGAAAAAATACCAATTGTAATCTGCAAAGGCAGGTGATTCAGATAATCACAGAAAACAATTGCGAGAACAATCGGAATACCTATAAAAAATGTTAAAAGTCTTTTTACAACCTTATTCATATTAATTTCCTTTTTTATCAGCCGGTTTTTCTGCACCAAAACGTCTGTTTCTGTGCTGGAAGCTTTCGATATTTGAATAAAACTCATCATTTGAGTAATCCGGCCAGAGAGTATCTGTATATATTTGTTCAGCATAAGCAACATGCCATAAGAGATAGTTGCTCAGTCTTTGTTCACCGCCGGTTCTAATAAGCAGGTCCACGTCTGGACATTCCGGCATATCAAGATAAGCAGAAAATGTTTTTTCATCCAGCTTATCTGCATTTACTTTTTCATTAATGATTTTTTTTACACCGCGGATTATTTCGTCGCGACCACCGTAATTAATAGCAAGATTTACCGTCATTCCGGTAAAGTCTGCAGTGTCGTTAATTGCTTCCTGAATATCGTCGCGGATTTGTGGGGGCAGGGCTTCAAAGTTTCCGATATGGCGGACACGAATTCCATTTTCTTTATAGAAGGCGAGTTCACCACAAAGATGAGTATGAATAAGATTCATAAGAAAACCTACTTCCTGCTGGGCACGTTTCCAGTTTTCGGTTGAAAAAACATAAAGAGTCAGATATTTAATACCGAGGTCGCTTGCAGCTTTTACAATTCTTTTTGCAGTGCGCAAACCCTCGTCATGTCCAGATGTGCGGGGAAGTTTTCTTGCCTGAGCCCATCTTCCGTTGCCGTCCATGGTAATGGCTACATGCAGCGGAAGATTTTCTTTATCCAAAGTCATAAATCATTCATGCATTAGTTCTGCATGATATCCTTTTCCTTGGCATCGTAAATCTTGTTGATTTCGTCGATGTATTTATCTGTAAGCTTCTGAAGCTTGTCAGTTTCTGTTTTAAGTCCGTCCTCTGTGAGCTCGCCGTCTTTCTGCTGTTTCTTGAGGTCGTCGTTTCCGTCGCGGCGAATGTTGCGGATAGCTGTACGGCTGTTTTCTGCAACTGTCTTAGCCTGCTTTACAAGCTCCTTGCGGCGGTCTGCTGTGAGGGCAGGAATTGAAATGCGGATTACCTTACCATCGTTAGATGGGTTTAATCCGAGGTCTGCCATCTGAATAGCTTTTTCAATTTCAGAAATAAGTGATTTGTCGAATGGAGTGATGATGACAGAACGAGCTTCAGGAATTGCGATTGTAGCAACCTGATTCAATGGTGATTTTGTTCCGTAATAATCCACGCGAACCTTGTCAAAAATTGCGGCATTAGCGCGTCCAGTTCTGATTGTATTGAATGAATCCTTCAAAGAATCAATAGTTTTCTGCATTCTTTCTTCGATGTCTGCCATACGTTATCTCCTAATTTTGTGTTTTGTACAGATCTTCGGGTCAAGCCCGAAGATGACACTAATTGTCATTCCCCGGCTTGACCGGGGAATCTAGCTTATTTGCCTAAAACAAACAACTTAGCTGTAGCGAAGCTCAAAGAAGCACCAGCTTCCTTTCCAACTTCTGCAAGCTTAGCTGTTACAGTTTTCTTGTCGTCCTTTACGAACATCTGATCTTCGAAACAGATTTCTGCAAGGTGCTTGTTAATCTTACCCTGGAGAATTCCTTCCTTAACGTTCTCAGGCTTACCAGCCATCTTTTCGTCCTGATCCATCTGTGCCTTGTAGATTTCCTTCTGTTCTGCAAC
>JAEEGJ010014200.1_pt1 | contig 18990 bp, 9 predicted proteins | sample 8958761 | NCBI WGS metagenome assembly JAEEGJ01 (sample SAMN16246546, study PRJNA631951) | gut metagenome | biome: gut microbiome; feature: rumen; material: RS-attached | host: Bos | place: Iran: Karaj | collected 2018-10 | reverse complement strand
GCAAGTACTACAATTTTTAATGCCATATTATTATAATAATGTGTAAAAATGATATCCTTTTTCAAAAATCGGGTGCAAAGGTACACTTTTTTACGCACACAGCCAAATAAAATGCACAAAAACCGCGAATTTGTGCACAAAACCGCGAATTTGTGCAATAACGTCAGTCTGTAAGTCGACGTAAAAAAGAGATTATTGAAAATAAAGATTGTTAAAATGTTGCTTACCTATTCTATAGGTATGATTCTTTTTTGTAACTTTGCACCTTAAAAGTGAAAAGAAAACAGAAAAAAATAGAATAATAATTATTAAACATTACAAGGATGAAGAAAGTATTAATGCTTGCAGCCATTGCAGCAACGTTGGCATCATGCGGAGGTGGCGGCGGACGCCCGACCTTTGGCGACAATGAGTATCCCGTAACAACGGTGGGAGCTTCAAGTGCTGATATGCAAAGCACATATCCCGCCTCTATCAAGGGCGTTCAGGATGTGGAAATACGTCCGAAGACATCGGGCTTCCTGACACAGATTAACGTGAAGGAAGGCCAGACGGTCAGCACCGGACAGGTACTGTTTGTGATTGACAACGAGACCTTCCAGGCTCAAGTGCGTCAGGCCCAGGCTGCCGTAAATACCGCCCAGCAGGGAGTAAATACAGCCAAGCTGACCTACGACAACTCGGTGCAGTTGCATGAGAACAAGGTCATTGGTGATTATGAGTTACAGACATCGCAGAATGCCTACGAGCAGGCCAAGGCCCAACTGGCTCAGGCTCAGGCCGCACTGGCTAATGCCAAGGAGGCGCTGAGCTTCTGTTACGTGAAGAGTCCTGCCGCCGGTGTGGTAGGTACGCTACCCTACAAGAGAGGCTCACTGGTAAGTGCTTCGAATGTGCTGACCAACGTTGCCAATATCTCATCGATGGAGGTGTACTTCTCAGTGACGGAGAAAGAGGCAATGGTGCTCTCGACAGCCGGACTGGCATCGCTGCCCGCTGTTAAGCTTCAGCTGGCCGATGGCAGCATCTATCCGCACGAAGGCAAAGTGACGAAGATGAGTGGTGTGATTGATGCCGCTACGGGTTCCGTACAGCTGATTGCCGCCTTTGCCAATCCCGAGAAGACACTGAAGAGCGGTGCTACGGGAACGATCATCATCCCCCGTCAGAACAACAACGCCATCATCATTCCTATGAATTGCGTCAGCGAGGTGCAGGACAAGAAGTTCGTTTACCTGCTGGACAAGGATAACAAGGTGAAGTACACAGAAATCAAGGTCGACCCACAGAATGACGGTAACAACTACATCGTCACCGAGGGTCTGAAGACTGGCGACAAATATGTGACTAATGGTATCACCAAGCTGAACGACGGCATGGAGATTGTACCTATCACACCACAGCGCTATCAAGAGAAGATTCAGGAGCAGGCTAAGGCCATGAGTGCCGGAGACATCGTGGGTGCAATGAAGAAATAATGTGGAACATTCTTAATTCGTAATTCGTAATTAGAATATGACTTTTACAACATTTATCAAACGCCCAGTACTGTCGACGGTGATCTCAATCCTCATTGTCCTGTTGGGTTTCATCGGCCTGGTGTCGCTGCCTATTGAGCAGTACCCCAACATAGCACCTCCTACCGTTGCGGTATGGACGAGCTATCCCGGTGCCGATGCCGAGACGGTAAAGAACTCCGTCATTGTGCCGTTGGAAGAGAGCATAAACGGTGTGGAGGGTATGGACTATATCTCATCCACAGCCGGTGCCGGTTCGGCACAGCTCAGTGTGCTGTTCCGTCAGGGTATGAATGCCGATATGTGTGCCGTGAACGTGCAGAACCGCGTGTCGCAAGCGCTGGCCTTGCTGCCTGCCGAGGTGACGCGCATCGGTGTGACGGTGACGAAACGTCAGACCTCGCAGGTGCTGATGTTTACGCTGACCTCGGACGGTCGTTACGACGACGAGTTCCTGACGAACTATAATAACATTAATATCATTCCTGCCATCAAGCGTATTCAGGGTGTGGGTGACGTGCAAAGCCCAGGTTTGAAAACCTACTCGATGCGTATCTGGCTGAAGCCCGACGTAATGAAGCAGTACAACTTGATGCCCTCGGACATCTCAAGTGTACTCGCTGAGCAGAACATTGAGGCTGCTCCTGGTGCATTCGGCCAGGAGTCTGACGTAGCCTACGAGTACTCGATGCGCTACACAGGACGCCTGAAGACCCCCGAGGAGTTTGGCAACATCATCATTTCGAGCGACCGCAACGGTCAGACGCTGAAGCTGAAGGATGTGGCCCGCATAGAGCTGGGCGGACAGCAGTATAGTGTATCGATGCGTAACAACAACCTGCCGTCAGTGCTGGGTATGGTACAGCAGATTGCCGGATCGAACGCCAACGAGATTGCCAAGGCCGTAAAGGCTGAGTTGGAAGAGCAGGCGAAGCTGTTCCCACCGGGCATGGTTTATAAAATCAACTACGACGTAACAGAGTTCCTGTATGCATCTATCGAAGAGGTGGTGTTTACCCTCGTGTTCACACTGATTCTGGTGTTCATCGTGATTTACGTGTTCCTGCAAGACTGGCGCTCGACGTTGATTCCGCTCATCGCCGTGCCTGTATCACTGATTGGTACGTTCTTCTTCCTGAACATCTTCGGATTCTCCATCAACCTGTTGACGCTGTCAGCCTTGCTCTTGGCTATTGCCATTGTGGTGGATGACGCCATTGTGGTGGTCGAGGCCGTGCATGCGAAACTGGACCAGGGATACAAGTCACCATTGACGGCATCGATAGACGCCATGAACGAAATTTCGGGCGCCATCATCTCCATCACGCTGGTGATGGCCTCGGTGTTCGTCCCCGTGTCATTCATCGGTGGTACTTCAGGAACTTTCTATCGCGAGTTCGGTGTGACGATGGCTGTCTCGATCTTCATCTCGGCATTGAACGCCTTGACGTTGTCTCCGGCCCTATGTGCCATCTTCCTGAAGCCGCATGACGAGAACGGCCATGAGAAGAAGATGTCGATGATTGACCGTTTCCACGCCTCGTTCAATACGGCCTACGACAAGATCTTAGGAAAATATAAGGGCAATGTCGAAAAGCTGGTGCGCAAGCCCATCAGTGTGCTTACGACGGTGATCATCGGTATTGTGGTACTGGTGGCAACCTTCTCATTCACGAAGACAGGACTGGTGCCCGACGAGGATACAGGAACCATCTTCTGTACCATTTCGATGCCTCCTTCGACCTCTGTGGCCCGTACGCGTCAGATTATCGATGAGGTAGACTCGATTCTGGCTGCTGACCCCGCTATCCAGAACCGTGAACAGATTCAGGGTTATAACTTCATTGCCGGTTCGGGTTCCGACCAGGCTACGTTCATCATCAAGCTGAAGCCGTTCGAAGAGCGTCAGAAGGGATTCTTCTGGAAACTCAGCGGACTGTGGCAGGGTGACGGCATCTACCGTTTCTTCCTGAATCCGTTGGAGTCGACGGGTGTCATTGCCCAGATATTCATTAAGACGGCCCATATCAAGGACGCCCAAGTGCTAGCATTCGCTCCACCTATGATTCCCGGCTTCTCGGCCAACTCGGGTGTGTCGCTGGTGATGCAGGACCGTACGGGTGGTTCGCTCGACAAGTTCTATGGTGTCGTCAAGGATTATCTGGCTGAACTGAACAAGCGTCCGGAGTTCCAGACGGCGCAGACCTCTTACAACCCCAACTATCCGCAGTACATGATTCACATGGATGTGGCGAAGTGTAAGCAGGCTGGTGTATCGCCAGCAACGGTGCTGAGTACGCTACAAGGATATTATGGTGGACTGTATGCATCGAACTTCAACGCCTACGGTAAGCTGTACCGTGTGATGATTCAGGCTTCGCCCGAGACCCGTATGACGACAGAGTCGCTGAAGAGCATCTATGTCCGTACGTCGAACGGCATGTCCCCAGTAGAGGAGTTCTGCCGCTTGGAACGTGTCTACGGACCTGCTAACATCAACCGTTTCAACCTGTTTACGAGTATCAATGTAACTGCGACTGTTGCCAGCGGCTATTCGACGGGTGAGGCCATCAAGGCTGCTCAGGAAGTAGCGGCTGACATCCTACCTGCTGGTTATACTTACGACTATCAGGGTCTGACCCGTGAGGAGGCGAAGGCGTCGAATACAACAGCCGTCATCTTCCTGCTGTGCTTCATCTTTATCTACCTGATTCTGTCGGCACAATACGAGTCGTACATCCTGCCGTTGGCTGTGGTACTCTCCGTACCGTTTGGACTGGCAGGCTGTTTCCTGTTCACGATGATGTTCGGACACTCGAACGATATCTACATGCAGATTTCGCTCATCATGCTGATTGGTCTGTTGGCGAAGAACGCCATTCTGATTGTGCAGTTCGCCCTCGAGCGCCGTGAAACGGGTATGGCCATCACATGGTCAGCTATCCTCGGTGCTGCTGCCCGTCTGCGTCCTATCCTGATGACGTCGTTGGCAATGGTCATCGGTCTGTTGCCTATGATGTTCGCCAGTGGTGTGGGTAAGAACGGTAACCAGACGCTGGGTGCCGCTGCTGTAGGTGGTATGTTAATCGGTACGTTGCTGCAGGTACTTGTCGTGCCTGGACTGTTTGTCATCTTCCAGAGCCTTCAGGAGAAGTTCCGCCCGATGAAGTTCGAAGGCGATGAAGAAAATCCTGACGTGGCTTCGGAGATTGCACAGTATGCACACCATCCTGTTGATTATGAATTGGAGAAGTAAGAGACTATGAAGAAAATCATGATATTCTCAGCCGTGATGCTGCTCATGAGCAGTTGCGGTGTATATAATAAGTACGAGCGCCCTGATGTGGAAACAAAAGGACTGATTCGTGACGCAGTGAGCGATGTAGACACGCTGGCGGTGCAGGATACTGCATCGTTCGGCAATCTGCCTTGGCGCGCTGTGTTTACTGACCCCCAGTTGCAGGCGCTCATCGAACAAGGTCTGGAAAAGAATGCCAACCTGCAGAATGCAGCACTGACCGTAGAGATGTACGAGACTATGCTGAAGGCTGCCAAGCTGGCTTTCCTACCTGCCATCACACTGGGTAGTCAGCAGTCGATGGGAAACATCCAGACCATCTATACCGATCCGTCTATAACAACGAAGAGCTACACATTACCTGTGACAGCGTCGTGGACGCTGGATCTCTTCGGCAACATCTTGTCACAGAAGCGTTCGACACAGATGAAGCTCCTGGGTATGAAAGACTACCAGATGGCAGTACGCGCACAAGTAGTGAGTGGTATTGCCAACTGCTACTACACATTGCTGATGCTTGACGAACAGTTGCGTATCGTGACGGAGATGTCGGGAATGGCTAAGGAGACGTGGGAGATGATGAAGCTGCAATATCAACTGGGACGTATGCGCTCGACGAGTGTGCAGAGTGCTGAGGCTGCTTATCTATCAACACTGACACAGGCTAACGACATGCGCCGTCAGATTCGTTCGACGGAAAATGCCCTCTCGTTGCTCATCGGACAGGCCGGACAACAGATTCCCCGTTCGACACTGGCTCAGCAGACACTGCCCAGTGAGTTTTCGGCGGGTGTGGGTGTCGCCCTGCTGAAGAACCGTCCTGACGTTCACAATGCTGAGATGAACCTGGCTTCGTGCTTCCATGATGTACAGACAGCCCGTTCGCAGTTCTATCCCACCATTACCATCGGTGCCACAGGGGCCTTTACCAACGGTAGCGGTTCAATGAATCCTGGCAAATGGATGACAAATCTCTTTGCAAGTCTCGTACAGCCCATCTTCGCCCGTGGTGCACTGATTGCCAACCTGAAGGTGTCGAAGCTGCAGTACGAGCAGGCCTTCAACACGTGGCAGAATGCTGTCTATTCGGCAGGTAACGAGGTATCGAATGCGCTCGTCAACTACAATATGTACGATGCAAACTCGAAACTCGAGGCTCAGCGTATAGAGGTACTGACGAAGAATGTGGAAGATACACGTGCACTCTATCAGAGTAAGGGCTCTACCTATCTGGAAGTGCTCACGGCACAGACCCAGCTACTGTCATCGCAGATTAACAAGGTCACTGACGACTTCCAGAAAATGCAGTCTGTTGTCAGTCTCTATCAAGCTCTTGGCGGAGGTGGAAAATAAAGTAATTGTAAATTGTCAAATTGTAAATAGAGTATATGGCTAGCGAAATATCCCCTAAAGCCGAAATCAGTCCTAAGGCGAAAATCGGCGATAACTGTAAGATATTCCCCTTCGTCTATATCGAGGATGATGTGGTGATAGGTGATAATTGTATTATTTTCCCATTCGTCAGCATCTGTAATGGTACTCGCATGGGTAAAAATAACAAGGTACACCAAGGCACTGTCATCGCAGCCCTGCCACAAGACTTCGAGTTCCGTGGCGAGAAGTCGGAATGCATCATTGGCGATAACAATATCTTCCGTGAGAATGTCGTTGTCAACCGTGCAACACACCGAGGAGGTCAGACCGTCATCGGCAACGACAATGTGCTGATGGAGGGTGCCCACATCTCTCACGACACGAAGGTAGGCAACCGCTGTGTATTCGGCTATGGCACGAAGATAGCCGGTGACTGCGAGATTGAGGATGGCGTCATCTTCTCCAGCAGTGTCATCGAGAATGCCAAGACCCGTGTGGGACGTGGTTCGATGATTCAAGCCGGAACGACGTTCTCAAAAGATGTTCCTCCTTATATTATTTGTACGAGAAAGTCAGAATATGGTGGTGTCAACTTTCAGGTGGCAAAGCAGCATGGTGTCGACGAGAAGACGCTAAAGCATATTGCCAACGCCTACCGTCTGGTATTCCATGGAAAGACGGCACTCTTTGATGCCGTCAACCAGATTGAAGAGCAGGTACCTGAGGGACCTTTCATCAATCATGTCATAGAATTCCTACGTACTACCAAGACAGGTATTATTACCAAGTTGTAACACCGTATGACGATAGACGAGTCTTTAAGCCGGCAAATCCTTCTGATGGACGGTGCCATGGGCACCAAAATCCAGTCGATGGGTTTGTCGGCTGACACTTATCATCAGGGACCATTTGCTAACTGGCAGGTATCGCTGGCAGGTAACAACGATGTGCTGAACCTCACGGCTCCAGAAGTAATTGCCAGCATCCATCGGCAGTATATAGAGGCCGGTGCTGACATCATCTCTACCAACACCTTCTCGGCCAACCGCATCAGCCAGCATGAATATGGCTGTGAGGACGTGGCACGCGAAATGGCTTATGAGGGTGCCCGCATTGCCCGTGAAGTAGCCAACACCTATCACCCATCACCCAACACCCCAATATATGTTGCCGGTTCTATGGGGCCCACGTCGAAGTCGCTGTCATTGGCATCCGACATGAACGACCCCGCCTCGCGCTCCATCAGCTTCGACGAGATGGCTGCAGCATACGGTGAACAGGCTGAGGCATTAATAGAAGGTGGTGCAGACGTGCTGTTGCTTGAAACTTGTTTCGATGCCCTCAATGCCAAAGCTGCCCTCTATGCTATCCTGCAATTGAACGAGCGTCAGCATAGAGACATTCCCGTGATGGTATCGGCTACTATCAACGACCGCAGTGGACGTACACTGACGGGGCAGACGCTGGAGGCTTTCTTCATCAGCATCTCACACTATCCTCACCTACTCAGCTTCGGACTCAACTGTTCGTTTGGTGTCACCGATCTGCGCCCCTTCGTCGAACAGCTTTCAGCACGCATTCCCATCAATCTCTCGCTCTATCCCAATGCCGGACTGCCCAACGAAATGGGCGAATACGACGAATTGCCGGAGTTTACGGCCAGTCACCTGCAACATATGGCGGAGGCCGGACTGCTCAACTTCGCTGGTGGCTGCTGTGGTACCGATGAACGTCATATCCGTGCCATCAGCAATGCACTTCAGGGACTCAAGCCCAGACAGTTACCCATGTCCGACAATCGCATGTGGCTGTCAGGTTTGGAACCACTGCTCATCGACCGCGAGACACAAAACTTCACCAATATCGGCGAACGGACCAACGTGGCGGGCTCACGGAAGTTTGCCCGACTCATTTCTGAGAAGAAATACGACGAGGCACTCGCTGTAGCACGTCATCAGATAGAGGGCGGTGCAGCCGTCATCGATATCAATATGGATGATGCCATGCTTGACAGCTGTCAGGAGATGCAGACTTTCTGCCGCTATATTAGCAACGATCCTGCCGTCAGCCGTTCTGTGCTGATGATTGACTCCAGCGACTGGGCCACTGTCTTAGCTGGCCTGAAGAATGCCCAAGGCAAGTGTATCGTTAACTCTATCAGCCTGAAAAATGGTGAGGACGACTTCCTCAACAAAGCCCGCGAACTACGTCGCTTAGGAGCTGCCGTGGTAGTGATGGCCTTCGATGAGGAGGGTCAGGCGACGACTTACGAACGGAAAATAGCCATTGCCCAACGCGCCTACAACCTGCTGACAGCTATTGACTTCCCACCACAGGACATCATCTTCGACGTTAACATTCTTTCCGTAGGCACAGGTCTGAAAGAACATCAGTCCTATGCCATCGACTTCATCCGTGCTGTCGAATGGATCAAGCAGCACCTGCCGTTGGCCAAGACCAGTGGTGGTGTCAGCAACCTGTCGTTCAGCTTCCGTGGTAATAATAAGGTACGCGAGGCCATGCACTCCGCATTCCTCTATCATGCCATCCGTGCCGGCCTCGACATGGCCATCGTTAATCCCGCCATGCTGCAAGTCTACGACGACATAGAACCTTCGCTACTCAAAGCCGTCGAAGATGTCATCCTGAATAGTGACGACGAAGCCACCGAGCGACTTATCACCCTGGCCGCCGAAGTGCTTGCCACCGCCCCCGACAAGTCCGCCACACAAAGTGTGCTCGCCGGTTCACCCGGCGAGAGAGCCGAGACAGTCGAGGAGCGCTTAGCCTACGCCCTAAGCAAGGGCATCAGCGACCATCTGGCCGAGGACATCCCTGAAGCCCTGAAGAAATACGGACGCCCCATTGATGTCATCGAACAGCCGCTCATGCAGGCTATGGAACATATCGGTCAGCTCTTTGGCGAAGGAAAAATGTTCCTGCCTCAGGTCGTTAAATCGGCCAAGGTCATGAAAGAGGCTGTAGCCTTGCTGCAACCTTATATCGATGCAGAAGACGGCGCTTCGGACAGCCAGCGTCCTTGTGTTGTCATGGCCACAGCCAATGGCGACGTCCATGACATCGGAAAGAACATCGTCAGTATTGTACTCAGCTGTAACGGTTTCGACGTCATAGACTTAGGAGTGATGGTCCCTGCAGAGACCATTCTCCAGGAGACACTTCAGCGGAAACCGTGTCTGGTGGGTATCAGCGGACTGATCACTCCCTCTCTGAAGGAGATGGAGAACCTATGTCAGTTGTTCCAGCGCGAAGGTCTGCAGGTGCCTGTCGTGGTGGGGGGTGCTACCACATCAGCTGTCCATACGGCTGTCAAGCTGGCTCCGCTCTATGATGGTTGTGTTATTTATGGCGGCGATGCCTCGCAGACATCGCTATTGGCTAAGCGACTGCAAATGGATGCTTCAGCAACCATTGCACAAATCAAAGCCGAACAACAACAGCTCCGTAATGCCTATCAGGAGCATCATGCTGAACTCATTCCATATGACGAAGCCAATCGCCGAGCACCCTTATTGAATAACCATGGGTCAAACGGATTCAGCGGGTATTCTCAACAGAACTCACACGTCTCACCACCCATCACAGATATTGCTTCCCTCATCGACTGGCGTATGTTCCTCATCTTCTGGGGTTTCAAGGGTGAGACATTGCAACAGCTATTGGTCAATCCAGAGGCAGAACGTACGCTACAGGAAGGCCAGCAGTATCTCCAGCGGGCTATCGACGAAAACCGTATAGAAGTACAAGCACTGTGCAGCTTTAAACCTGCCACCCGTCGGGGCAACGACATCGTACTCACTGACGGGACTCAGTTGCCAATGTTGCGCAGTCAGAGTGTTACAGGGCATTTTATGTGTCTGGCAGACTATTACGACGAGCACGAAACGTCGCCCATTGGGCTCTTCACCGTTGTTGCACGTCCTGTTGTCCAGCCTTCTGATGATGCTGAGCGACTCATGTGCCATGCTCTCTGTGCCCGTCTGGCAGAAGCTGCTGCCGAGTGGCTCAATGGTCAATCGACAATGGCCAATGGCCAATCGTCAATGCTCCGCGTTGCCTTCGGCTACGCCACCTGTCCTGATCATTCGCTCAAGCGCATCGTCTTCGACCATCTTGATGCCGAGCGTCAACTGAACATCACGCTCACTGACCATTACTCCATCCAGCCCAGCACTTCAATCTGCGGACTCTTCATCTGTCATCCTGAGGCCCGCTACTTCTCCGTAGGGCGAATTGACCGTGTCCAATTCACTGACTATTGTCAACGACGGGGCATTACACAAGAAGAGGGTGAACGGCTGCTATCGAAATATTTGATTAATCAATAATTCGTAATCACGAAATACCGATATAACGTCATAACGACAAAAAGAATAAGAACATGAAAGTCATCGACATTCTGAACAACAGCAGGCAACCTTTTGCCAGTTTCGAACTCGTACCACCCTTGAAGGGTAGCGATGTCACGCGTCTTTACGACAGCATTGACCCACTGATGGAGTTTGCACCACCTTTCATCAATGTCACTTGTCATCGCGACGAGGTGGAATACGTGCCCAATGCCGACGGCACCTATACCAAGATGACGCTGGCCAAGCGACCAAGTACCATTGCTATCGTAGCAGCCATCATGCGCCGTTATCCAAGCCTGCAGATAGTACCACATGTCATCTGTGGCGGAGCCTCACGCTCCAAGGTCGAGAGCGAACTCCTCGACCTCCATTTCCTGGGTGTTCAGAATGTGGTGGCCCTGCGTGGCGATGCCATTCCGGGACAGCGTTTCTTTATCCCTGAGACTGACGGTTTCAGCCATAGTTCCGAACTCGTTGCCCTCATCAGCAACCTCAATCAGGGTCGTTACCTCGACCCGACGGTGAAGAACGGTCTGCCAACAGACTTCTGCATTGGTGTAGCCGCTTATCCTGAGAAGCACTACGAAGCTGCCAACCTCGATACTGACATCCAGTATCTGAAGCAGAAGGTTGAGGCAGGTGCCGACTATATCGTCACCCAGATGTTCTTCGACAACAACAGCTATTTCAGCTTTGTCGACCGTCTTCGTCAGGCAGGCATCACCGTTCCTGTCATTCCTGGTCTGAAGCCTATCTCCAGCCAGAGACAGATTGACCTGCTGCCCCGTTCCTTCCATATTGATATTCCACAGCCCCTGGTGAGTGAACTTCGCCAATCCAAGGGTGTTGACGCAGCCTATCAGATTGGCATCGAGTGGGCTATCCAACAGAGCCGGGAACTCCTTGCACATGGGGCTCCCGCCATCCACTACTATACGATGGCCAAGAGCGATAATGTCTGCAAAATCGTCAAGGCAGTCTTTTAAGCACCTCAGTTAAAGTAGGGATTTCCCTATACATTTTTGGGGAGACCCCCCATTTCAATTTGACAAAAATGGTGTATCTTTGCAGCGTGAAACAATTAAAAAGAGCTACGGTTATGAAGAAGTTGATGACAATTGTTCTGCTGGGCAGCATGCTCACCATGAGTAGCTGCGGGACCTATACAGGTCAGGGTGCACTCGTTGGTGCAGAGATTGGTGGCGTCGTTGGCTCATTGTTCGGAGGCATCACGGGAGGCTGGCGCGGAAGCGACCTGGGCCAACTGGTTGGAATGGCCGGTGGTGCGGCTGTGGGTGCATCTATAGGTGCTGCTGCCGACCAAAAGCGCAACGAACGTCTGCAACAGGCCGACGAGGTCTATCAGCAGCGTAAGGCCCAGCAGCGCCAGCAGGTAAACGGGCGTTATCAGCAACCATCATACGATAGCGAGCAGCATATTGACAGTAAAGAGAGTGATGTGCAATATGACGACCGCATCGACTTCGATGCCCCTGGTCCGCGCGACTACAAACCCGCCACCAGCGACACCATCAGGGAGATTCATTTCAAGACAAGATATTAAGACGTAGCGTCAGAATCACAAGGTGCAGGTACCATGTGCCTCTTGCGTCATCTTCGGTTCGAAGAGATGCCTTCTTCGGGAGCAAGACACGCCATCTTCGACTCATTCCGATAGGGGTTTAGGGGGGTAAAGTGCCATCCCTTCGTCTCGAAAGTGCCAGCGGAACGACAGCAAAGCATTATCCGGACGACCCATAGAAGGCATCGGCACGAAGCCCTCGTCTTTTCACTTCGAGGCTTTGAGCCCAAACACCCTAACACCCTAACCCACCCCCTCTCAATCCCTCTGTACATCGGGCTTTGATGCGGGTTAACCCCTATGCCGACACCCTAACCCTGGCCTAACCCCACCCTAACCCAGCAGCAATCGTATTCTGAGTTGCAATCGTGTTCAGACAAAGCCATCGGATTGAGGGGTTAAGGTGGGGTTACCCCTGGGTTAGGGTGTCCCGTGATAGTCTAACCCGCCTCAAACCCATTGTACATAGGCGTTTACAGCCTGTCGGGTTAAGGTGTTAGGGTATATTGCGAAAAGGCTACATCCCGCGTCGCCCGAAGGCACTTTCTGGGTCGCCAGAAGGCACTTCCTACCCCGCCTGCTCCGTGCGGACGACCCGCCTGCTCCGTGCAGACGAGCCAGGAAGTGCCTTCGGATAAACAACCAATTCGATGATTCGTTAAAACTATTGGGACTATCGTTTCACTTTACATAAACCTTTTGTCCGTTGACGATGTTCAATCCTCGCTGCAAGGAACTGAGGCGCTGACCTTGGAGGTTGAAGATGGTTCCTTCGCCTTTGGAGAGGACCGGGGTGAGGTTTACTTCTTCAATTCCTGTCGCCTGTGCCTCGAATTCGCCAGTGAAAACCTCCTGACTATTTTCCACTGTGACGGTGTAACGGCCTTTGGCGTAGTTAGAAATGTCGATATTGAGGCCTACGATGCTGCCTGCGTTGATGGCTTTCTCGTAGACAACTTTCCCCGTTTCGTCAGTAATGCGTACCTGATAAGCTTCTTCGAGCGGATCAAGGTTGATATCCAGCTGCTGTTCATTATATTCGCCATATAGCGAAGACTCCGCATCCCTCATCATTGGTGCCTTGGGCTGAAGCTTAGTGGTATGGGTGAAGTCGAAGCGGCGTTTCTGGGCTCCCATGCCGTATGGATCATCTTCAACGCCACTGTAATAGATGACTTCATCGCCAACCCTACAGGTAAGGAGAGTACCACCTCCGCCAACGTATGCCCACGGATAGTCGAGATATGGCAACGATTCACTCCCAACTCCTTCGAGCCAACGGTTCATTAATTGACCATCATGCCAGAATTCATAATACGTTCCTTTGAAGCCAGGAATGCTACCGGACACTTTGTTTACAACTAACGGATAAGAAAAGTCAACGATGTCATCCGTGGATAGCGTGAAGTCGTAAAGCAATCTCAGCTGTTGGTAACCATTGTTTGCATAATATACTTTCTTGTCCAGCTCGTAATAAGCTCCGTCATAATATTTGGGAAGGTTGCCAGGCGTAAATACGCCATCCACCCACTCCTCATTGGCGTTTATAACATACATCATTCGTTTGCACGTCTTGCCATCAACAATGGTGTCACCATCGAAATAATAGTTTACCGTCAATTGTTCAAATGGCGGATAGTCAGGATATTCTCTTACAGTCCACACCTTACCGTCTTCGACGAATGGACGATACTCGTTCTGTGGCAAAATGTCTGGCATCATGTCATAAAGCACCTCCCCGTTGCGCTCAAAATGGACGAGCATGGAGCGATAGTGACGCTCGGGATGCTGATAATTATCATACATTGATAATGCATGGTACGGAGCTGGCGGTCCGAACAAGCATTCTCCGTCGTTCCATTCTGTAACACCTATTCCTTGAATAATACGACCGCCATTTGTATCCCTATTCCCTGGCTCTTGAGGATTAACAGGGGCTTTGCCATCCAAATCCACATACTTCAGTGGTCGTACACCTCCGAATTGTCCTTCCTTTATTTCGTCAATGATACCATAGTAGTAATGATAAGGATATTCAGTTGTTGTATTTGAGAGAAGAATGTCCTCATAATATAATCCTTTTCCAACATTCCAATCAAACTGGTATATCTCGCCTGGCCATAGCGAGCCAGATGTTCCTTCATAGTTATGAACCCAGGGAGATACCGAGATAGTATTATCTGCTTCCTGTATCAAAAGTGTGAGGGAGTCTGTCCATTCAGGACCGTTAGTAAACACTTTTCTGAAAGTCATGTCCCTATCACTATAATTCCCATCCACATAGTATTCAATAGTTTCAAAATTCGGCACCCATTCATTGCCAACCTTAGAATACCAGCTGTCATATTTCAAGGTATCAAGTCTGATTTCCGTCCATTTAGTTCCTTCAGGGAAATGTTTAGTCTTTTTGATGACAGTATGCTCCTCTCCATAATTGTCTACTACAATGTAGTTCATGTTGGGGTCGAATCCTGGAACATAGAAATCGGTCGATTCAAAAGACGCACAATCTGCAATTGGTTCCACTTCTTGTATTTCCACTTCAATTCTGTGCACCATCGGGTCGTCAGTCGATTTCTCATAGAAATAGGCGTAGTTGTTTGGTCCACATTGAGTGAAAATCTTTCCATAGACATGCAGATTTCTTCCCTCCAATTCGTAGATAAGTCTATTATCTCCCTTGTTTCCTGAATTTGTGAATCTTCCACCTTTGGGTACGTCACTGCCATGAATTCCACCTTTTATCGTGTCATAGAATGAGAATGGCAAGTAAACTTCTCCATGAATATGATCCACATAAGCCAGATAAGATATGGAAGAGACGGGGGCAACATCGTAGAAATTTCCCAAAGGCCCTCCGAGAGAGCCAACACCCTCTATCCATACCTTTGGTGCCATGCATAACTCATCATCTAAAGTTGATGATACTACCCATTTCCGTAAATAGCGGCGTTGCGCTATCCAACTGTCTGTTGTTTGATCATAAATATAATGGATCATCTCTGGCCCCTCCGTATAATCTTCAACAGACCACACTTTGTATTTCACCATCTGCTGATACTCATACGAATATGTCTCGTATGTGTCTCCTTCCTTCAAAGAAAAGTCGAACATAAGAAACTCTTTTTTCGCATCAGTGTCATAGAAATACACTTTGTGGTCTTCTTCACGGACAAGTCCCACATCATAGACTGCCGCCATATCACCCACACTCCTATAAAACTTGAAGTAGGACTTTCCAGTAGCTTCCTCAATCACTGGTTCATTCGACAACATGTATTTCACCATATACTGGTCCATTCCACTTTCAACCAGATGCCACTGCTTACCTCCCTTCACGAAGGAGACGTAGTAAAAGTTATCAAAGTTAATTCCTTCAGCCGACATAGCCAATGATGCCAGCACGCATACTATAAATAATAATGTACGTTTCATATCTATATGCTTTTACTTTACAAAGACCTTTTGTCTATTGACGATATTCAATCCTCGCTGCAAGGAACTGAGGCGCTGACCTTGGAGGTTGAAGATGGTTCCCTCGCCTTTGGAGAGGACCGGGGTGAGGTTTACTTCTTCGATGCCAGTCGCCTGTGCCTCGAATTCACCAGTGAACGCCTCGTTGCTATTCTCCACTGTGACGGTATAACGGCCTTTGGGGTAGGTAGAGATGTCGATGTTGAGGGCCACGATGCCGCCTGCGTTGATGGCTTTATCGTAGACGACTTTCCCCGTTTCGTCAGTAATGCGTACCATATAGGCATCGGCAATCGGCTCGAGATTGATACCCAACTGCAAGGCATTGTATTCTCCATAGAGCGACTGCTCTTCCCCCCTCCTTGTCGGCACTTTAGGCTGTAACTTAGTGGTATGGGTGAAGTCGAAGCGGCGTTTCTGGGCTCCCATTTCGTATGGATCATCCATTTCGCTGTTGTAATAGATGACTTCATTACCGACCCTGCATGAAAGAAGCACACCGACATGACCACAATGACCCCACGGATGATTGAGGTATGGCCATGATTCACTGCCAACACCTTCAAGCCAGCGTTCTACTGAAATATTTTCCATCCACATCTCATAATATGTTCCTTTAAAGCCAGGAATGTCCCCAGAGACTTTATTTACAATCAAATTATAATCAGATGGATTGGTTATGTTGTCACCAGTGGAGAGCGTGAAGTCGTAGAGCAATTCAGGCTCTTGTTTCCCGTTTGCAGCATAATACACTTTATTGTCCTGCTCGTACCAGGCTCCGATATAGTGTTGTGGCAGGTTGCCGGGCGTAAACACACCATTCACCCAGTTATCCTCATTAGCATTTGTAACGTACATCATTCGTTTGCACGTCTTGCCACCAACATTGGTGTAATCATTGAAATAATAGTATTCCGTCCATGTGTCATCCCTAACCATACCATAGCCATCAGGATAGACTTTTACAGTCCAAACCTTACCGTCTTCTATGAATGGACGGTATTCGTTTTGATCTGGCAGAGCTACGATTTCCTTAAAATTCTTCCAAGGCTCAGCGGTTTTGTATGCATCGACAGATGCAGTAGGCACGTGAAGGGTTGCCTGCGAGAGGTCTGTATTAGAAAAGATTTCATAAGATGTAGTGGGTACAGCTGTTGCATGGCAGTAAAAATCCTTCAGGTTAGAAATATTTCTAAAGGCATAGCTACCAATAGAATTGATGCTTGAAGGCAAATCAACTGATTGCATTGCTGTGCAGCCGGCGAAGGCATCATAGCCAATATTAGTGATGCCAAACGGAATCATAAACTCAGTCAAGTTACTACAGTCTGCAAACATTTCATATGGTATTACTTTGAGATTTGGAGATAAGAAAACACTCTTAAGTGACGTGCAACCTTTAAATGTACCCACGCCAATCGTCGATACGCTTTCTGGTATTGATATGGACTCCAGACTGCTGCATCCTTCGAAAGCATAAGCACCTATATTGTCTACTCCATCTGGAATAAGGACAGACTTCAGTTTTATACAATCCTCGAATAAATGACCTGGCAATATCTTGACTTTTGATGGAATATTTATTTCTTCCAGGCTTTTGCTATTAGCAAATGATCTAACTTCCAAGGTTTCCATGCTTAAGGGCAATACTATTTTCTTTAGGTGCTGGTTATTTATAAACGCATGGCCTGTCATTGTCGTTACACCATTAGGTACTGTATATGACTCCCGAGGCGAAGCAGCAGGATAACTTAAGATAGTTGTTATGTCTTTGTTAAAGAGTACCCCGTCAATAGAATACATTGCAGGATTATCCTTATCCACTTCTATTGTCTCCAAAGACAAACAGTCAGAGAATGGATTCCAGGTAATACCATCCATACTGCCAAACTCTGAGTTTTTGATAGTTTTAGGAATAATGATTTTGGTTATGGTATTGTTTGAATTAAAAAGCGTTAGGTTAATACTGCTAACTATATATTGTTCGCCTTCGTATTCTACTTCAGATGGTATTTGTAGTATTTCTGTCTCATTATCCCATGAGTTCGCATTTAACAACTTAGCTTGATGTGAGGTTTTCAATAAACGATACTTCAAGCCATCTATAACGGCTATTTGTGTCTTGTATTCCAAGACTAATGGCTCACCATCAGTCAGTTCTACCAGCCCATCATACCACCAGCACGTTAACCAGAATTTGTTTTTTTCAAAATCACGAATCGTATATGATACATTAAAAGGACAAATGCAGTCTGCTTCGAAAGGGATAACAGGAACCACGCTGATGAAAACGGAGGGAGTGTCGTCGTTGCCACCAGACATACGGCTTTTCATATCGAAGCCTGTAGTGCTGCAGGTGCTTTCATAGTTTAATATGTCTACAGACAATATGTTACCCTCTTTTGTCAGTTTGATGGTCGGCAAACTAGATGCTTCATCTCCATTACTCCGATTACTCTGACTTCTCCGGTTCAGACATCCACTGCTAATAGGTTCCGAATCATTGAGTATCTGATCTTGTGCCTTTATTGTTCCTACTCCAAACAATAAAACGGTAATCAATGTCAATGTAATTTTTTTCATATTTGTATGCTTTTACTTTTTTACCTTTTTACTTTTTTACCTTTATCTGTTGAGTATCTGTTCCAGTGTGATGTCGGGATTAGTTTCTCCAAACACGTCTTTCTTCAGCTTGAGCTTACGATGCTGGACGGCTGAGATGGTGATGCAGTAGATGTTGCCGATAGTGCGGTTGCTAATGCCAAGACGGGTGAGCAGACACAGACGGATGTCGTCTTCCTGCATTTGGGGATATTGCTCACGTAAGTTGGCAAAACGGTTGTTGTCGATGGCGTTGAGCGTGCGTTCTATCTCGTTCCATTCGTGCGGACTGAGATAGATGAGCGAGTCGCCGCCCTGACTGAGTTTCTGCATCGCCTCGGTACGTTCGAGGATGAAGTTCTGCAGGAATGCCACCACTTCGTTGGCTTGATGCAGCAAGGTCTTCTGATGCTCTGCCTCTTGCTGCAGCTGACGTTTTTCTTGACGCTGTAACCGCATCCTGTAACGCACCACCAACATAATTGCCAAAATGACTATAAGCGACGCAACAATGGCGATAAGGAGCGTACGGCCATACAGCTGTGAACGGTATTCCAATTGCTGGTTCTCCATTTCCTGGCGCAACGTCTCCTGATAATACTGGTCTTTTTGTTCAAGAGCCTTATAGTAGAAGCCTTCAATCTGTTCGAAAGCCTCATCCACGCTGTCTTCCACCTGTGTGGCACCCATCCGACGAAGGGCAATCTTTGCGAGGTTACTCTGCACAATATAGGCCAGATGAACATCATTGCCAGGTTCAATTTTTCGATA
>JAEEGJ010014197.1_pt1 | contig 18993 bp, 17 predicted proteins | sample 8958761 | NCBI WGS metagenome assembly JAEEGJ01 (sample SAMN16246546, study PRJNA631951) | gut metagenome | biome: gut microbiome; feature: rumen; material: RS-attached | host: Bos | place: Iran: Karaj | collected 2018-10 | reverse complement strand
AATCACCCTCACCTATCCCGAGGCCGGGCAGATGCAGCTCGTGCGCATCGGCTTCAACGTCTATGAAGACTGCGCGGGCATCCTACTCCGCAATCCGGACATAAAGAAAACCGCGACCGGCCTCTGCAGGGTCGACCGCGGATTTGTAGAATGTTGGTTAAAGTGACGGATGTTCAGTTTACGCAGTTTTTTGCGATGGCTCCGTGCGTGGCGGTAGCGGAGTAAACTGAACAGCCGCAGCCAGGTTAAAGCTGACGGGCGCCGTCGCTGACTACGACGTCGTAAACTTTGGGTTCGTGGCCGAATTTGGCTGCGAACTTTTCTTTTGCCGCGGCGATGAAAGGCTCGTAGAGCTCATCCTTCACGAGGTTGATGGTGCATCCGCCGAAACCGCCGCCCATTACGCGGGAGCCGGTGACGTCCATCTTGCGGGCAAGCTTGTTGAGGAAGTCGAGTTCTTCGCAGCTGACTTCGTAGAGGCGGCTCATTCCGAAGTGGGTCTGGTACATCATCTCGCCGACGGTCTCGTAGTCATCGCGTTCGAGTGCGTCGCAGACATCCAGCACGCGCTGAACCTCGCCGATCACATACTCCGCGCGGAGGAAATCCTCTTCGGGAATCTGGTCGCGGACCTCATCCAGCCATACGCGCTTGGCATCGCTCAGGAACTCCACTTCGGGGTGGTTCTTGCGGATGGCGGCGGCGGCGTTCTCGCAGGACTCGCGGCGCTTGTTGTAGGCGCTGGAGGCGAGTTCGTGCTTGACGCAGGAGTCGATCAGGACCAGTTTATATCCCTTGGGATTGAAGGGGAAATATTTGTATTCCAGGGTCTTGCAGTTGAGGCGGATGAGACACCCCGCCTTGCCGAAGCAGGAGGCGAACTGGTCCATTATGCCGCACTTGACTCCGCAGTAGTTATGCTCGGTGCTCTGACCTATCTTGGCAAGCTCGAACTTGTCGATGCCGTTATGGAAGAGTTCGTTCAGGGCGAAAGCGAAGGTGCTCTCGAGGGCTGCGGAAGAGCTGAGGCCGGCGCCGAGGGGGACATCTCCCGCAAAGACGGTGTCGAATCCCTCTACCTTACCGCCGCGCTTGATCGTCTCGCGGCAGACGCCGAAGATGTAGCGGGCCCACTGCTCCTTGGGTGCATCCTCCTCGTTGAGCCCGAACTCGGTCTGGGCGTTATAGTCGAGGCTGTAGGCGCGTACCTTGCCGGTGCCGTTGAGTTTGATCTCGGCGACGATGCCTTTGTCGATGGCGCCGGGGAATACGTAGCCGCCGTTATAGTCGGTGTGTTCGCCTATGAGGTTGATACGGCCTGCGGAGGCGAATTGGGTGCCGCCTTCTCCGAAGAGGGAGACGAACTTCTCGTGGATCTGGGTTTTCATTGACATATACTTGTTGTATTTAGTTTCAGCGTTTTAGCATCTTTCAAATTTAGTAATTTTTTTGGACCCAGCCATAGTTTTTTTCGCTGGAGCCTAACTTCTTATGCCCCAGCTACTTATGCTAAACGCCTGCTTGGCATGCGCGGCAGGCATTTTAAATAAAACATTATCAGACAGCTAGTTAAGCTCCAGGCATTCGAGGATTATCGGGTAGTGGTCGGAGAGGCCGCCGAGGTAGCGGGGGCCGGAGAAGGTGCGGAGGGGTTTGAGGCCGGGGTAGCGGGTGTCGCGGGTGGAGAGGTGGGGCGGGGCGAAGATGTGTTCGCGGGCCTCGAAGCCTTCCAGCACCGGGCAGCCGTCTATTTTCTCCCAGCGGCCCTGGAAGCGTATGGTGCCGGCTCCTTCCGGATATGCGGGTGTTACCCCCGGTGCCGGAGTCACTTCGTCGTTGAAGTCGCCGATTGCTATTATCCGGGAGATGCCTTCGGCCAGCAGGGAGTCGCGCAGTGCCAGGAGGCGGCCCATCGCCAGCTCCCGCCGCCCGTCCGATCCCCTCCCGACCTTCGACGGATGGTGGTTTATCAGAACCGCTATGCATTCGCGGCCGGGAGCCAGCCCCTGGAGGGCGTGTCCACCCCCGGACATGCCGCCCCAAAAAACGGGCGTTTTTCGGGGACCCCGATTCCAACCCTTCGGGAGGGGCCCGCCGGAGACAAGTGGTCGCAGACCACGCTGGATACGGTGGGAGGGGCCGGAGCGAACAAAGTGAGCGGAGTCCCTCCAGGGGCTGGACTCACCGGCCGCGGGAAGCGGTTCGAGAATGACCAGGAGGATGTCGCGGGTTGGGAGGATGTGACCGAGGGTGTCGGTGATATGGCAGGGTTTGCTGAAGAGTTCGCGGAAGGATGAGCGGCGGTAGAGAAGGGCGCAGTCGATGCCGCGACGGTCGGGGGAGTCGTAGTGGACGATGCCGTAGTCCAGTTTACGCAGAGCGGTGCGGGAAAGCAGTTTCTGCACCGCCTGCCGGGAATCCACCTCCGCGAGGCCGATAATGTCGGGGAGGGCACCGAATTCATCCCCCGCCAACATTATCGTCTTGGCTATGCCGTTACACTTGTCCCGAAAATGCGGCTTATCCGTGAAGAAGTTCTCCACGTTCCAGAACATCACTAAGAATACAATCCATTCCATTGCGGCAAAATAGCGATTCCGCCCGGAATGGAACCCCCTGAAACTTAAATTTTCGGACCATAAAGTCCGATTTTTTAAGTTTCCGTATCGAAATTATTGAGTACCTTTGCGTTTTGAATCAAAAATTGAGAAAATGAGTCTTAAATGCGGCATAGTAGGCCTGCCTAACGTGGGCAAATCAACCTTGTTCAACTGCGTGAGTTCCGGGAAAGCGCAGAGCGCCAACTTCCCCTTCTGCACCATCGAACCTAACCTCGGGAGCACCAACGTGCCCGACCGCAGGCTCGACGTCCTCACCGAAATCTGCCATCCCCAGCGGACCATACCCGCCACGGTGGATATCGTGGACATCGCCGGTCTGGTGAAGGGTGCCAGCCGCGGGGAGGGCCTGGGCAACCAGTTCCTCGCAAATATCCGCGAATGCGATGCCATCCTGCACGTACTCCGCTGCTTCGACGACGGAAACATAGTGCACGTGGATGGCAGCGTGGATCCCGTACGCGACAAGGAAGTGGTGGACCTGGAGCTGCAGATCAAGGACCTGGAGACGGTGGAAGCCCGCCTGGCCAAGGCCGAGAAGGCCGCCAAGACCGGCGGAGACAAGGAGGCGAAGAAGCTCGCCGACCTCCTCTCCCGATACAAAGAGGCCCTTCTCGCGGGGAAATCCTGCCGCAGCGTCGCCCCCGCGAACGAGGAAGAAGCGGCCATGGCCCGCGACCTCTTCCTCCTCACCAACAAGCCGGTGATGTACGTCTGCAATGTGGATGACGCATCCGCCGCCAAGGGCAATAAATATGTGGATGCGGTGCGCGAGGCGGTCAAGGACGAGAATGCCGAGATACTGACCATTGCCGCCCGTACGGAGTCGGAGATTGCGGAAATCGAGGATTTCGAGGACAGGAAGATGTTCCTGGACGAGCTGGGGCTGGAGGAATCCGGGGTAGTGCGCCTGATCCAGGGGGCCTACCGCCTGCTCGGGCTGCAGACCTTCTTCACCGCCGGGGCGGACGAATGCCGCGCCTGGACCATCCACAAAGGGGATAAGGCCCCCAAGGCCGCCGGCGTGATCCACACCGATTTCGAAAAGGGATTCATCCGTGCGGAGGTCATCAAGTACGATGATTTCGTGAACCTGAAGTCCGAATCCGCCTGCCGCGCTGCCGGCAAGATGGGCATCGAGGGCAAGGAATACATCGTGCAAGACGGCGACATAATGCACTTCCTGTTTAATGTTTAAGGCTAGACCGGAATGAAAATAAACGCACTATTCATAGTCGCGATGATGGGAATCCTCGCGCTATGCTTCACCTCCTGCGAAAAAAGGGGAACTGACATATCTTCGAAAACTCTTTTCAACCCCTCGGAGGAATTCTCGATTATATTATCCAAGGCCCTGCACGATAATGAGGATTTACGAGAGTTCATAAAGAACGAAGCTTTAGTACAATTTGACAAGGACTTCGACGTTTTCTATCCTTGGGCCAAGGGCAGAACTGTCAACAATGGGGAAACCTTCGAGAGTATTCTTCGCAAATATGATAATGACCTGCTGCTGGACAGAATTGTCGACGCTTTGCCTCGCCTGAATATTTCCGTCCCCGACTGGTCTGCTTTTGAAGGATTCAGCATCAAGTCCTGGGATACATCCGATTCGGATTTATCTGTTGCATTTGTGGACGACAACGGGTTTCTGTACACATATAACGATGGAAAGGAAGAGTTCTGTCTGAAAGACGGACAGATTCCAGGCTTCCCGACCCTGATTATTAAAGAGAATAAACGGATGAAGCAGATACCTTCAGCAAAATCCGCCAAGGAGCCCGCTTTTGGTTTTATAGATCCGGCATTTGACGGTGGATCGACTCAGGAAACAAAAGTTACGAGCAAGTATTATGATAATATCCTCGAAATCGAAGACTATTCAAATTTCGTGAGCGAACAAGAAATCGAAGAGGGTTTTTCCTCCTCGGTTACCGCTTACGAATTATTCAAGAATAACCTGTCAGCAGCTCATCGCGACTATATTTATTTCGGAATGGACAATGAGCACAAGTACGGGAAGTATAGTTTTCATTTAAGGGAGACTGTTACAAAAATCCGCTTCAATTCTCTGAACAGCCTTATAACTGAGGACGGCGATTTTGCGGACTGCCCCCCTAGTTATAAGACCCGCAGGAATGCAGCCAAGGCGAAAACCCTCTTGAAGAAGTTTTGTTATGAGGGGAATTTGGAGCTCTACATCAATGCACCTCTCATTGCTAAGAATGGTGTTTCACCGATGGGGCAGTCATTTATATCCGTATCATTCAACGATGCTTTCCAATTGGAACGGGTCCACGTAGAGTTTAAACATAAAACTTGGTTTACACCAAGAAAGTATGTTTACACCGTCGATGCCGACTGTTTCGCACCGAAATGGATAAAGACCAACATCGCACTCCCTAAATGGGATATCACCGACTGCTCTTCGATAATGGCCATCAACGTTGCAGAGTATGATGATCAGGCTTTCTGCGAAAGAGCAATTCCGATTATTTCATCGTTTGCGCAGAATTTTACTACGGAAGAAGATTTGATGAGCAATGGACAGGTTTCGACCAATATGATTGGCAATTATTTGTACCGTGGAAATATTGTTAAAGACGGATATGGCGTTGTCTCCGATTGTGATGCTATTGAGAGCGACTTTGTTGTGGTTGATGCCTGCGACGACTTGGGGACCGCATACCTTAACTATACATCTCCCATAATACTGGGGCCCGACACAGTCAACGGTGTTAAAGGATACAGAATAAGAGAAATAAACACCGGTTATGTCTGTATGCTGATACTTCCGAAATATGAATAAGACACATCTATTTTTGTAGGGCTTACGCCAGGATCTCCAAGTATCTGGACAAGAATACATTGTAAACCATATATACGGGATTGCCGGCGCTGGCGGAGACCAGGACCAGCTCCTTTTCTACAAGGGCATTGAGGCTCTTAAGGACCGATGCGCCCGAGCTGAGGCCGTGTTTTTTAAGGAAAGAGGATGCCGTAGGATGTTCTACCCGGCCTTCCTTGGCGATGGCCTTCAGGAGGGCCCACTGCTGCGTGGTGATAAGCCGGCGGATTTCCAGGAAATACTCCACGTTGGAGAGAAGTATATGGTTGATGGCCTCATACACGGTCTCCATTGTCACCCGGCTTTTGCTTATCATAAAGCATTCGTTGCACAGGGTCTGGGTATAGAAGGTATGACCCCGGCTCCAGTCGAGTATGAACTTTATGGTGTCCCGGTCGATGGTCTTACCGTTTTCGGAGAACCTGTCGGAAATGAAATCGGTATAGACCTCAACATCCAATTTTTTCAACGAAAGCGGCGTAGTGCTAGCGTAGAAGGGGCTTTTGGCGTTGGAAAACATATCGGCCATCACGTGCTTCCTGCTGCCGCAGAAGATGAAACGGACGTTGATCAGCTTCTGGATATGACTGCGCAGGACAGCTTCCATATTGATGCCTTCATATTCCCGAATCTGCTGGAATTCGTCTATAGCTACCACTACCGGTTTCCTGTTCTTTTCCAGGAATGACAGAATATTGCTCAGGGTGGCAGGCTTTTCTTCCTCGTTTCTGTAAGTTATTGTCAGTTCCGGGGAACCGGAAATGGAATCGTAGCTCAAGAGGGGGCGAAGCCCACCCAGTGCAGAGAAAAAAGACGCTATCCGGCTGCGGTGCCCGAGGGCCGCGACAACGGCCTGTGCAAAGACTTTAATGAAATCGTCGATCGACTGGGTAGCGCTGATATCCACATAGATGGTGTCGAATTCCGCACCACCTGTCTTGATTTCATCAAAAACCCTATATATAAGGCCGGTTTTACCAAGGCGGCGAGGTGAAATCAGCGTAATATTTCGGCCGTTCCGCAGGTACTGGAGGATGTTAGACATCTCCTCCTTCCTGTCGCAAAACAGATCCCTAGAAACATACGGTGCCAATATGAACGGATTCTTTACCATAATTCCACTTTTTCAAACACCACAAAACTAATTAACTTTTGGTTAATTACAAAAAGTTAATTGCATTGTTTATCGACATAATCCCCCTACTATGCAATTCTCGTTAAAAAAAAATATTAAATCCACAACATCTTTATTCAATTATTGTGTTAGTGTTTTCAGTATTTTTAGCGCCCAGAAACGATAATAACCTTTTTACAATTATTTTCAATTGTATTTATGTCGAGAATTAAACTATTCATAGTCTTAGCGATTGGAATCGCTGGACTATGCGCCACTTCTTGCGAAAAAGAAAGAACCACATCAGATCATGAGTCTTTATTCAACCCTGCTGAAGAATTCTCTTCTATCTTGTCTAAAGCCTTATATGAGAATGAATCTCTGCGAGAGTTTGTTAAGAATGAAGCCTTAACACAGTTTGATAAAGACTATGATGTCTTTTATCCTTTTGCAAAGAATAAACTAGTAGACAACGGACGGACCTTTGAAAGCATCTTGAAAGAGTATGATAAAAGAAATGTTTTGGAAAGAATCGAAAGCAATCTTCCTTTATTGAACATTCTGGTTCCGGACTGGTCTTGGGCTGAAGGTTTCAGTGTTCTTTCATGGGACACAAAAGACCCCGATGTCTCTGTCGCTTATAAAGATGATTTCAACGCCGGTTTACAACTCTACAATAAAGGGGAGAAAGAATTATTCCTGGAGTATGGACGTCTTACCAACTTCCCCGTTTTAATTGTTAAAGAGAATGAACGGATGAAACGCAGTTTTGACACTAAAGCTAAGTGCACTACGTATGATTTCATTGATCCTGCTTTTGACGGAACAAAAACGAAAGATTCATATTGGGACAGGACAGTATCTACCGAAATCCCAGACATATCTAATATCATGAGCATGTCTGAATTGGAAGGTTGCTCTGCTGCCATTGATGCTTATACTCTTTTCAAGAATCATCCTACCGCCGTCCATCGGGATCATATCTATTACGGGATGACTAATCAGATTTCAGAAGGTCGACTAAATGTCCATATAACTGAACATATTACTAAATTTCGCTTTGAAACCCTTAATAGTGGATTTCTCCTTGAGAGTGATGACTTCCGAAGAACAGGGGAATATGTCAGATATGTACCAATTTCTGACCAAACGCTTATTGATAAGTTTATTTATGGAGGAAATCTGGAGCTATATTTTTATTGTGCTATTGGAAGCCCCAGCGGAACACCCACTTGTCAGAATCCCAGTTTCCTGTCCGTTTCATTTAGAGACGCCTTCCACTTAACAAAGGTTCATGTCCGTTACAGAAATGAAACATGGGTTAGAGACCGTAGATGGACATTTACGGTTGATGAAGACGAATGTTTCGTTCCTAAATGGATAAACACTGATATAGCGCTTCCGAAATGGGATATAAGTAATCAGTCCGGCATTCTCAATATTAAAGTAATGGAATTTGATAATGAAGAAACGACGGAATATACATTTAATGTTGTATCTTCGTTTTCCAATGACTTTAAACTAGAGGGCGGTTATGGCCCAGAAGGAGATAAACCTAAAGATAACAAAGGGTGGGTAAAAGCCCATTACGGTTATAGCTGCGGCGAAACAACGACTCAACAGATTAAAACGACCATCAAACAGGGAAGCGATGATTTAGGAACAGCTCTTGTTTATTATTCGGATCCTGTCATTCTTTCTCCGGCGACCACTCAAGATGGTCAAAGTGGATATAAAGTAAAAGAATATAGTACCTCATTTATTCATATGCTAATTGTACCAAAGTATGAATAGTTTTCATTTAAACATCAAAACAACCGCTATTCTCTTTTTCTTATTTATGATGTCCGTAGCTTGTACGAAGGAGGAATCTGCGTTGGATAAGTATGTCGGTTCATATTTCATTGATGAGATACACTCGTCCTGCTGCGCTTATTTGAACGGCGACGGTATAGGAAACTATAATCTCTTAAAAGAGTTTCAGGGCTGTCCGGGTTTCGTACAGGAATGGGTGAAGGGAAGTGTTAAAAGAATTGACAAATCCACCCTTTGCTACACACTAGCGATACCAGTATTTGTTACCGACACTGACACCGGGAAAGGAGAAGTCAAGTACTACGGAGCTCAAATTCGTGCCGATTGGGATGACAGTAATGGGGGAGAGATAGTGTCTTCCGAGTCTTTCTACCCGGCTAAACTAGAAGGAATGGTCGGAGCAACAAGAATGGTATTACTCAAATCAGATATAACTCCTAATTCATTTAAACTCCTTGTAGACTGTTCCTTGCCCGACGATAAGAAGAACCTTAATGAAGGAGTGATGTATCTAACTTTTAAAAAGAAATAACTCTTCATAATTCTTAAACAGAAAGGCCTGCAATGTGCTTGCAGGCCTTTTCGTTGTTTCTGTGGGTTGTCACATTAATCCATGACGGCACGGACCGTGCGGCCGGTGCTGCGGATGGACACAGCCCAAGTATGACCACTGGTGCCGCTTTCCGGGCCAATATAAAGATAGAATGCCAAAGCAGTATCGTCGAGGGTGCCTGACCAGTAAGAACCCTCGACATTCACTTTGGATTTGCTTGTATTAAACCAGTATCCCGAAGAAGGGAAGAAAATGCTGTTTCCCTGATAGCCGGAAACCTTGCTGGTAACCACGAAGCCTGTAACGCCGGTGCCGTTGTAGTCAGTCGTCCGCTCCCAGTTGAATTTACTCGAATTCAGGAGGACCTTCCATTCGGCGTACGTAGGCATGCGCCAAGATGACCCCCAAATCTGCCGGGCCGTGTCATCTTCGTAATCGTATGATGCTAAATCCTTGTGAGGTACGCCGTCTCCATTATCGCCGACGAAGACGCCGTTCTGGTACCAGGCACAGTCGGTATCGTTGTCGGGAATCGTATATTTGAACATGCGATAATAGTTCGTCGAGCCCGAAGGCACGAAGCGGTAGTGGGGCCAGTTGTAGACTGTCTGGGTAGTGACGGAGCCCCAAGAGTAGTAGTCGCCTATCTCGTGAGGGAGTTCGGCGCCTATGTTGCAGACTGCCCACTTGAGACCGTCACCCATAAGAACGTACTGACGCATCTTCAATGTGGTCTGATAGTAATTACCTGCCGCAAAACTTACGCTTGCCTTGGAGCAGGTGAAGTTGTTTGAAGCGTCGTCCGTTGCTTCGAAGCTGACCTTCTTGCCCGATACGGCGGGAAGGGCGACGTAAAGCACGTCGGTAGCAGTAGCAGGAGTAACCGTGTAGTGTTGGCCGTCAACAGTAATGACCAACGGGTTTGCGTTGATTGGAGTAGTGCTGTTCCCGCTGCGGATGGTGAACTTGAATATAGCAAACTGTGCTGCAGGCTGAGCAGTAACCTCGAGATCCGGAGTCGAAACCTGAATACTGCCGGCGCCCACGCGTACATCAAGACCCGCATTGAGCGTACCATCCTGGTTTCCTATGAGTTCCGCCGCTTCTTTTACGCCGGAATAATCGTCTTTGCATGCAGATAAGGGATAGATTATCGAGCACGGGGTATCGTCAGGCGTGCTGCCATCTACGGAGAAGTTGATAGTCGCCTTGCCTTCGGCGTCCACGTCGATAATCTCTGCGTCGGCCATTTTCTTGACTCCACCAACTTCGTAAAGGATGGCAAGATGCTCGGACGTTGCCCAGGAGGCTATTATCTTGTCGCCACCGTCGGATACGGCTTTTACTCCGTTGGACTTGGGAGAGAGAGTCGCCGTAATTACAACATTTCCATCTCTATCTACGGGATTGACAGGGCGGAGATTCATTTCATTCTTGTTGCAGGCTAAGAGTGCGATAGCCAGAGTAAAAAGGCTGAATACTTGTTTCATGATATTGTCCTCCCCTTAATTAAAAGCCGAATGGATCGGTACCAGAAGAATAATCTGCGGGGTCGTTCAACCCGCTTGCACAAAGAACCCCGTTGGATTCGGTTTCTACGAGCTCTGCCTTGGGAGCCTCGTAGCTCTCATTGAATTTGATCGTTTCCATTATTTGTGTATTACACTAATTTCCCCTTTAGGCACGCGAAGATAATCAACGATAGGCAATTAACCAAAATTAAATTATCCTTCAACCCTACGGAAACCACCCATTTTAACTCTACAATAACTCTACATCACCCCCAATAGAAGCGACTACAATGCGGTTTTAGCTCTTTGCGCTACTCTACAAGGCTTTGAAAATAACTCTATTTCTCATATATTTACACCCAATAACGCGTAAGCAGAACCAATTATGGGCATTTCGGATATCTTCTCACGGAAAAAGGCCGCTCTCCTGTCGGAGAACATCGACGCATTGTTGGACAGCATCGACGGGGCCTTGCTGGTATTCAAAGGTGGTGTCAAGGATTACCTTTATGGCGAGGAAGCCGGCTTTGCCGAGAACCTCGCTAAGATGGCGACCCTCGAGACCGAGGCGCTCGCCCGCATAAGGGAGATCGAGAACACGCTCTACACCAGGGGATATCTGATACGTTCCAGGGGCGACATAATGCGCCTGCTGGAGCGCCTCGACCATATCATCTCCATAATTGCCAAGGACCTGGTGCAGTTCGAGATCGAGGCGCCGAACGTGCCCAAGGAACTCCGCCGCGAGTTCGTGAAACTCAGCGAACTCGCCTCCCTTGCAGTAGAGAGCTGCATCCCCGGCACCAAGGCCTACTTCACGGAGCCCCACAATGTGGCCGAAACCACGGCCCAGGTCTATTTCTACGATAAAGAGGCCGTAAAACTCAGCCAATCCATAAAACGGACGGTCTTCCACCAGATGGACAACCTGAAGCTCAGCGAAAAATTCCACCTCCGTTACTTCGCCCTACACATAGAGGATCTCGCCAACGCCGCCGTCAAGGTAGCTGAGCAATTGTCCGTAATGGCCATTAAACGCGCACTGTAGATGGTATTCCTGTACGTCATCATCTCCCTAGTCATCGCAGCGGGCCTGCTGGCCTGGCGCGATCTGCCCATACTCAGCGGGGCCATCCTCGCTTCGGGCGCGGGAGAGAGGTATGGCGTACGCTTCTTCAGCCCCGTGATCATTCTCGCGGGGCTGGCGCTTCCGGCCATCTTCCCGGATCTGGAGGACATCTTCCGCATGCCGGTTCCCGCAATGGTGAAGAACTTGCTTCCGGTGGGGATTGCGACGCTGGTGGCGGTGCTTACCGTCTTCCGCTTCAGCCGTTTCCCCGCGGTGAGCTTCGCTTTCATGGGCGCGCTGTACGGCCTCGGACTTGCGAGCGGCGATGCCCCGGGGATCCCGGAAACTCTCCCCTACATCTATTCCTGGCTCGCCGCCCCGCTGCTCTGCGCCCTTCTCGCCGCAGGCATCTACCGCATTTATTCCCTGCATATGCGCAGCCGTAAGACCCATATGGCGGTGATGGAGGGACGGGTGCTGTGCGCCGCCACCCTGACCGCGCCGCTGCTGCTCGCCTCCGCCGCATACAACAACTCCCCTGTCTTCACCTGCCTGCTGCACGGAGGGGGATATGCGGGCGCCGCGATTGCCGCCGTCTGCGCCTTGCTGGGATGGCTGGCCGTGCGCGGGAGATCCGTCCGTGCGAAATGGAATATCGCGGACTACGAACTCGACACCAACTCCATCACAATACTGGCGCTGATGCTGGCGATGACCCTGTGCTTCGCGTTGTTCTCTTCCCCCATCCCCGCGATGGCAGGCCTCGCAGCCACCCCCCTGCCGGCCGGCACCCTGTACCTGGCCGCACTGCTGGGGATAAGCCTCGTGCGCAAGCGCGCGCTCGCGGACGGGCAGGAGATATTATTAGGAGGGATAGCGGCGGTGATTTCGCCGGTGCTGGCGCTGATGGTCGCCTATTGCCTGGGGATGATTCTGAACGGAGGTCTGCTGGGATCCGCCATAGTGCTGGGGATAGCCCTGGTGCTGGGCGGGCTGGGATTCTTCCGCCGCCGGCAGAACAGGCGCACCATCAGGGAGCAGCTCGTACGCAACCGCCAGGAGCAGGTGTACAGCACTCAGAAGGCCCTTTCCGCCCTGGAAGTGAAGGCGGAGATGACCGAGCGGGACCTGCGCAGCAAGCTGGAGGTCAAGCGCAAGGAGCTGGTGGACTTCGCCGTGGGCGTGAGCGACCAGAAGGAGTTTATGGAGAAGGTTTACGGCGAGCTGGCGGAGCTGCGCTCGATGGAGGACGGCCCGGCCAAGGACCAGGCGACGGATGCCCTGCTGGGGTCGCTTCGCGAGAGGATGTACTTCACCCGGGAGATGAACGATTTCTATGCCCGCAGCGAGGTGCTGAACGAGGATTTCAATATGAGGCTGAGGGAGCGCTTCCCCAACCTGACCGAGAACGAGCGCAAGCTCACGAACCTGCTGCGCCAAGGGTTCAGCAGCAAGTACATCGCTTCGCTCATGAACATAACCCCTAAAAGTGCGGAAATAGGCCGCTCCCGCCTGAGGGCCAAACTGGGCCTGAAGCGGAGCGACAACTTAATAAACTTTATCAAGGCCATTTAATTAACAACCATTCAATTATTAACTATGCGTAAAATCTTATTTGCAATCGCGCTGACACTGCTCACTGTTACGGCAGTTCAGGCCCAGAAGGCGGTCAAGTACAACCAGTACGGTGTGGCCGTCCAGTCCGATGTGCTCGACGTAGAGGCACAGGACGGCATACTCGTTATGGCGTCCCCCACCTCGAGCTACAAACTCTGGTTCGATATCCGTACCCAGATGGATGCCGCCGTGTTCTTCGGTGCCCCCGACTACGCCGACCAGATCGGTAACGGCGTCAGCATCCGCCGCGCCCGTTTCGCCGTGAAAGGCCAGGTCGACAAGAACTGGTACGGTGAATTCGATATGGACCTCGCCAACGGTCTGGTGGAACTGAAGGACGCCATCGTGCGTTTCACCGGTATTCCCAACCTCGAACTGCAGGCAGGTAACTTCAAGGAGAACTTCTCCATCCAGCGCAATACCACTTCGCGCTATCTCCAGTTCATCGAGCGTCCTATGGTCTGCTCCGCTCTGACTCCTTCCCGCCACGTGGGTATCAACGCCAAATACGCAAAGGATTGGCTGTGGGTCAGCGGCGGTGTCTTCGGACCCGAAATCGCCGGCGCTGAGGAATGGGAATACATCTCCGGAAACAACAAGGACAGCGGCTATGACGCTGGCTACTCCCTCACCGGAAAGGCAGTCTTCCGTCCCCTCTACAAGTCCACAACTTCCAGCCTCCACCTCGGTGCCGCGGCATCCTACCGCACTCCTAAGGCAAGCGCCGAGAAGTACGGCAGCTATCGTGCAAGCGCCCGCAACTCCACCAGCATCAACCGCAAGAAGTACCTCGACACCGACGACCTTCCCGGCTACGACCACAACCTCCTCTGGACCGCTGAACTCGCAGGCCACTGGAACGGGCTCCGCTATGAGGCCGCCTATGTGCAGGACAACGTCAAGTTCAAGGCAGATGCTGCCGATCCTACTCCCCGCAAGTTCTGGGGCTGGTATGCCCAGGCAGGATATCTGCTCTTCGGCGGACATCAGCGCTACGACGCCAATGGCGGCAAGTACACCAAGGTCAAACCCGGCAAGAACTGGGGAGACATCGAACTCTGCGCCCGCTATGAGTACTGCGACCTGAACGACGGCAACGTCTATGGCGGCGCCGCCCAGGCCTACACCCTCGGTATCAACTACTGGGTCAACAACAACGTCAAGTTCCAGGTGAACTACCAGTTCAACGACAACGACCGTTACGCCAACGGCAAGGGCAAGCTCTTCGTAGGTAAAGACGCCACCACCGGCAAACCCACCAAGGACTTCACCAAGATCGCCGACAAGAAAGCCGGTGTAGATTATCATATGCTCTGCGTCCGTTTCGAAATTGACTTCTAAAAATGACAAGTATTATGAAAAAGATATTGATCGCATCCCTGGCAGCTCTGCTGGCCCTGACCGCCTGCGTAAAGGATAATGTATATCCCAACGCCTCCTACGCCAACATCGCCAATACAATCGCCCTCAACGAGGAGACCGAGGTGACCATCACCGCCACCGTCACAGCCCTCGTCAAGATTACCAAGGTCAACCTGGTATATACCGCCGGCAGCGCCAAGCCCGTCACCGTGGCAATGACCGCCAAAGGCAATGTTTACAGCGCCACCATCCCTGCCCTGGCAATGGATACCGTAGTGAAATACTACATCGAAGCTACCACCGAGGGCGGCACCACCAGGTCCGCCGAGGCCAGCTACACCGTCGGCGTGAACCCCATCGACTACAGCCCTCTGAAGCTCAGCGAGCTCAACGGTAACGACAAGTTCATCGAGATAGTGAACACCGGCTCCGCCTCCATCAACATCAAGGGAATCAAGCTCCTGAAGGACAGCAAGGATGTCTGGACCGGACCCGACAAGGAACTGGCAGCCGGAGCATATCTGCTGCTCTACAGCACCGACGTCGTGGCTCCAACCGATGGCTCCGACCCCGTACATCCCGAATACGCCAACACCGGCCTGGTATTCAACTCCGGCCTTTCCGCAAAGAAGAACGTGACCGTAGTGCTCGCCTCCCCCGTGAAGGCTACCATCGACTACTTCAACCTTACCGGATATGCCGAGAAGTGCGCCGCTTCCTATAGCCGCGTAGGCAAGGATTATGGTTTCGACAAGTGGTATCACACCGCCGCTACCCCCGGCGAGGCCAATGCCAACGACACCAGCAAACCCGTCGTAGGACTTACAGAACTTTAATTCATATATTTATCTATGGCAGAACTTAAAATCGGCGAGATAAGCAAACCTCGCTTCGAATTCCGCAGCTTCGGTCAGTGCTTCTGCGAAGCTCACAAGAGAATGGCACGCCTCTCCGTCCCCGTGCCCGAGAAAGTATGGGAACGCAGCAGCGACGAGATCTACATCATCTCGGCCAAGAACGACATCAACAACACCAAGATCCGCGACGGAAAGATGGATATCAAGACCTTCGTACAGTCCGTGGACGGCCTCGAGCAGTGGAATCCCCTGATGAAGGGCGAATTCCCCATCTCCCGCGAGGTCCTCGAGAAGGAAGTGTTCCCCGCCTTCATGGTGGAGATGCCCGCTCTCACGAAGGATACCTATACCTATGAGGAGTTCATCGCAATGGTGAAGGCCTGCCCCGACCTGGCGGCGGTCCGCGTGCACAAGCAGCGCTTCGGCTATATGGTGAACAACACCATCTGCGAGGTGGGCAACGTGCTCATCAACGGCGCAAAGGTGGTGACCATCAACTCCGAATCCACCGAGATCGAAGATATCAAGAAGACCATCGCCGACTGCGGTCTGGAAGGTGTGGAGAACATCAACTACCTGCAGGCTATCAAGCGCGTGATCGGTATGAGCGACAAACCTCTTGCAAACGAATAAGCCATGGCACAGGAAATAGAAAAGAAATTCTTGGTCAAAGGCGATTTCAAAGCAGAAGCCTTCAAGGCCACCCGCATCACCCAGGGTTATCTTAGCAGCGTTCCCGAGCGCACCGTTCGCATCCGCGTCAAAGGCGACAAGGGATTCATCACCGTCAAGGGCATAGGCAACGCTTCCGGCGCCGCCCGCTTCGAGTGGGAGAAGGAAATCCCCGTCGAGGAGGTCAAGCAGCTGCTCGACCTTGCCGAACCCGGCGTGATCGACAAGACCCGCTATCTGGTGAAGAACACCGACGGCGTGCACACTTGGGAGGTTGACGAGTTCTACGGCGACAACGACGGCCTGACCGTCGCCGAAGTGGAGCTTGCCGACGAGAACGAGCCTTTCGACAAGCCCGCGTGGCTCGGCGAGGAGGTTACGGGAGATCCCAAGTACTTCAACTCTATGCTGATGAAGAACCCTTATAAGAACTGGAAGTAATTATGGCTGGACAGACCACTGCGAAGGCGGCTTTCGATCCGCTGGACATGAATAACTACAAAGTCGAGAAACTGCCTAAGATGCAGAAATCGAAATTCGAAGTTTGGATGGCCCGTCTGGGCGGTCCTCTGGCGGTCATCGCCTTCGTGTGGATCTGCTGGTTCTGCCATATCGGCTTCCTGGACAATCTCGACCAAAGCACCCTGGCCGCCTCTGCACAGAAGCGGCTGGGGGTCCTTGGTCTTGATGGTTTCATCCGCGCCAACTACGCGATGCTGGGCATATTCGTGGCCAGTCTCATCCTCTGGATGACCGAGGCCCTGCCCAACTATCTTACATCCCTGCTGCTGATACTGGGTGTGGTGCTGTGCGGCGTCACCACCCAGAAAGAGGCCCTCGCGCAGCTGGGACATCCTGTGATGTGGCTGAACATCCTGAGCTTCGTGCTGGCCTCGATGCTGGTCAAGACCCAGTTCGCCAAGCGTCTGGCCCTGGCCTTCGTCATCCGCTTCGGCAAAAGCGCGAAGGGTGTGCTCTGGAGTTTCCTGGTCATCAACCTGGTGCTATCCGCCTTCATCTCCGCCACGACCGTCAAAGCCACCATAATGCTGCCCATCTTTATGGTCATCTGCGCCATCTACGGGGCTTCCGACGGCCATAGGAACAACTTCGGCCGCAATCTGGTAATCCAGAACCTCTTCCAGGTAAACATCGGCGCAAACGCCTTCTATACGGGCAGCGGAGCGCATCTGCTTGCCATCTCCCTCATCGCCGGCTTCCTGGGCTCCTGCGACTTCGGCTATGCCGACTGGCTTGTGGCGGTAGGCCCTATGAGCGTCATCATCCTCGTGGTGGGCGTGCTGGTGGGGATGTACGTCTTCTTCCCCATGAAAAAGGAGGAACAGAAGCCCCAGATCGAGGGTGGAATCGAGCGCCTGCGGGTGGAACTGGATGCGATGGGAAAGATGAGTGCGCAGGAATGGAGGGCCGTGATCATCTTCTGCATAGTCCTCTTCCTCTGGGTCACCAAAGGGACCTTCCATAACATAGACGAGACCATCGTGGCGCTGCTCGGCGCCTGCCTCGCCCTGCTCCCCGGGATAGGGGTGGTGAAATGGAACGACGTGGACATCCCCTGGCACCTGATGCTCTTCTCGGCCGGTGCATACGTGCTCGGCAGCGGGCTCAATGCCACCGATCTTCCGAATACGATGGTCAACGCCGCATTCGACTCCCTGGGAATTACCGCAGACACCCCCTACTGGGTGCTCTACCTGGTACTTACCTTCCTTATGATGTATTCCGGACTGGTCTTCCAGAGCAAGACCATCCGTACGATGGTGTTCGTGCCCATAGCACTGGGCGTGGAGGCGCGCTTCAAGTTCCCTCCTATGAGCCTGGCCCTGCCGGTGGCGATGCTCATCGAACACTGCTATGTGCTGCCGTTCAACAGCAAGCCGGCCGCACTGCTCTACAATACCAACCAATACAGCCAGACGGATGCCTTCAAGTTCGGCATCACAATGATGACCTTCTCCTGGCTGCTAATCCTGCTTTTCGGCCAGACCGTGCTGAAATGGCTGGAAATTACCCCCGGACTTTTTTAAAATTTTGATATTATGACGATAGAATGGAATTTCATACTTAGGATATTCATTGCAGGACTTCTTGGCGGACTGATAGGTTTCGAGAGGGAGTTCAGGGCCAAGGAAGCGGGAGTGCGTACGCACTTCATCGTGGCGCTGGGAAGCGCGCTGTTCATGATCATATCGCAGTTCGCATTCAGCGGACGTTTCGATGCTGCCCGCGTGGCTGCGCAGGTGGTTTCCGGTATAGGTTTCATCGGTGCGGGCGTCATAATATTCCAGAAGAACGCCATACGCGGCGTCACCACCGCAGCGGGTCTCTGGGTAGCTGCGGCGATCGGTCTCAGCAGCGGGGCCGCGATGTATTCCGTGGCGATAGCGGCCACTTTGATGACTATAATTGTGTTGGAAGCCATGCATTTCGTAACGCGCTGGCACGGGGTGAAAGAGATTTCCATCACCCTGTCCCCCGTCAAGAACGAGGAGTTGTTGGATATGATGAAGTCGCTCAAGAACAGCGGCGCCGAGGTGGTCAGCTTCACCCTGACCGACGGCGTGGCCGTATTCGAGCTCAAGATAAAGCAGAAAGACTACGCCTCCACCGTAGACACCGTCCTCTCCTTCTCCAAAGGCCTTAAGGTGGAGATTTCGTAGGGGTGCGGTAGCGTGGGGCGAGTGAGGTAGGTGCGCTGGGGGCAGTGCGAGAGGGTGGTGCGAAAGGGTAGTGCGAAAGGCTTGGTGCGAGAGGGGTGGTGCGCAGGGTAGTGCGCAGGGTGCGGTAAGCATTCTGAGAAATCTGCAACCGACAAATCCTCATCCTTCCCTCTACGTAGTTCCAGTGGGCAAGGTCTGATTTTACGCCTTGGACCTTGCCCGCATTTCGGCCCTCCACGTGGTTCCCGTGGGCAAGGTCCCCCCTGCGAAATCAGA
>JAEEGJ010014194.1_pt1 | contig 18994 bp, 15 predicted proteins | sample 8958761 | NCBI WGS metagenome assembly JAEEGJ01 (sample SAMN16246546, study PRJNA631951) | gut metagenome | biome: gut microbiome; feature: rumen; material: RS-attached | host: Bos | place: Iran: Karaj | collected 2018-10 | reverse complement strand
CTCAGACATGGTAATTATACCATCCCCACCAATACCTTTTGGTGATTCTCTAGCCCTGCTTTACATGCTGAAAATACACGAATTTCTAATTTTAGTTGGCTTTTTGTTGGCTTAAAAAATTGAAAGTCCCTATTTTAGGGACTTTCAAGCGTTTTGCGATTACTCGTACTCAACTGTTGCTGTCGGCTTAGGTGTGTAGTCGTAGAGGACTCTGTTGATGCCGGGAACTTCGTGAGTGATACGGTCTGTGATACGGCACATGAGATCGTAGTCGATAGGCTCAACAGTGCACTTAACTACGTCGGTTGTGTTGATCGCACGTACGATGCAGAGCCACTCGAAAGCTCTCTTTTCATCCTTGATACCTGTTGACTTGAAGTCGGGAACTACTGTGAAGTACTGCCATACCTTGCCTGCGAGACCAGCCTTCTCGAATTCTTCACGAAGGATAGCATCAGATTCTCTGACTGCTTCGAGTCTGTCTCTTGTGATGGCGCCGGGGCATCTTACGCCGAGTCCCGGACCGGGGAAGGGCTGACGGTAAACCATGTTGTCGGGGAGACCCAGTGCGGAACCGACAACACGTACTTCGTCCTTGTAGAGATACTTAACGGGTTCAACGAGTTCGAAATCGAGTTCCGGAGGAAGTCCGCCAACGTTGTGGTGAGCCTTGATGCCCTGTTCGCTCTCGAGGATGTCAGGGTAGATGGTGCCCTGTGCGAGGAAGGAGATGCCATCGAGCTTTGCTGCTTCTTCAGCGAAGACCTTGATGAACTCTTCGCCGATGATGTGACGCTTCTGCTCAGGATCCGTAACGCCTGCGAGGAGGTCAAGGAATCTGTCTACTGCATCGATATAGATGAGGTTTGCACCGAGCTCGTCTCTGAAGACCTTGCATACCATCTCGGGTTCGCCCTTACGGAGAAGTCCGTGGTTAACGTGAACACAAACGAGATTTTCGCCGATGGCCTTGATCAAAAGTGCTGCTACTACTGATGAATCTACACCGCCTGAGAGTGCGAGGAGAACCTTTTTGTCTCCAACCTGCTCCTTGATGGCTGCAATCTGATCTGCAATAAAATCATCAGCCTGGGCTCTTGTTGTGATTCTTTTTAGGGATTCGGGTCTTACGTCTGCCATATGCAAAGCCTCCATTGTATAAAATATTGACTTAAACATTTTACAATATTGTGCAGAAGTTTAGGACTGTAAATGATACAATCAGTCAGAACTTTTTGGATTTAAGGAGATTTGGATATATGCGTAAGACAAAGATTATCTGTACAATCGGACCTTCTTCCGATAACGAAGAGACATTATCCAAGATGTGTGAGGCAGGAATGAATGTCGCAAGACTGAATTTCTCACACGGAACACACGAACAGCATCAGGAGAAGATCGACCTCATCAAGAGAGTAAGAGAGAAGCTTAACCTTCCTATTGCGATCATGCTCGACACAAAGGGCCCTGAGTATAGAATCAAGACTTTCAAGAATCACAAGGTAGAACTGCAGGAAGGTTCCGTGTTCGTTCTTACAACAGATGACATTGAAGGTGACGAGACATGCGTATCAGTCACATATAAGCTCCTGCCCCAGCAGCTCAAGGCAGGCGACAGAGTCCTCATCAACAACGGACTTGTCATTCTCGAAGTAAGAGATATCAAGGGACCTAACGTTATCTGCGAAGTTATCGTTGGCGGTACACTCTCAGACCAGAAGTCCATGAACTTCCCGAACAAGATCATGCAGGGCGACTTCCTCAGTGAGCAGGATAAGAGCGACCTCCTGTTCGGTATCAAGAATGACATTGATTTCGTTGCAGCTTCTTTCGTATCACGCAAGGAAGACATGATCGAGATGCGTGAATTCCTCGATGCAAACGGCGGTGAGGATATCGAAGTTATCGCTAAGATCGAGAACCGTGCAGGTGTTGATAACATCGACGAGATCTCCGAATACTGCGCAGGTATCATGATCGCAAGAGGTGATCTTGGCGTTGAGATTCCTTTCGTTGAGGTTCCGAGCGTTCAGAAGAGACTCATCAAGAGATGCCGTCTCCTTGGCAGAAGAGTTATCACTGCAACAGAGATGCTCGAGTCCATGATCAACAATCCCAGACCGACAAGAGCCGAGATCTCCGACGTTGCAAACGCAGTATACGACGGTTCTTCAGCAATCATGCTCTCAGGCGAGTCCGCTGCCGGCAAGTATCCTGTTGAGGCAGTAAGAACAATGTCACAGGTTGCAGAATTCACAGAGAATCACATCAACTACAAAGATCGTTTCTATAAGCAGGAATTCAAGATCAGAAACAACCTCGACGCTATCTCCCACGCTACATGCCAGATGGCTATCGACGTTGGAGCAAAGGCTATCGTTGTTCACTCCAGAAGCGGTGTTACGGCTAGAATGGTATCCCGTTTCAGATGCCCGATCGACATCGTAGGCATGACAACATCAGAGAGAATCTGGAGAAGACTTAACCTCAGCTGGGGCGTCATCCCGATCCTCAACGAGGAGTTCAACTCAACAGACGTAATGTTCTATCACGGCTTCAGCGTTGCCAAGGATATCCTTGACCTCCAGGAAGGTGATAACGTAGTAATGACCGGCGGTCTCATCAACGGCAAGGCCGGCAACACAAATACCATCAAGGTTGAGACAGTTAACTGACCTGTAATCTGAGGTATTGAATCAGAAATTTAACCCCGGACCGGCAATTATCCGATCCGGGGTATTATTTTATGAAAATCTTTACCAAATCTTATCGCGGGGACACAACATTTATCCGTTCGGGTGTATATACTTATGTCCGGGGCGCGAAATGCTTGATTTGATGCCGTTTTGATGCCGGTTTGCCACAGTTTGCACCTTAATCTGTAATAGATATAATATGACGCGAGTGTATAATTCTTGTGTAGTGTTTGGGGACACTGTTTTTTTGTATGGATAATAGGACGGAACAGGATAATCATTTAGCTGAAAAAGGTGAAGTCACCGGTATGAGACCGGGGTCTGAGGTTGCTCAGCCCTCTGCTCAGAAAACAAATAAGCCGGCTGTCAGAACAGCCGCACAGATAGAGGCGGCTAAGAACCGTGTCGTAAAGACTGTCTCAAAAGAAGAGGCAGATCTTAAGCTCATAAACAGACCGAAGGCCAAGAACGTTACACCTCTCGCAAATACAAAGCTTACACCCGCAGACATTCCTGAATTTGAGGATACACCTGCGAGAAGAGAGATTCTTTATCTGCGCAGAAAGGGCTGGAAGAAGAGAAGACGTCATGAATGGGCAGTCTTCACGGGATACCTGACACCGAGTTTGGTAGGCGTATCACTGTTCTTCATTGCGCCTCTGTTTATGCTCTTCATCACATCGTTTTTGAAGTCTCCTACAAACTGGGACTTCGTTGGTTTGCGCAATTACGAGAGAGTACTTACCAACAGTGCGTTTTTGGATGCGTCAAGAAACACTCTGACGTTCGCAATTATCTCCGTTCCGCTGGCAGTTATTCTTTCGCTTTTCATAGCATTGCTCCTTAACGCCGGTCTTCCGGGTAAGAGTATTTTCAGAAGCTTCCTTCTGAACCCCATGATGGTGCCGGTTGCTTCAGTCGTACTTATCTGGCAGGTATTCTTCAGCTACAACGGTGTAGTTAACGGAATCGCGGAACAGCTTTTCGATTCTTTCCAGAAGATAGACTGGCTCAAGTCTTCTTATGCGCAGATCGTAATCATGCTCCTGTTCCTGTGGAAGAACTTAGGTTACAACATGGTATTGTTCCTCGCGGCATTGAACAGTATCCCGCATGAGATCCTGGAATCTGCAGAGATGGACGGCGCAGGTCCCGTTAAGAGATTCTTCGCGATCAAGCTCCACTATCTGTCACCGACGATCTTCTTTGTCGGAATCATGTCGCTTATCAATTCATTCAAGATATTCAGAGAGGTATATCTGTTAACGGGTGACTATCCGTTCGATAACCTCTACATGCTGCAGCACTTTATGAATAACTCATTCACGCACCTCGACTACAGTAAACTGTCTGCAGGCGCGATAGTAATGTGTATTGTCATGGTAATAATCGTCGGTGGTCTGTTCTTCGCAGAATCCAAGTTCGATAAGGATGTGGAGGAATAAGATGGACAACACCAGACGTTTGGAGAGAAGAAAACAGGCAACACTTGCGCGCCGTCATATCTATTCCGAGACCGTAAAGCCGGAGACATTTATCACATCACTTTCTGAAGAAGCCAGAGAGAATTTTTTCGCAAGCGAGAAAAAGAGAATTGAAACTAACCTTCGAAAGAGAAAGATCAGAAAGACAATTCTCACCGGAATCGGTATTGCCGTAGCAGTATTCATTTCCGCACTTGCACTGGTACCGATCTTCTTTACGTTCCTGAATTCATTCATGTCTTCAGAAGAGATCGTTGCCAACTATCAGGTCGTATTCCAGAGTATGTCCGGCCACGCTTCGCAGGGTGCCACATACATGTCCAGAACACCTGTATTGAAACTCATTCCGGAAGAGGTAACGATCAACCAGTACACGACGCTGCTGTTCATGAATCCGGAATACCTGTTCAAATACTGGAATTCCATCCTTCTGACACTTCCCATCGTAGGCGGTCAGATGGTGGTTGCATGTCTTGCTTCATATTCTTTCGCGAGATACAGAAGAAAGAGAAGAGAGGTATTGTTCTTCTTATACATCATCCTCATGCTCATGCCGTTCCAGGTAACGCTCGTTCCGAACTACATGATCGCAGATACGCTCGGAATTCTTAATACTGTATGGGCGATAATCCTGCCGGGTATTTTCTCGACTTTCGCGATCTTCCTTCTGACCAAATACATGCGTCAGATCCCGTCCGGATACATTGAAGCGGCGACGCTCGACGGCGCCACGGAATGGCAGATATTCACGAACATCGCACTGCCTTTGTGCAAGAACGCGATATTCGCATTGACGATATTACTGTTCATCGATTACTGGAACATGGTTGAGCAGCCGCTGGTCCTTCTGACCGACCCAGCAAAGCAGCCCTTGTCAGTGTTCCTGGCACAGATAAACGAACCTGAATTGGGAATTGCGTTCGCGGCATCAAGTGTATACATGATTCCGCCGCTCCTGATATTCTTCTGGGGTGAAGATTATCTCGTGGAAGGCATCTCGAGATCAGGTATTAAGTAAAAGATTAAGCGCGAAAAGCACACGTAAGATACGGAGGAGTAACAAAATGGCTATGGGAAGCAAAAGGAGAGTAAAGGTTATAAAGGCGATGGTAGCTTTTGTAGCCATACTTGCATTGCTGACGTTCTTTTCAAACACGATCATGAACCTGACGATACCGAAGGTTTTGGGATCTTATGCCTCACGAGGCAATCTCTCATATTCCAACAATGCCAGGGGTACGATCGCTGTAGATAACCAGACTGAGGTAAAGGGTCTGGAAGGAAGAACGGTAGATAAGGTGCTCGTAGGAAACTTCGACCTGGTCAAAAAGGGCGACCCGCTCTTCACATTGAAGTCCATCGAAGAATCATCTGACCTTCAGGCAAAGAAGGATTCACTTAAGGAACTCCAGCGTGCAGCCGAATACGATTCCAGAGTTGATAACAGCGTAGATTTCTCCTCCTATTACGACACTATCAACACATGCAAGGAAACTCTTTCGCAGGCTCAGGATACATTGGACAGAGTCCGCAACAAGGATGATGTGGAATCAGAGAACAGAGCGATCATCGATGAGGAATCCGTTAAGGCAGTTTCTCTCGAAGCTTCAGTTACTGCAGCTGCAAAGACAGTAGAAGATCTTAAGAAGGAAATCAGCGTGATCGATTCACAGATCGCGCCTCTTGAATCACAGATCCAGGTTTACATTGCACTCGGAACACCTACTCCGACACCCACTCCGGCTCCCGGAACAACGGCGCCTGAGACACTTCCCGAGGGAGCAGTTCCGACACCTACACCCATTCCTGATCTTGATCCCGACGGAATCGACAGAAATTCTCCGACATATGAGATCGATAAGCTCATGTATAAGATCGGTCAGTTGGAAGACGAGAAGGAAGCTCTCAATTCACAGCTCTCTGATGCACAGGCCCGTCTCGATGATGCTTCTGCTGCACTCGCAGAATGCAAGGGCAAGATCGCAGATGCACAGTCAGAGATTGCAGCACTTGCAACTCTTCCTTCTGAAACAGCTGCCCAGAACGCAGTAACACAGGCACAGCATGCAGTTACTGCAGCACAGAAGTCACTCAGTGACGCGCAGACACAGGCAGGCATTACAGAAGATAAGCAGAGAGATACAGAAGAAGACAGAGCAGCGCAGATCGCAAAGCTCGAGAAGGAGATCGCTGAACTCGAGGCAGCAGCAAAGGTAACACAGATCACAGCTCCTGCTGACGGATATGTTTACAACATCAGCGTTATCTCAGGTGACGCTCTTACTAAAAAGGATATTGTTGCATACATCATCCCTGAGGTTGACAGAATATGCTCCGTAACATTTGAATTCACGGCTCAGGCTGCACAGTCGATCTATGTAGGACAGGCTTTGGACGTTACATCCGGATTCATTGAAGGCTGTACTGTCGCATCCATCAAGCCCGATCCGAAGGATCCGAGAGGCAAGAGACTCGTTAAGTGTGTCGTTGACGGTAACGATGCATGGCCGGGAGAAGAGATCACGGTCAACGCCGGCAAGGGTAACGACAACTACAAGTGCGTTGTACCTGCAAGTGCGGTCAATGAAGATAACAACGGTACTTTCGTTTATGTAATCCAGGGTTCTTCAACTCCTCTGGGCGATAAGTACACGGTAAAGAGAGTCGACGTAACAGTCGAGGCTGAAGACGGCGCAGCAAAGGCTATCAAGGGCGAAGGTCTCGATAAGTACGATGTCATGATCGTCATCAGATCTGAAAAGCCTTTGGAAGACGGCCAGAGAGTAAGACTCGAAGACTATACCGCGAAGTGATCTGTAAGGAATTAGGATAATGCGTTTAATTGAGAAAACAAAAGAGCTCCTGGAAAAGGAGAAGGGCAATTTCAGGAGAAACTTCCTGAAGCTCATTCTTGCTGTTCCGTTCTGGCTCATTTTGGGTGCGTTGGTCCTGATTGGATTTGGTGTCGGAAGAGCATTTTATCTGACAGACACGAGACCGGATCAGTATGTTGCGGAAGCCTGGCAGAACGGTTCGGAGACAGCCTTCAGACACATGACCGTGTATGCCGGAGGAATCAGACCGGGAGGCGATACAACACCCATGGTCTGTGCCGAAGGAAACAAGTCCATCAGACTCGCTGACATTACCGAGATGAGAAAGTCACTTCAGAGTTCAGCATCTACAGGTACTGAAGCAGGAAACAAGAACATTACTTTCCGCGAAGACAGATTGAGAGGCTGGGAAGACTGCTATTCTTCAACGGTAATGGCTAAGATCCAGGCGATCGAGGTAAGGGAAGGACTCGAAGTAGAGACAGGTTCAGCTGACGTTCAGATCGTTGCTGTCGGAGGTAACTACAAGGCATTCCACCCCTTCAGATATCTGGCTGGCGGATTCCTTCCCGAGACACCCATAAATACACACCAGATCGTAATCAACGATGTTCTCGCGTGGAAGTTCTACCGTTCCTATGACGTAGTAGGCCACACGCTCATTATCAACGGCGAGATGTTTACCATCATCGGTGTCGTTGAAGAGAAGAATACAAAGGTTGCAGAGCTCGCAGGCGAGCAGCAGAACAGGGCGTTCATCTATTTCGGAACACTCGAATCAGTTTTCAAGAAGGATCAGGATTCCGAGGACAGCGGCAACGGCGATTACGGCGACTATACAACCGGCTACAGCAATGTCGGTAACGGCTATGTCGATTACGCGATCCAGTGCTACGAAGCAATGCTTCCCGAGCTCGTAAAAGGCGTTGGTGTAACTGACTTCAAAAATGCATTGCCGAACTATTCGCTGTCAAACCCGCAGTACTATGTTGCAAACAACACAGGACGTTTCACAGTAACAAGGGTTTTCGATACTATGTTCCCTCTGGGAGAGACTGACAGGGAGCGTCTGGGCTACGAATTCCCTTACTGGGAGACTGCAGCGCAGATGACTGAAGAAAGACTTTTCTACGATTACACTATCGTAGGATTCGGAATCATTCTTCTCCTCGTAGGACTTATTACCATTGCTCTTAAGTTCCGCGCCAAGAAGGCGGTAGCTCCTGAAGAGCTTGAGCTCGTCAGCGAGGAAGAGGTGCCCGTACCTGAGGAAAAACCTCTCATCAGCGCTAAGAACAAGCCCCTGTTAGACAGCGGAGATACTCCAAAAATGGAGGTCCTCGATCAGAAGATGCTCGAGAGCGGCGAGGATAAGGACTGACATTTCAGGATAGAATAATCTATGGCTTTCACTTATAATTCCCTTTAGGCACCAAATGCCTGAAGGGAATTTTTATGCGCAGAAGATTTGTAAAACCGGTTTCTTTGGTATTGATCCTGATGCTCGTCCTGTCACTTGCAGGATGCATGGGAGATACTGATTATTTCCTGGAATCCACCAGCTCGAAAGCAGTTGCCGGTTCAACTTCAGCATCTTCGGCAGCGTATGTGAGGACCGATTTCGACGTTCTCAAATACCCGTATTTCGGAATGCTTGATGATGCGGAGAAGGATGCGTATTCCCTCGTTTACGAAGAGCTCTCCAAGGGCAACAAGAAGTTCGAATGCCGTGTCGGCATTAATTCCGAGCAGCTTACCAGAGTCGTTGATGCCGTATTGGACGACCACCCTGAACTGTTCTGGATCGACAATAACTACGGATATACTTTCGAGCCGGGAACAGGCAACATAAGAGAACTCACATTTACATTTTTCGATTTCGCTGATACGCCCGAGAAGCTCGCTTCAGCACAGACGCAGTTTAACAGTGCGACCCTGACCGTTGTTACGCAGGCATTGGACCTCGGAACGGCCGTAGAGCGCGAACTGTTCATTCACGACTATATCTGCCAGAACACCGTTTACGACGCAACGGGACCTTATAACCAGAGCGCTTATTCCGTTCTGGTACTTCATAAGTCCGTCTGCGCAGGATATACGAGAGCTTTCCAGCATCTCATGCAGAAAGTTGGACTTACATGCTATTACGTGCCAGGCAGAACTGACGGACTCGATATACAGGGCGATCCGGACAGTCCTGAAGACGGCAGCCATTCATGGAACATCGTCTTCATTGGCGGCGATTACTATAACGTTGACTGCCTCTGGGACGACACTGCAAGTGAGACATACGGACAATCAATCTATCCGTTTTTCAACATTCCTGACGAGTCGCTGCTGCACCATGCGAGGATAGACATGGCCAGGAGCCTGCCGCGCTGCACGGCCACGGAATATAAGTATTCCAACCAGTTCGGGCCAACGATAGAGGCTGAGAGCATCGTTTTTTCTGACGCGGGCTGATATTTTTGGGGCCTGTTTTCCGGGTTTTGACAGTTCAAATTCTTCTTATTACTTCTTGTTTATTAAGGAGCCGTTTTGTCGTATAATTAACAAATTGATTTATGTATAAACTCATATCCTAGGAGATGAAATCATGAAAGAACTAATGCTTGGAAACAAGGCTGTTGCCAGAGGTCTTTATGAGGCCGGCGTAGCAGTCGCAAGTTCGTACCCCGGCACTCCCAGTACAGAAACAACTGAAGAAGCTGCCAAGTTCGAAGAGATCTACTGCGAATGGGCACCTAACGAGAAGGTAGCCATGGAGACTGCTTTCGGCGCAAGCAGAGCAGGCAAGAGATCTTACTGCGCAATGAAGCACGTAGGACTCAATGTTGCAGCTGACCCGCTCTTTACTATGAGCTACACAGGCGTTAATGCCGGTATGGTCATCCTCGTTGCAGACGATCCGGGAATGCATTCTTCACAGAATGAGCAGGATTCAAGACATTATGCAATCGCTGCAAAGATGCCTATGCTCGAGCCCGCTGATTCACAGGAAGCAAAGGATTTCGTTATCGAGGCATACGATATCTCCGAGCAGTTTGATACACCTGTTCTCATCAAGATGTGCACAAGAGTTGCACACTCACAGTCAGTCGTAGAGACAGGCGAGAGAGCAGAGATCCCCGTTAAGCCTTATGTTAAGGATGCAGGCAAGTACGTAATGGTACCTGCAAATGCTAAGAGACGTCACCCCATCGTTGAGGAGAGAACAAGAAAGCTCGTTGCTTTCGCTGAGGAATCAGCTCTCAACCGCGTTGAAGAGGGTTCTGACAACTCTATGGGTATCATCACATCTTCAACTTCATATCAGTACGTTAAGGAAGTTTTCGGTGACAAGTATCCTGTATTGAAGATCGGTCTCATCAACCCGCTTCCTGAGAAGAAGATCAAGGACTTTGCTGCAAAGGTAGATAAGCTCGTAGTAGTTGAGGAACTCGATCCCATCATCGAGACACACTGCAGAACACTTGGTCTCGAAGTAACAGGCAAGGATATCTTCCCGCTCATCGACGAGTTCTCACAGGGCCTCATCGCTACAAAGTTGGGACTCCCTGAAAAGCCCGCCTGCAAGCCCATCGAAGGACTCCCCGGAAGACCGCCGGCAATGTGCGCAGGCTGCCCTCACAGAGGCATGTTCTATGTTCTGTCCAAGAACAAGATCACAGTCATGGGCGACATCGGATGCTACACATTGGGCGCTACACCTCCGCTCTGCGCAATCGATACAACAGAGTGCATGGGTGCTTCAATCAGCTCACTCCACGGATTTAACACAGCTCTTGGCGCAGAAGCTGAGAAGAATACGGTTGCGGTAATCGGCGATTCCACATTTATGCATTCAGGTATGACAGGCCTCGCAAACATCGCATACAACCAGACAAATTCAACTGTCATCATCCTCGATAACTCCATCACGGGTATGACAGGACACCAGCAGAACCCCACAACAGGTTTCAACCTCCGTGGCGACCCGGCAGGTAAGATCGATCTCGAAGCTCTCGTTCGTGCCATGGGCATCAACCGCGTAAGAGTCGTTGATCCTTATAACCTCGCAGAAGCTGAGCAGGCAGTAAAGGAAGAACTCGCAGCAGAAGAGCCTTCCGTAATCATCTCCAGAAGACCCTGCGCACTCCTCAAGAAGGTTAAGCGCGGTGAGCCTATCCAGGTTAACCCTGACAAGTGCAAGTCCTGCAAGGCATGCATGAAGCTCGGATGCCCTGCGATCTCCTTCAAGGACGGACACGCAAAGGTAGACGTAACACAGTGCTTCGGATGCAAGGTATGCAGCGAGCTCTGCAAGTTCGGCGCTTTCGAGACATTGAACGGGGAGGCAATCACATGGTAACAAGCATAATGATAGTAGGCGTAGGCGGACAGGGTTCGCTTCTCGCAAGTAAATTATTGGGCAGAGCCGCAATGGACAAGGGCTACGACGTAAAGGTTTCAGAGGTTCACGGAATGAGCCAGAGAGGCGGAAGCGTTGTTACTTACGTTAAGTTCGGCGACAAGGTAAATTCTCCCATCATCGACAAGGGTGAAGCTGATTACATCATTTCTTTCGAGCTGCTCGAAGCTGCAAGATATGTTCAGTTCCTTAAACCCGGCGGACAGATCGTAACAAACTCACAGCAGATCGATCCTATGCCCGTAATCGCAGGCACAGCAGAGTATCCTACAGAACTCATCGAGAAGATGGAAGCTGCAGGTGCTAAGGTAGATGCAATCGACGCTCTCACGATCGCTGAGCAGGCAGGTTCATCAAAGGCTACAAACATCGTTCTCATGGGTGTCTTCTCAAAGTACATCTCTGAGATCAGCAAGGAAGAGTGGATCAAGGCTGTTGAAGCTTCTGTTCCGGCTAAGTTCCTTGATCTTAACATGAAGGCCTTCGAGATGGGTCTTGCAGCAGAGTAAGCCTATGCCTGATTTAGAAGCAGTAAGGAAATTTTTTGAAGGCGACAAGTACGCCACAGAAGTCAGCGGAATCGTAATCGAGGAAGCACAGAAGGGACACAGCGTTGTATCCCTTGAACCCGACGGAAGACATCTTAATGCTGTCGGAGGTCTGATGGGTGCAGTCTATTACACTCTGGCTGATTTCGCTTTTGCTGTTGCTGAGAACTGCGAGCTCGATTCAGAGACAGTAACAGTTACGCAAACGGCGCAGATCAACTTCCTGAGACCGTGGTTCGGCGGCAAGGTTACCTGCCATGCCGACATAGTCAAGGACGGAAGGGCGATCTGCTTATACGAGGTCAAGGTTTTCGATAAGGATAACAAGGAGCTCGCATTGATAATCGTCAACGGTTTTAAGACCGCACGCAAATAAACCCGCCTAAGGAGGGCAACATTTATGATTTGGAACGAAGCAAAGGAGTGCATGTCGCGTGACGAGATCGAAGCGCTGCAGAGTGCAAGACTTGTCAAGCAGGTTAACCGCGTTTACCACAACGTTGAGTATTACCGCAAGAAAATGCAGGCTGTAGGCCTGGAACCCGGCGACATCAAGGGAATAGAAGACCTCGATAAGCTGCCGTACACAACTTATCAGGATTTAAGAGACACATACCCCTTTGGTTTGGCAGCAGTTCCTAAATCAGAAATGGTACGTGTTCACGCTTCTTCCGGTACAACAGGCAAGCCGAAGATCGCTGTCTACACAAGACGTGACATCGATATCTGGGCAGAGTGCGTAGCAAGATGCCTTGCAATGGCAGGAATCACAAAAGAAGACGTTATCCAGGTAGGCTACGGTTACGGCCTCTTCACAGGCGGCCTCGGCGCACACTATGGTGCAGAGTACCTCGGAGCACTGGTTCTCCCTATGTCTACAGGTAACACACAGAAGCTCATCGACATGATGATCGACTGCGACGTAACATCAATCGCATGCACACCTTCTTATCTCCTGCACGTAGCAGAAGACCTCGAGAAGGCAGGCCTCATCGATAAGATCAAGCTCAAGTCCGCCATCTGCGGTGCTGAGCCCTGGACAAACGAGATGCGTGATCAGATGGAGTCAAGACTCCACATCAAGGCTTACGACATCTACGGCCTCACAGAGATGATGGGTCCCGGCGTTGCTTGCGACTGCGAACACCATAAGGGTCTCCATATCTGGGAAGATCACTTCCTGCCTGAGATCATTGATCCTGCTACATTGAAGCAGCTTCCTAAGGGATCTGACGGCGAGCTCGTTATCACCAACCTCACAAAGGAAGGCATGCCGCTCATCCGTTACAGAACAAAGGACTTAACATCAATCGAGTACGACAAGTGCGAGTGCGGACGTACAATGGCAAGAATCCAGCGCTTCAGAGGAAGATCTGACGACATGCTCATCATCCGCGGCGTAAACGTATTCCCTTCACAGGTAGAGGCAGCTCTCCTTACAGTAGAAGGTACAACACCTCACTACATGCTCGTAGTTGACCGTGTTGATAACAATGATACTCTTGAAGTACAGGTAGAAGTTGACGAGAAGTTCTTCACAGACGAGATCAAGTCTTTGGAGACACTCACAAAGACTGTACACGCAAAGCTCAAGCAGGCTATCGGCCTCAACGCTAAGGTTAAGCTTGTTGAACCCAACACGCTCGAGCACTTCGACGGCAAGAGCAAGCACGTAACAGACAAGCGTAAGCTTTATCAATAATAAACAGGAGGTACCACTATGTTCATTAAGCAGATTTCCGTATTTCTGGAAAACACTGAAGGAAGACTCGATGAGGTCTTGAAGATCCTCGCACAGGGCGGTATCGACCTGAAGTCTGCAAGCCTCGCAGACACAATGGAATACGGTGTTCTCCGTCTCATCGCGAAAGACCCCGACAAGGCAAAGCAGATCCTCAAGGATGCCGGCTTTGCTGCACGTATTGATGAAGTCATCGCAGTAGTTGTACCTGATGCCATCGGCAGCTTCGCGCGTGTCGTAGGCATGATCCACGCTGCAGGCATCAACATCAGCTACATCTACGGTCTCTCAATCGACGGCGACGGCGCTCCTATCGCGCTCAAGACCAATGACAACGCCAAGGCTGAGAACCTCCTCAACGCTGCTGGTGTTAAGACACTTGGTGTTGAAGATATTCCGTAAAGCTTGTTTTTATACTCGTTTTCACGCAGGCCGCCTTTGTGGGCGGCCTTTTTTGTGGTGTTGATTTCTTTCGAGATTTCCACATTGCCAACACGAAACAAAGGCTGCCACCGAAGTGACAGCCTCGCGAAAACCAAATCAGCGATTTAAAGACTTACTTCTCGTCAGCAGGTGCTTCCTCGGGAAGTGAATATCTCTTCTCGACAGTAACTGTCTCGTCGTAGCATGCGAAGATTCCGTCAACCTTTGCCTGAGCGAGCTTAGGTGTGATGAGGCTGACGAGAGGTACGATAATGAGACCTGCAACCATTGTGACTGCGCCTGCGTTAATAGGTGATGCAATGAACTTCAGGAACATGTTGGCAACAGTGAAGCCGACACCGAAGATGAAGCATACCCATACGGAGAGCTTTGTTGTCTTCTTCCAATAAAGACCCCAGAGGAACGGTGCGAGGAAAGCTCCTGCAAGAGCGCCCCATGAGTAACCCATGAGCTGAGCGATGAACGTCGGCGGGTTGAGGGAGAGAAGAACTGATACAACGATGAAGAATACGAGGAGGAGACGCATTGTGATGAGCTGTGTCTTCTCTTTCTTCTTCTTGTCTACATTCTTATTTTCAGGCTTGATCTGCTCTATGAGGTCCAATGTAACTGTTGAGCTCGATGTAAGAACGAGGGAAGACAGTGTGGACATTGAAGCAGAGAGAACGAGCACGATAACTACGCCTACGAGAATTGAAGGGAGACCCTCGAGCATCTCAGGGATGATGGAGTCGAACATTACGGAACCGTCTTCCTTGTAGATATCAGGATTGCTGCTGTAGAGTCTTGCGAAACCGCCGAGGAAGTAGCATCCGCCAGCAACGATGAATGCGAATACGGTTGAGATGATCGTGCCGGCCTTAACGGACTTCTCATCCTTGATCGCATAGAACTTACCGACCATCTGGGGAAGGCCCCATGTACCAAGTGAAGTAAGGATGATTACGCCAAGGAGATTGATAGGGTCAGGTCCGAAGAATGATACGAAAGCACCCTGCATTCCTTCTGTAACGGGAAGGTCTGAAGGCTGCTGTGACAGTGTTGTGAGTGCTCCGAGGAAGCCGCCGTTGTTGTTAAGAACTGAAACGATGACTGCGGTGATACCGAAGAGCATGATGATACCCTGAACGAGGTCGTTGACTACCGTAGCCATGTAACCGCCGAGGATAACGTATACGCATGTAAGAGCTGCCATTACGATGATGCAGATCTTATAGTCAATTGAGAAAGCCATTCCGAAAAGTCTGGACAGGCCATTATATACTGAAGATGTATAAGGGATAAGGAAGATGAATGAGATGAGCGCTGCAGCGATACGGAGTGCCTTGCTGTCAAATCTCTTTCCGAAGAAGTCAGGCATTGTCTTGGAGTTCAAGTGCTTTGTCATGACTCTTGTTCTTCTTCCCAAAACGATCCACGCGAGAAGGGAACCGATAACTGCGTTTCCGATACCGATCCATGTTGAAGCGACACCGTACTTCCAACCGAACTGTCCTGCATATCCGATGAATACTACCGCAGAGAAATAGGAAGTTCCGTAACCGAAAGCCGTAAGCCAGGGGCCTGCGTTTCTGCCGCCCAATACGAAGCCTTCAACGCTGTTTGCCTTTTTGCGCGTAACAACACCGATACCGATCATGATCGCGAAAAAGACGACAAGGAAGATGATCTTGATTGCCATGTCCATTTGAATTGTCCTCACTTCTTGCTTCTTCCACCCTCTAAATGTTTAAGAAGCGTTTTTTAATCAAAAAATAAGCCTTATGTCTAAAATTGACACAAGGCTTATATTTTAAGACTGATTTTCCTGTTCTACAAGTCTTTCTGCCCCATATCTCTTACGGAGAACGGGCTTTTCGATCTTTCCGGTGGCGTTTCTCGGAACGTCAGCCAAGATGATCTGCTTCGGTCTCTTGTAACGGGGAAGCTGTGTGCAGAACTTCTCTAATTCTTCAACGGTGCAGTTGCTGCCGGGTTCGATCTCTACGATCGCACCAGTGATCTCACCCAGTCTCTTGTCGGGAAGACCGATGACTGCAACGTCTTTTACCTTCGGATATTCCTGGAGGAAGTTCTCGATCTCAACAGGGTAGATGTTCTCACCGCCGCTGACGATAACGTCCTTCTTACGGTCTACGAGGAAGTAGAAACCGTCTTCATCCTGGCGTGCCATGTCGCCTGTGAAGAGCCAGCCGTCTCTTAATGTTTCCTTTGTAGCTTCAGGGTTTCTGTAGTATTCGAGCATTACGCCGGGACCCTTAACGCAGAGTTCTCCGACCTCACCCTGAGGAACGGTGTTGCCGTTCTCGTCAACGATCTTGCACTCCCAACGGTAACCGGGAACGCCGATGGCGCCGACCTTGTGAGTGTTCTCGAGACCCAGGTGAACGCAGCCTGGACCGGTTGATTCGGACAGACCGTAATTCGTGTCGTACTGGTGATTCGGGAAATAATCTTTCCAATGACGGATCAGTGACGGAGGTACGGGCTGAGCACCGATGTGCATCAGACGCCACTGGTCGAGGTTGTAATCTGAGAGCTTCAGTTCGCCGCGGTCGAGAGCATCGAGAATGTCCTGTGCCCACGGTACGAGGAGCCATACGATTGTGCAGTGCTCGTCGGAAGCTGCCTTGAGGATGACCTCAGGCTTTGTGCCTTTCAAGAGGACAGCCTTGCTGCATGTCCACAAAGAACCCATCCAGTGGAACTTTGCGCCTGTGTGATAAAGAGGCGGGATGCAGAGGAAGCAGTCATCCTTGCCTGTTGCATGGTGGACTGCTTCCATCTCAGCAGCCTGTGTAAGGCTTCTGTGGGGGTGGAGGATTGCCTTCGGGAATCCTGTTGTACCGGATGAGAAATAGATTGCAGCGTAATCCTCTTCCTTGAGTTCGATGTAAGGATCCTTGCTGGAATAGTCAGCAACCTGCTGCCAATAGTTCTCAGCGAACTCGGGAGCCTGACCGTCACCTACATAGAGGAGGAGTCTGCCGTTGGCGAGCTCGTCTGCGTTGATATTAAGTCTGTCTACGAATTCGGGACCGAAGAACATTACGGAGATCTCAGCCAGATCCGCACAGTAAGAAATCTCGTTTGCTGTATATCTGAAGTTAAAAGGTACTGCGATGGCACCTGTCTTCAGAATACCGAAGTAGATAGGAAGCCATTCGAGGCAGTTAAACATAAGGATTGCTACTTTGTCGCCCTTCTTGATACCGCGGCCCAGGAGCATGTTTGCTACTCTGTTGGACTTCTCATCGAAGATCTGCCATGTGATCTCGTGACGGTAAGGCATGGACTTTGTCTGCTGGACAAGGTCGTACTCCTTGAAAGAGATCTTCCTGGTGTCTTCCATTGCGGGGTTTAATTCTACAAGAGCTACTTCATCGCCATGCTCTCTGGCATTGCGTCTCAATAAATCTGTTACAGGCATTATGAATATTCCTCCCTTGTGCTCTATTTAATTAAATAAAGCCAAAGACAATAATAACATCGCAGCCGATGTTCGTCAAAATAATAATAAAATAATAAATACATTCCGTTTTTCGTGTTTTATAATATATTGGCTTAATTTGAATTAGAGGAATAAACATGATACGAAAATTGCTTAAATCTGTCCGCCAGTATACGAAGCATTCAATATTGTCGCTCATATTTATCATTGGCGAAGTTGTTCTTGAAGTAGTTATTCCGTTTATTACGGCAGATATGGTCAATAAGATCCAGGCCGGTATTGACATGAACACCATCCTGAAGATGGGTGCCCTTATTATCGTTTCTGCCATAATGTCTCTCATCTGCGGTGGTCTGGCAGGCAGTTTCTCAGCCAAAGCTTCTGCGGGTTTTGCCGGGAACTTAAGATCTGACATGTTCTCAAAGGTCCAGAAGTTCTCTTTCGGCAACATCGATAAATTCTCAACATCATCTCTCGTAACGAGAATGACGACAGATATTACGACTGTTCAGAATGCTTACATGATGATGATAAGGATCGCGGTAAGAGCACCCTTCATGTTCGTTTTCGCGATCGTAATGGCATATGTTCTCGGAGGTTCACTCGCCACAACATTTGTTATCGTTGTACCTATTCTCGGTGTCGGTCTTGTAATCATCGGTAAACTTGCCATGCCTGCTTTCCGTGCCGTATTTAAGAAGTACGACAAGATGAACGAGTCGATCGAGGAGAACGTCCGCGGCTTGCGTGTCGTTAAGGGTTTTGCCAGAGAGGAATATGAGAAGGAGAAGTTCGGCAAGGCTTCTGATAACATCAGATTCGATTTCACCAAGGCCGAGAAGATCGTCGGACTCAATTCGCCTCTCATGGAAATGTGCCTGCACTTCAACGTTATCTTTGTTCTTTATGTCGGCTCTAAGATGGCAATCACGAGCCAGGGCGCAGAGATCAACATCGGTCAGATCTCCGCACTCATGACATACGGCTTCATGGTACTCATGTCACTCATGATGGTATCCATGATCTACGTAATGCTCACAATGTCCATCGAGGCAGCAAAGCGTATCGTTGAAGTTCTCGAAGAGGAGCCTTCGATCACGAATCCCGAGAACCCCGTAATGGAAGTATAGGACGGTTCCATCGATTTTACGGATGTTGCCTTCAAGTATTCTGAGAAGGCAGCGCGCAATGCACTGTTTGACATCGACCTTCATATCGACAGCGGTATGTCCGTTGGTATCTTAGGCGGTACCGGTTCATCAAAGACATCACTGATCCAGCTCATTCCGAGGCTCTATGATGCCACGGAAGGCGAGGTAAGAGTCGGCGGTGTTCCCGTTAAGGATTATGACGTTAAGACATTAAGAGATGCCGTATCGGTAGTG
>JAEEGJ010014190.1_pt1 | contig 18997 bp, 16 predicted proteins | sample 8958761 | NCBI WGS metagenome assembly JAEEGJ01 (sample SAMN16246546, study PRJNA631951) | gut metagenome | biome: gut microbiome; feature: rumen; material: RS-attached | host: Bos | place: Iran: Karaj | collected 2018-10 | reverse complement strand
TCTGCCCGACAATGTCCTGCCTGCTTACGATGGACTGAAGATAAGGATTGAAGTCCCGACAGCTATCGGGATGAAGGATTGAGAACAACTTAAATGCTGAATAATGAACGACATAACCCTTAACACTCACAACAAGGAAGAGTTTCCGCCGATGCACACCACCGAGCACATTGTGAACCGCGCAATGATTAATCTTTTCGGCTGCGGGCGGGCGTTTGAAGCGCACATCGAGCGCAAAAAAAGCAAGCTCGACTACCGGCTCGACCACTGCCCCACTGACAGCGAAGTGACGGCACTCGAAACGGAAGTCAACCGTGTGATTGACAGCCATCTGGCCGTCACAACCGAGTTCATCACGCAAGCCGAAGCCCAATCGCGCTTCGACCTGAGCCGCCTGCCCGACGATGCGTCGGAAACGGTGCGTGTGGTGAAAGTCGGCGACTACGACGAGTGCCTTTGCATCGGGTTGCACGTGGGCAACACCGCGGAAATCGGCCGCTTCAAAATCATCAGCCACGACTGGGACGCTGACACAAAACGCTGGCGGCTGCGGTTCAAATTGGAATAGGTTTGGTATGTTTTTTTTAACTACTTTCGCACCATTCCAAACATCGGATTATATTATTGCAAATAACAATAACACAAATAATTATGAAGGGAATCGATTTTAAGAAATTTGTGCCGTACTTGGCGGCAATCGGAATATTCATTGCATTGGCGACCGCCTACTGCTGGCCGGCAGTGGAAGGTAAAGTGCTGTCGCAAAGCGATGTAGTGAGCGGTCAGTGTATCGGCCACGAAGTTGGCGAATACGCAAAAACCACTGGCAACACATCGTACTGGACCAACTCGCTCTTTGGCGGAATGCCCACATTCCAAATCTCATTTCCGACAACTTCATCAAAGATAATCAGCATATTACGCAAAGCATACACATTCTTTCTAGGGTCGGTTTGGGCATGGTTCCTGACCTATCTTTTCGGTTTTTTCATACTGATGCGCGCCTTCGATGTGAGCAAATGGCTGTCGATAATCGGATCGATTGCAGTAACGTTATCCACTTATTTCCTGATAATTATCGCAGCCGGTCACATCCATAAGGTATATGCCATCGGCTATATGGCTGCCGTGATAGCCGGGTTCGTTTATATTTTCAAAAAACGATATCTGCTAGGCGCCAGTCTGACAATGGTTTTTACAGCTTTCGGAATGATTCTGCACCCGCAGATGGCCTATTATTTCATGATGATGGTGGGTATATTTGGTGTGGCTGAAGTCTATATTCATCTGAAAGACAATAGAATAAAAGACCTGATTATCGGGGTTTGCGTTTTCGCAGCATCGCTGGGCATCGGTCTCGGAACCGGCTACAGCAACATCAAAACCAATTCCGAGTATATGAAAGAAACCATGCGCGGCGGACACTCTGAGTTAAACAGCGCTGAAGGCAAGACTCAGAAAGGTCTTGATTTCGACTATGCAACGAGCTGGAGCTACGGCGTTGGCGAAACAATGACGCTGCTGGTGCCTAACTTCAACGGCGGCTCGTCGCACTATAATGTCGGCACAAAATCAAATCTTTACGACGAAATGGTGAAGCAGGGCGTGCCAAAAAGCAACGCGAAACAATTCTGCCAAAGCCTGCCGATGTACTGGGGCGACCAGCCCTTCACCGAAGGTCCTGTCTACGTTGGCGCCATTGTCTGTTTCCTGTTCCTGCTTGGACTGATAATTGTGAAAAGCCCCTACAAATGGGCACTGCTGGCCGCTACGGTCTTCTCAATCCTGCTCTCGTGGGGACGTCATTTTGAAGGACTCACATCGTTGTTTTTCAACTATTTCCCAATGTATAACAAGTTCCGCGCGGTGTCGTCGATATTGGTTGTGGCCGAAGTGGCGATGCCGATTCTCGGATTTATGGCAATTCAGCAGATTATCGACAAACGCATTGGCAAACAGGAACTTAAACGTGCGCTCTGCATTTCGGGCGGCATAACCGGCGGCATCTGCCTGCTGCTGGCACTGTTCGGCGGCTCAATGTTCAGTTTCACATCGGCCAACGATGAGCAGATTTTCCGTCAGTTGCCCGACTGGGTCAACAAGCTGATTGTGAGCGAACGCGCATCAATGCTGACATCAGACGCATTCCGCTCACTGCTATTCATCGCACTTGCGTTTGGTACGCTGTGGCTGTTTGTAGCCGGAAAAATCAAAGTTAAACCGATGCTAATTGCCATCGGCTGCCTGGTGCTCATCGACCTTTGGTCGGTGAACAAGCGTTATTTCAATAACGATAACTTTGTGAACGAGAAAGACAAGAAAGGCTACTTTGCAAAGACCGACTACGAAGAACGGATTCTGCGCGACACCGACCCCGATTTCCGCGTCCTGAACCTGACAAGCAACACGTTCAACGATGCCCGCACATCGTACTATCTGAAATCGGTGGGCGGCTACCACGCAGCCAAACTGCGCCGCTATCAGGATTTGATTGACGAACACATCTCGCGCGGCAACATGACCGTGCTGAACATGCTGAACACCAAATATATAATTCAGCAAACCGAGCAGGGCGCGACACCGATGCTCAACAGCGAAGCCTGGGGCAACTGCTGGTTTGCCGACTCACTTATTGTGGCCGAATCACCACGCGAAGAGTGCGACGCGCTGAACAGCATCAAATCACCATCGACAATAGTTACTGACGCTAAATTCGTAAATTTGGTAAGCAATTTCAACACCGCCCACGACACGGCAGCAAGCATCAGCTTAACAAGCTACGCGCCTGACGTTTTGGAATATACATCAAATTCAAATCAGGCTAAAACGGCCGTTTTCTCTGAAATCTACTACCCCTACGGCTGGAAAGCCTACATCGACGGACAACCCACCGAGATTTTCCGTGCCAATTATATTCTGCGCGCGCTGAACATCCCGGCAGGCGAACACCATATACGTTTCGAGTTCCGCCCCGACACTGTCTACAAAGGCGACAAGGTGGGCGTTGCCTGTCTGATTCTTATGCTGGCATTCGTGGCCGGAAGCATCGGCTGGGGCATACGAAAGAGTTTGAAGGCAGAATAACGAACGAACACCATCTGCAGGTGTGTTTGTATGCATTTTCTATCTGTCAAAAAACAAATTGGCACTCACGTTCCATCTGAATTTGACAAGCATATTACCGCAAGCTGGGCGCAATGTCAATATATAAAACACCCATAATGTGATAGTTGCGCCCCATTTCAAAATTTCTGAAATGTAGCGTTTCAGTAAGGCTTTGGTACCAATGTTTTTACAGCGCAAACGCTCGCTTGCGCCTATCCCCGCACCCAATTTGGCAATAAAATCCGCCGTAGTGCGGTGTGGCGGAATAATGTGCTCCACGGCGGCTTTGGGGAAATAATAAATTGGGAAACCAGCGGCCTTTATACGATTGAAAATGTCTTTTTCCTCGCCCCCCATCAGGTTCTTCTTGCTGCGACCCAAAGCGGTGTTGAACATTCCACACTTATCGGCTACAGCGCGACTGATACCCATATTAGCTCCTATCGGATATTTATTTCCTTTGAACAGCGACACTTCGCGCCCCATATCCAATGCCGAAACCCACGAATAGGTCCATCGGCAAAGCCATGCGGGTGTTTCGCCCGACTCAAAGGCTGGTGTGATTTTTCCGCCAAAAGCACCTGCATCGGGATATTTCTGAAGATAAACCGACAAATTGGCCAAATAGTCCGAACAGAGCATTGCATCATCGTCTAAAAAGACCAACCAATCGCCATTAGCTTCGGCAATTCCTCGGTTTCGCGCAAAAGACAGCCCCTGACTAGTCTCAACAAAATATCGGAACTGCACCTGCGGATAATCAGCATCGAACTGTCGGCACAACCGCTCAGTATCATCAGTGCTATTGTTGTTGATCAGCAAAATTTCATAGTCAGACACAGGGAATCCGTTTTTAGCAATCTTTTGTAAACTGCTGTAAATGAATTTATCGCGATTATATGTACAAACAATTAGCGAGAGCATTTATCGGAATATTCTTACATATAGATTTTTCATAATCCTATCACATAACGAATTAAATCGTTCGAACCAAGACGGCCACCGTTGGTGGCGGCGATGCCAGTAAGCCATTGCATCGAAATGAAGTATTTTGTTTTCGGGATAAAGTTTTATAGTCCCCAAATCAAATTGTTCGCAAACCTTCTGATATTCTGATTCGGCGCAACTAAAACGTTCGGAATCAAACATTTCGCGCGGCATATCAAGAAGATGACATTTGCAGACAATCCTTAGTCTGTTCAAATAATATTGCCGCAAAAACTGCAAACGGACAGGCGACAACTTATATTTGTCATAATTGCCGAAAAACTTGAGCAACTGGTCTGTAACCTTTTCCAATTGCCCGATGTTGCGAACCAAAACCTGTGGGTTCATAGTCTGCCCCTCACGAGCCAAATTATATTGGTACAAATCGATATTGTAAAAAACGATACTTTGGGCAACAAACAACGGATATGTAGCCCACTCTAAATCGGTGTACGACACACCTTCGGTCTGGCGGTAGTTCATCTGGCGCAACATCTTTGTGCGGTACGTCAGTCCATGCATCAAAAAGAATCGTATATAACCGTCTTTCAGAACATTATCAAGCTCATAAACACGTCCGTACTCATATGGTTCTTTACCATAGACATTATATTTCGACAATTCAGTTTTGCCATCTGCATTCAGAACCGTAAAATGAGTGACCAGAATATCTGCATCAGCCGTCTGTAATTCTGCAAGGAAAGCAAGCAAACCATCGGAATTGAAATAATCATCGCTATCAAGAATCTTGACATACTTGCCTTTGGCTACAGGTAACGCCGTATTGATAGTGGAGCCGTAGTTGCCGTTGGGCTTGTCGATGACTGTCACCGAATCGGGAAAGCGCTCCTGATAACTTTGGGCTACGGCAAGCGAACCATCCTTGCTGCCATCGTTGACTACCATTGCCTCTATGTGCTCCAAGGCTCCATCAACAAGCAACGAATCGAGACATCGCGGGAGCAGTGCCTCCATATTGTAGGTCGGGATGATTATAGAAAGGAGTTTGCTCATTTCTCTGATGTTTTTTTATCGACAACAACTCTGCCGCCAGTAAGCACAGCCAATACTTTTGGCATAAATATATTCATAATTAAGTATATGCAATGGCAAATGATATAAACCAAAATCGTTCCTGATACCATTAAAATAAAATTCACAGCATCATTATTCGGACGTAAAAGCCAAGTCAACAACCAATTAACTGCATCAACAACAAGTATTGTGTGTATCATATACACAAAGAAAGAACTTTTTGACATAGCCGAATAAACAGAATGACAATTCAGATTCTGTTTCTCCACCAACCACGCTCCAATGTTGAAGAACATGGGAATGGCGATTAAAACAAACAATCTCGAGGATATGCAATAAATCCATTTGTTGCCATTAAAAGAAACAGAAGCAATAATAAGAAGTAATATCGACAGGAATAACTGCATTTTAGAATATTTGCAGAAAAACTCCAACATATTCAATCGGTTGATGCAAAACCACGCGCCAACAGAGAACATAAAAAATGCTTTTGAAGAAAAACCAACATATGGTATCCACAAATCGACACAATATAACAGACCCACCAGCACAAGAAACAGCTTGCCTGCTTTCTTAATCATAAAAAATACTATTGGCGACATGAGCACTACAACCATAAGATCGCGAAGAAACCAGGCAGGTTCATCCATCGGCGTGCCTTGGCCAACCGATACTCCAAAAAGGTTTATTTCGTCGGGACGCACAACCCCATACAAACATCTGTCCCAAAATAAACGAAACCAACCGCGTTCATTCAATACAGAAATAATATTAATCGACTCATTGCCTTTTATCAAACATCCAGCTGTTCGTGTTATAAAAAATCCGCAAATAGCTATCAGATTCCAAAGCAGATACGGTATTAAAAGAGTAACTCCTCGTTTTTTTACCTTAGATAACCATACATTGGTATTCCAGTCTTCTAATTTTTTAAAAAATAGACACCCCGAAATCAAGAAAAAGGCAGGAACTGCAACTGAAAACAATACTCTGAAAATTGAAATCGCCGACGCTTCATACAAACCATCGAAAAAAGATTCTGTTCCATCAGTATAATACTGTCTGACATGAAGACCGACCACCATTAACGCAAAAATAGGTCTCAGACAATCAATTGTTCCGGATTGTAATTTCTGCCAGTCTTTATTCATATCGTCATATCTAACACTTTCTCAATGATTTGATGCATATCATAGTATTTGTATTCGGCCAAACGGCCTCCAAACACAACATTTTTCTCTTGCGCCGCCAATGCCGCATATTGCTCGTATAGAGCATTGTTTCGACTGTTGTTGATGGGATAATACGGCGCCGCACCCCGCTCCCACTTTTGAGAATACTCGTAGGTTATGACTGTGTCGGGTTGCTGGCCAAACTCAAAGTGTTTATGCTCGATGCATCTTGTGTAAGGCTCTTCTGCGCTTGTGTAATTGACCACAGCGTTTCCTTGAAAATCCTTAATTCCTTCTACGGTTTTATGCTCAAATCGTAGCGAGCGGAAATCGAGTTGGCCAAACCGATAGTTGTAGAAAGCATCAATTTGGCCTGTATAGACAATAATATCGGCCTGAGAGTCAAAAAACTGACGGTTTTCGAAATAATCGGTATTCAGCCGGACATCACTGCCATCGAGTAACTTATTGAAAATATTTGTATAACCGCCAATAGGAATACCCTGAAAGGTATCGTTGAAATAGTTGTTGTTGTATTCGAAACGGAACGGCAAACGACGTATAACAAAAGCCGGTATTTCCGTTGCCTTCATTCCCCACTGTTTTTCGGAATAGCCTTTAATTAGCATCTCGTATATGTCGCGCCCGGCAAGTTTCAATGCCTGTTCCTCAAGATTTCGCGGTTCTTGAATGTCGGCATATTCTGCCCTCTGACTTTCAATTATTGCCTTAGCCTCATCGGGTGTTGTCACACCCCATAGCTGATGAAACGTGTTCATATTGAATGGCAGATTATAGCGTTTGCCTTTGTAGCTGGCTATTGGTGAGTTGACGAAATTGTTAAACGGCACAAGGCTGTTCACAAAATCCCAAACCTGTTGGTTAGATGTGTGGAAAATATGCGGCCCATATTTGTGAACATTGATTCCAGCCTGATTCTCGGTGTAGCAACCACCGCCAACGTGCGGGTTGCGATCGATGACAAGGCTCCGCTTGCCAGCTTTGCGCGCCTGGTAGGCGAACATACTGCCGAACAATCCGGCACCGACTATAAGATAATCGTATTGTGGCATAGACTACAAATTATGGTGGCATTGTGACAAATCGGGACATATAAACTTGGCGTGAATCCGCCACTGCTCCTTTGGCGGCATCTTCATATAATCGCCATAAATGTTTTTCAAATAAGCATCTGGATTGCCAGGCGCATAAAATTTATGCCCTTCAAACTCAACTTCCGACAACGGGAACATATCAGTTTTCAATGTCGGATAACCATAAGTAAGTCGTTCCATCGGTGAAAAAATCCGATCTTTTGAACGTGCAATACAGATCAATTTGAAAACAATTTTCAATGCAGCATAGATAACCGGAAAGACAAAATACCGAATGATATTCATCAATGTCAGTGGCCGATTGTAATGGAAAAAGCCGAAACACTTTTGAAACCAATTTAAGAAAAAACGAAACGCGGGCTTTGCTAACGTAGGGTACTCGACTGCCTCAAAAACATCGATGAAAATACCGCGATGGTAATCGGTTGTGAACACATCGAAATCGTTAATATAAAAAGTATTGTCTTTGCGTATTTTAAAAATACCGCGACCAACACCTGACTGAGGCTCGTTTTTTTCTGTTTGCAAGAAATAACCATTTTCCAGCTGTGAAGCACCAATTTCAATGAATTTTTTATAATCTTCAGCAAGCATCGAGACATCAACATCATCGTCCCACGGAATAAATCCTCCATGACGTACCGCGCCCAATAAGGTTCCATAGCTTAACCAATACTGCAAATTGTTGGATCGGCACACTCGATCAAATTCGATAAGTATTTCCAGCGCAGCCTGCTGCGATTGTCTGAAAACGCTGCCTTCTGGGTTGTATTTCGCTTTTAATTCTGCGCTATTTATTGATTCCGATACTCCTGACATTATCCTAATAAATTATTGCAATTTATTTTACCCATTCCCCACTCATAAACCTTGTCTATAACAGGGGTGCTAATATCATATTTTTCCGCTAATTCTTTAATAAAACGGAGTCCAAATGGAAAATCTTCAATAAAATATCTGTTTTGAAAATCGGGGACAAAACCATTATCCGTCTCTTTCATAGGAGACAGTAATCCCCGAAAGGCAGGTATGCTCTTAATCTTTTTCGTAAGACTCGCTGCATCCGAACTCTCGTAATACTTCAAAAGTGGGAGAATAGAATCTTTCTCAACTGGCAATTTTCCTAACAAGCTGAAAAATTCTTCATCCATTTTTATAATTGTATCAGAAGAATCGTCAGACCATTCTTCATAAAACAAGATATTGCGGTCAAATGGTTTACCATCCCAATTATGAAATAACGAATACAAACGTCCCGTATGCAAAATCGGATTGCTGTTAGTCAATGATACTTCATAAAAACTTTTTAGAAGCTCCACGGATGTAATCCAAAGTTTCCCAACAAGCTGTCGAAAAACTTCTGTATCAAGAATATTTTCCGTCGCAATGTAAACTTTAGGCTTGTAACCTAAAAGATTAGCCGAATGTCCATAAACTTCCACCCGAGCAATGAACGGGGTTCGTTGAAAGCCAAACAGTTTAGATTGTGAATCGAATATTTTATGTGCGGCGAAGAAAAAACCCGTACTGCACACTATCGACCCGATAACTGTTTTTTTAGACAAATATGGTTTTATGCATTTCAGCTCGTCTTCTATAGCAAATCCAGGAAGGCAAAGAAATACTATGTCACAGTTTTTAACCACAATTTGGGGATTATCGCTGATTTCATTGATTCTTCCTATGTATTTTTTCCCATTGCTGTCAGTGACTTCAATTATTTTACTCCATTTCTCGGGATTTCGTGTTAGGATATTCAATGTCACATCTTCATTCGAAGATATAACTCCTGCGCAAACATGACCTAACGCACCTCCACCGCAAATGCATATTTTAATCATAATTGCATTAATCCATCAATCAGTTTCGTATTATCTTCGTGACTCCTGACAGCAATACGCATATACTGTTTAGCGTTGAGCCCGGCTTTCGATGTGCAGTCGCGCATTAGGATGTTGAAACGCTTTAACATTTCAATTACAATACCATTTGCGGTGTACGGCTGCATAATTTCAACAAGGAAATAATTCGCTTGAGATGGAATCACTCGTAAATATTTGATTTCACGTAATTTGCTTTCAAAATCAGCACGTTCTTCAATAAATTTGGCACACGCTTTCCTATAGTCTTTCTCGTATTTTGTGAAAATCTGCATAAAAAACTCCGCAAACGAATTGATATTCCATATGCTGACCGTTTTTTTCAATTCCACAATCAGAGTTTTGTCTGCCGAACACAAAATTCCAAGCCGTATGCCTGGAACTCCATAGCTTTTTGAAATACTTTTCATTACAACCATAGTCGGGTATTTTTCCAGAATATCGTTGTGAAGCAGTGAGTTGTTTTCCCAATCTGTACTGAAATCAACAAAACTCTCGTCAACTATCAGCCTGACATTGTTTTTGCCGCACCAATCGGCAATGCGGCAAACATCTGCGAACGGAATAAAATTCCCTGACGGATTGTCGGGATTTATCAGCAGAAGGTTGTCCGCGTGGTTTTTCGAAAAATAATCAATCAAGTCTTGTGCCGAATATCGGTACTCGTCGTTCTGCGGAATAAAAGTTACAAGTTCCTCCGGCTTACGTCTGTTGGGGTACTCTTCAAAAGTTGGACGGATAATACCCAATGTTCCAGGCAACATTTCCATTAAAGCCTTAATCAGTTCTGCTGCACCATTGCCCGGAATTATATATTCTTCTTTTACGCCCCAGCACTTGCTTGCAATTAACGTATTGACTTTCAACCCCGATGGATATTCCGCTACAAGAGTTTTAAAATTCGCCTGCATCTCATCAATTATGCTGGAACTTCTAAAATATGGATTTACCAAATAACAGAAATCCAGCATTTTTGGGAACCTCCAGAAACCGCCATATCGCCCGTAATATTTTCTAATAATGTCTTTGTCTTCGGCAAACAAGGCTTCGGCGATATCCAAATCCTGCTTGTCATCAATTTCATACCATTTTTCGCCATCAAGCGGCAAAGCTTTCAAGTCGTGAGAATTAAGGAACGAAATTATCCGCAACACGTTCTCATAATACTCATTGTTTCCGACTGCTTTAATGTATGCATCCAAAAAAGGAACATACTTGTTTGCGGAAAAATCTTTTGAAAACTTATAGATATTGACGGTTTTATAATACTCACAAGTGTCTTCGTAACGGAATGCCGCTTTGGTTATGAAATTGACAATGTTGTTGTCATTGTCGATTTTCACCATAGTTCCATCCATCCACGTTTCGTATTTTGCAATGAGTGCCAGATTCGGTTCCTTGCTTCCGACTATTAGGTTGAGGACACTGTCTTCGAAAATCAAATCACTCTCTATCAGCAAAGTATCATCTTGTTTAAGTTTTTCTTTTGCCAAATAGAGCGAATATATATTGTTAGTTTTATCGAAAATTGGGTTTTCAACGTACTCAATATTCAATTCTTTCTGTCTGTCAGCAAGATGACTGACAAGTTTTGATGCCTCGTACCCGACCACAATTACTATCCTTTTGAGATTCAGTCCCTTCAACTGATTGAGCAGTCGGTCGATAAGCATTGTCCCATTAACAGGAACCATGCATTTAGTGTTGTTTTGTGTGTACTCGCCAAGTCGCTTGCCCATTCCGGCCGCTAAAATTATTGCTTGCATTTCCCTATTTTATTATGTTTTGGCAATATACTATATTTTGAAAATAATACTGCAGAACACGCAACTAATGTGTACAAATTAAAGACAACTATTGGTATTATTGCTTTTTTATAGCGACAAAATAATGGTTTATTCCTGTTTCAGGCAGCAAATGCCAATTCCCATACAATTTTGAAAGATAATTATCCGCATTACCAGGACAAGGGAACATAACTCCTTCAAAACTGTGTTCGATAAGAGGAAAAACATCCTTTTTGTGGCGTAAAGAATTGAAATTGATACCATAATCATGGATGTAGGTTGTTCCGTGAAATAAACGCCCATAGAAACGGAGAAGTTGGATAAACGGTAATGAAACAAACTCTAAAACTACCGACAATAAATGCTTGAATTTACCATCCTGAATCATAAACGTTTTCCTTCGCAGGAACTTTCCATATGTTTTTTCAACTATTTTTTTTATCGCAAGAGACCCGTTTTCAAGCGGGAAAATATCTATCCAAATAGGTTCGTAAAGCGAATTCCCATAAATATCTTTTTTTCTTGACACCAACACTCTTTCGTTCAGAACGCGAGAGATCAGACAATGGTTAACGGAATCTGGATAGTTGTCCTTTCGACCATTGTGCAGTCTAAAATTACCGCCAAGGTCACGTTTCAGGCATTTTAGCAACCGTCTAAGATCGCGCCGCGACACGCAAATATCAACATCGTCATCCCAAGGAATAAAGCCTCCATGACGCATTGCACCTAGAAGTGTGCCCGAATCAAGCCAATACTGAATGTTGTTTTTTTTGCATACAGAATCAAACTCAATAAGGGTATCAAGTGCTCCAAGCTGTATTTGGCGAAGAACCGAGCCGTCGGGATTGTATTTCGCTCTGAGTTCCTCTTGTATTTTGTCATCTATCATTATTGCCTTTTTTTGTTGCAAACATAGCTAGCCATCATCTTCATAACATTCTTCCTTTCTGATTGTGTCAATCCTACAAACACTGTAGTTAAGCAAACAATCAAAACCGAAAACAATACAACACATATCGACTTTATAGTATTGTCAGCAAAAATGTTATCACATACAGCTTGAAATCCTATTGACAATGCCGAACTCACCAGAACAACTATTGTTATCGGCAATATGGCTTTTTTCAAGTAATCAGAGATTAGTAGACCTATTTGTTTCCTGACAAATAATGTACGTAATACTTGCGTTATCAGTGTCATAACAATTGAAACCATAAACACCGATTCTGCGGGGAAACCGAACCAATTAATGCCCAAATAAGCCACGGGTATAATAAGCAATAATGTTAGTCCGATAACAATTTGATAATTACGGACTTTACCCGTGGCTTGTATTGATGATGCCAACGGACTGACTAGAGCGTTTAGCAGACACTCAATTACAAGCAAACGAGTGAAAATGTACGACTCCGCAGGGACGTTGCGGCCTCGTAACCAGAGTGGAAGAATGAAATCCACTTCCAAAAAAATGGGTAGTGCCGCCACAAAAAGAAGGAAAAAAGATATTCGTGTACTTTGGCATATAAGATTGCGCATTTCAGCCACCTCACCAGCTGCATAAGATTTTACCAATTGCGGCCTAACTGCGGAGAAAAAATTAGCATTTAATTGTCGAATAGTATAATAAACCTTGCTGGCTATAGCCTTAGCCGCACTAGCAATCGGACCAAACGCCACGTTTATCAATATGCCCAGACCATAGCTTTTAAAGACATCAGCACACGAGCCAATCATATTCCAGCCCGCATACGAGAACATCTCCTTAAATTTCGACATATCAAAAACAAACCGGTAGTGGCATTCTGTGTAAAATAATTTACAATATAACCAATAGAAAGCCGATACCAACAGTTGTGCACCCACCATTAGCGCAGCATACAGAATCAGACGGTCTTCTTTAATGTCGGACGTATGAGCCAAAGCGAATGCAATCGACAAATTTATAATAACTTCGACCAAACTCAGATAAGCATAGACCTTCATCTTCTCTTTAGCCACCACCATTCCCTGATACGGGAATCGCAAAATCTGAATGCAGAACGATATGACGCTGAAATGGAAAACCCATTTTGCAGCAACAATATGTCCCGAAACGTTCATCTTATTTTCAAGGAACCAACCACCCGCTGTTTCGGCCAATATTGCAATTATTGCAGTAATTATGAAAAAGATAGTAAAACTTATGCAGAATGTGCGGTTGAGTTCATTATGATTGCCTCTACCCATTTCGAAAGCGTACCACCGCTGGCAAGCAGAAAGCATTGTCTCGCTTATGAAAGAGGCCATAAGTACAATACCAGCAACTGCATCGTAGATGCCAAAAAACTCTTTGCCCAAAGCATCAAGTACTACGCGTGATGTGTAAAGCCCTACAAGCATTACAACTATCATCCGCACATAAAGCAGCAAGGTGTTTTTCGCTATCCGTTTCTGGTCAATTGCTGACATAGTGTTGTTTGTTGCAAATGTAGTTTTTTTTGCGTTCATGCAGTATCATCTTTTCCAAATACAAACGCTAACGCAAGGCCATTTGTTATAATTTGGTTTCCTAAACAAAAAAAACTTCAACCGCTAAGGTTGAAGTTTTACTATTGTGCCTGACAACGAGTCGTCAGCGTATTCTTTTCTATCCTTAATTACTGAATAAATCCTTTCTTACGCAGCAAATTCTTTGGGTCGGGTTGGCGACCGCGGAAGTTGACGTAGAGAGTCATCGGGTCGTCGGTGAAGCCACGCTCTAGAATGTTGCAACGCAGACTGGTGGCCACTTCGCGGTTGAAGATGTCGCCCGTCTCCTTGAAGGCTGCGAAAACATCGGCATCCAAAACAGCCGCCCATGTATAACTGTAATAGCCTGCTTCATAGCCTGTTGTAAAAATGTGGCTGAAGTTGGTGCTTCGGTAGCGAACGATTATTTGTGGAATCATACCCATACGTTCCATCGAAGCCTTTTCAAATGCTTCTACATCAATCGAATCGGTGGTTGTTATCAGATGATAGTCCATATCAAGGATGGTGGCCGACAGCAGTTCTGTCATCACAAATCCTTGATTGAACGTTTTGGCGCGTTGCAAGCTTGCAATAAGAGAGTCGGGAATAGTTTCGCCAGTCAGGTAATGCTTTGCGTATGAGCGCATTACTTCGGGTTCGTAGCACCAGTTTTCCATCAGTTGCGAAGGCATCTCAACAAAATCGCGCGGCACATTTGTGCCCGACAAACTTGCATAGGTGCACTTCGACAGGAATCCGTGCAGCGCATGGCCAAACTCGTGGAAAAGGGTCTCCACTTCATCCATCGTCAGCAGCGAAGGCCTGTCGGCAGTGGGTTTGGTGAAGTTGCAGACATTGCAAATCACTGGCCGATGGTCAACACCATCCTTCACATACTGCTCGCAGATGTTGTTCATCCAGGCGCCGCCGCGTTTTCCTGCACGCGGGAAGTAATCGCCATAGAAAATGCCCAATAGCGAGCCATCGGCATCCATAACCTTAAACACTTCAACATCAGGATTATAAACTGGCATTCCCGGCAGTTTTTCGAACTTCAGACCATAGAGTTTTGTGGCCAAATCGAACACACCCTGGCGTACGTTTTCAAGTTTGAAATATGGCTTCAGCGCTTCTTCGTCGAGATTGTATTTCTCGCGGCGCAGTTTTTCTGCGTAGAACCACCAGTCCCACGGCTCCAGTTTCTCGCCACGGCCTTCAGCATCCATAAGTTTTTGAAGTTCAGCGGCTTCCTTTTTAGCCTGCGCCAACGACGGCTCCCAAACCGAAGGCAGGAAATCTATCACATTTTTAGAGTTTTTGGCCATCGATGTCTCGAGAATCATGTCGGCAGGATTGTCAAAACCGAACATTTTCGCTTTTTCGACACGCAGCCTAACCGTTTGATTGATAACCGATTTATTATCATACTCGTTATTGTTGTTGCCGCGCATTGTGTAGGCGATGAGCAGTTCCTTGCGCAGTTGGCGGTTCGTACAATATTGAAGCACAGGGATAAAACTCGATTTCTGCGTTGTGAAGAGCCATTTGCCAGGCTGCCCAGCGGCAGCGGCTTCTTCGGCGGCAGCGTTCTTAACATCTTGCGGCAGGCCGTCCAGTTCTTGCTCATTGTCAATCCATTTCTGATAGGCATTGGTTTCAGCCAAAACATTGCCGCCGAATTTGATATCGAGCAAGCCTAACTCTTTGTTAATCTCGCGCAGGCGGGCTTTCTGCTCATCGGAAAGGTTAGCGCCGCTGCGAACGAAACTCTGATATCTCTTTTCGAGCAACCGCATCTGTTCATGATTGAGATTGAGCGAATCACGCTTGTCGTAAACAGCCTTGATTCGTTTGAAGAGCGCAGCGTTCAGAGTGATATTGTCAGAATGGTCGGAAAGCAAAGGCGAAACCTTCTCAGCAATGGCATCCATATCATCATTTGTATCAGCCGAATAGAGATTAAAAAAGACGCTGCTCACACGGTCGAGCATGGCGCCAGAATACTCAAGCGCTTCGATGGTGTTGGCGAAAGTCGGCGGTTCGGGATTGTTAGCAATTGCTTCTATTTCAAGCGAATCCTGCCGCATTCCTTCAATAAAGGCGGGCATATAATGCTCGGTTTTAATCTTGTCGAATGGCGGCACACCATAGGGTGTGTCAAACTCTGCGAAGAATGGATTTTGTGTGTCGCTGCACGATACGGTTAATGCTGACATAGCACTAAATATTAGATATTTGATTTTCATTTTATTGTGAACATAGTTTACCGAAACGGTAGTTTTTGAATTTAATATATCGCATTTTTTTAGCCGACGCTGGTTATAAAATGGTGAGCACTAAATAATAGGTAGTCACAAATTTTCATATTTGCTTCACTCCTCTTCTGCAAACATCGGGTCCCACGCGGGCAGGCGTGTCGGTTTCTGCTTCAAAATGTTAAGAATTTCGGGCGAGCAATATTTGCGGTTCACCACCAAACGGAACATATACTCGCAGAACCAATCGTCCGTCATAATCAAGTGGCCCTGCTGGCCATTACTGGCGCCCCAACTATTCTGCACCTTCCATTTGATCGGATGGCCGTCGGCGTCAAGATCAACAGCCACAAGCGTCATTGCATGACTTGAACCACTGTCGAAGGTAAGAATGCGCTGCCGCTTATCCATACCGAAAGTAGTGCCAAACAGACTGCCATAGTCATAGTTGTTCAGATCAAGAATACCGGTTTTGCGATTAAGGCATTTGGCCACGTCGCAACTAAAATACATCGCCGCACTGTCTTTTAGACTGGCAATGGCGGCCTGTTTAACATCGGCAATGGGTAGATTGACATAGAGCCAGTTATGACCGTCGTAGAGGTGACGGTCACAATCAATCTCAAACACCTGGTTGTAAGGGCGCGTCGGGTCGTTCATCAACATAACATAGTCGGCGTTCAAATCCTCTTCTCCGCAGATTTCACGGTAGAACTCAAGCGGGGTGTAGGTTTTCGGTGTCCCGATGGTCTTTCCGTTGGCGTCTTTGGGTGCCCAAGTGAACTGGCTCACCGGCTCGCCGTAGGCCAGAACAAGCATTCGGTAGATGGTTTTAAGTTGCTCAACTTTAAGCTGTTCCAGCGATTTCTGATTTGCGCCCGACTCGGCTTTCTCGCGCAAAGCGATGCCGAACTCGCGCAGTTTGCGTTTCAGCACGCCGTCAATTTCCGATGTGTTGTCGCTGTTGTATGTCTCTGCCATAACATCCTGAGGCACAAGACCGTACTTGGTCGCCAAATCGGCCACTCCGGTGTAGGTGCCGCCGTCGCTGAGCGGATTCTGGAACAGCCAGCGCACCATCTGGTCGTCGATGGGCTTGTTGCGGGTGTCGATTATGCACTGAAGAAACAGATTGCTTTTCTCCAGTTGGTCGTAGAAGAACATATGTATCTGGCTGAAAAAGAAATTTTTAATGCCGTATTTCTTCATCGCTTTGGCGCGAAGGACATTTGTGCCGGTGAAGAGCCAGCAACGGCCGCTGCTTTGCTGGTCGCTGATGCCGGTGTACGGCACCTCAACGCTGAAATATGTGTCGGGAGCGGCAGTGTTGTCGAGGTTCAGCGCCAGCGATTTGAGCGAGTTGGCGCTTATGGCGTTGCGTAAAGCCTTGTCGGTCACGGTGTTCTCGTAGCTTTTTGCAGAGTCTGCAGCACCTGCGGCGTTATCGTCTCCTGCGCTATCAGGTTGGCCGACGCAAGCGTCAAAGCCGAAAAAAAGAGTATGCGTTTCATTAGTTTATGTTTTAATTGTTCGATAAAATCAGAGGTTACAACCGTCGGTTGTATGCGGTAAATGTAATGCGTTTTTTCGTTTGTCGGCAACCTTTACATTCTTCTCTCTTTTACTACATTTGCAACCTAAACGTAATTATTATGCTCGATTATAGCGAAGTAACACTGAATCAGATTGTTGTGCACAACATCGGCAGCCGCTCCGAGGAGCAGGGCGTGCAGATTTCAAAAGCACCGACGCAAATCTTCGACGAGACGGCCGAGGAGATTCTGAAGACATATTTCCTGTCGCACTTCAAAACCGAATACTTCTACCAGTTTGTGGATAACGAAGATTTACAGCAAAATGCGGTTTACGATTTCGTCAGCAAGGTGTTCGACGACAATGCGCAGTTCTATCAGCAATCGACCAACATCGCCTGGCATCTGTATGAGAAATCGAACCACCCGAACATCAAGACAGGCGAGTTCTATATGGTCTATTTTAGTGGTATTCTGATAGATGGACAGGCAATCGACGCTGTCGGAATCTTCAAATCGGAAAACAAGGACACATATATAAAGGTGTGCCAGCAGGGCGAAAGCTATGGGGTTGAATACGAGAACGGCATCAATGTCAAGAAGTTGGACAAAGGCTGCCTGATTTTCAACATCGACCGTGAGACAGGCTACCAAGTTGCCATTGTCGACAGCACCAACCGTGGCGATGAGGCAATGTACTGGCGCGACAGTTTCCTGAGCGTTATGCCGCGCGAGAACGAGTACTACCAGACCAACCAGCTGTTCGATATCTGCAAGAATTTCAGCCACGACATTCTGACTTCGCAGAACAAGGTTGACAAAGCCGACCAGGTTACGTTTATGAAACGCGCCGAGCAGTTCTTCAACACCAACGACTTTTACGACAACGAAAAGTTCAAGGATGAAGTTATTGGCAACGAGCAGATTAGCAACGCCTTCGAGGACTACAAACGCAAGTTCGAGAATCAGAAAATGCTCTCGCCGGTTGACCAGTTCGACATTTCGGGCGAGGCCGTCAAACGCGGCAAGAAATACTTCCGCAGCGTGATTAAACTCGACAAGAATTTCCACATCTACGTGCACGCCAATCCCGATTACATCGAGAAAGGGTTTGACGAACACAAAGGATTGAAATTCTATAAGTTATTCTTTAGTAACGAGGAATGATGATTAGGCATTAGGCACTAGGCACTAGGCATTAGGCACTAGGCATTAGGCATTAGGCATTAGGATTTAGAATTACGAATTATGAATCATTACACATTAAACTTTACACTTTACTCAAACTTCTAAACTTCTAAACTTTAAACTTCTAAACTTTTACAACTATGGCAAGCAAAAGACAACTTAAAGGCGACATCACTTTCATTGTCAAAGAAATGGTTAGCGAATGTATTGCATACACAATGATGGTTCCGAACGTCGACATCAAGGCCACCGAGGACCTGATAAACGACATTCTGGATTATTACGGCAAGGCTCTGGCCGACATCAACGCCGCACGCAAGGCCGCAGCAGGCGAGCGCGGCGACAACCTGAAAGCCATCCGCAACGACGCCCGTCAGAAGGCGGCGGAATTCGTTGGCCGTATGGCAAAACTCAGCGAAAGCAAATAAAAAAGAAAACTATTGGCAAA
>JAEEGJ010014188.1_pt1 | contig 19000 bp, 13 predicted proteins | sample 8958761 | NCBI WGS metagenome assembly JAEEGJ01 (sample SAMN16246546, study PRJNA631951) | gut metagenome | biome: gut microbiome; feature: rumen; material: RS-attached | host: Bos | place: Iran: Karaj | collected 2018-10 | reverse complement strand
ACTTTCAGCAGAAACTCAAGGAAGACCATTTACGGCAAACATGGAGTGTCCGTCTTGATGCTTCGCGCGACAAGATGGAGATGAAGAAAGACAAAAAAACCGTGTATTTCAAGCGGGAGAAATGAGTTTTGTTATTTCCGCACCTTCTTCACTAACTCCTCCACCTCCGGCACACCGACTTGATAGACGAGGTAGCCGTCGTAGGGCTCGCGCTTGGTGATTTCGTCGTTGATGGGGGTGAGCATCAGCCATGAAGATCACATAAACAAATCGTCCAGTGTCACCTCTTGGTTCACATCTTTGGAATGCTCGTTTGGAGTGATGCCGTTTGTGGTGACCATCACAAGCTGGATGGAGTGTGTCTTCGTGTGCTGTTTGCAGGCGAGGAAAGAGTCGATTTTTCTGGACAGCACGTTTTCGTACTGCTTGTCAATCGTGAACTTGTGCTCGCTGAATTTCATCTCGCAAAGATAATCGGTGCGTTCTCCGTTCCATTCCAGCACGAGGTCTATTTGCGCGGTGCCGCCATCAGGTGCCGCACCGTGCCAGCAATAGTTCCGATTGATGGTGGCGATGCGCAGCTTTTCCTTTATTTGGGGGAGATGCTCTATGCAGAGGAGCTCGAAAGTGTTGCCTGCCCAAGAGTAGAACGCGGGCGTGCGCTGAAGACTCCGCCAATTTCCGGCTGCTGCGCCTTTCCCGAATATGAAGTGCAGGTAAAACAGGGAAAAAATTTTTTCTTGAAAAAGTCAGCCGTTTTCAACTTTTTTTTTGAAAATGGCTGACTTTTTTGGTTCAGGAAAAATGTATTTTGTGCCTCAGTAGGTTAGTCTTCTGGGAGGTGATGAGTAAATGGTGATTTGATATGGAATAATAATAGGGTCTAATGAAAAAAATTGAAAAAAGACGCATCACTCGTCACGTCTCATCAACAGTAAACCGCTAACTGCTAACTGTTTCGCTGCTCCTTCACACCACCGCCGCCACAAAGTAGTAGATCATCAGTCCCACGCAGGTGAGTTTCAGCACGGTGCCCGTCAGCAGTCCGACAAACGAGCCGGCTCCCGCCTTCAGGGCCTGTCCGAGCGACATTCCGTTTTCGTTTCTGTTGGCGAGGATCTCGCCGGCGACGGCCCCCACGAAGGGACCGAGCACGATGCCCCAGGGTCCGAAAAAGAGTCCGGCAACCAGTCCGATGGTGCTTCCCCACACGCCGGCTTTCGACCCGCCCATCACCTTCGTGCCCCAGACCGGCACCACGGTATCCAGGATCTGGACCACCACGGTCACGACGCCCCAGACCAGCAGGAAGCGCCAGCCGAACTGCACCTTGCTGGTGGCGTGGAGCAGCCAGAGGCCCCCGTATGCCACCGGCACGCCCGGCAGCACGGGCAGGATGCATCCCGCCAGCCCGACCAGCAGGCAGATAGCGCCCAATATGATGAGTACGATGTCCATATTTCTAAGTTCGTTTTCCTCCGGCCGTTAGACGGGTGCGGGTGGGATGGGATTAATAGGCGGCAAAGTGGGTTACATCCCTTTCATCACCTCCAACAAACTGCCATACGAATCCACGCAACCATATCTTACATTGCTTGTTGAAACATTGTTGAACAGCTTCTTGGCGCAGTCTATCTTCGCCTTTTCCACGCCTTTCAACTGCATGGAGTCCATCGAACCTTTCGTTTCGGCGATGAAGAATACGTGTTTAATTCCCATGTTGTCGTTGAAGGCGATGGCCCAGTCGGGAGCGTAGTTGCCTACAGGTGTCGGGATTTGGAAAGACCTCGGAAGTTTAGCATAGACGCACACTTCGTCCGCTTTGTCCAAATCTTCGGCGAAAGTACGCTCGCCTTGGCTGTCGGGGAATACATAATCCAAAATGTGCTTCTTGGCTTCGTAGGCCTTATCCACCGTTTGGCGACTCTTCTCCTTGGTGAAGATGTCGGAATCGTATTGGTTTTCCGTGCGGTTGTAGCTGATGTGCTCCACAATCATCGTGGCTTTCTGCTCGCGGATGATATGACTTACCTTGCGGATAAACTCCTCGGGGTTGTTCTTAAACATGTACAACTTCGACCGCTGAATGCCCTTCAGAATGCGGGTGACCGTGCGGCGGGTCAACGTGGCTGCTTGGGCGATGTCGCCCACCAAATCGTAAGGCACATTGCTGGTTGACACATCACGCATTTCTTTTGTACGGGTGCTTTGCTCACCAGTGAAATCCAACTCGTCATCGCCTTGTATGCCTGTGGTCACTACATACTTCAACTGCGTGACATTCAACTCGCTGTTGATGGCGGCAATGGCTTTATGAATCAGCTCCTCGCTGTCGTAATGCACCGTATAGACATAGCGGTGGTTGATTTCGTTCCACAAGGCTTTGAATTCCTTCTTCTCGGCATTGTCGTTCAAACGCTCATTCACCACTTCTGCCTTTCCATTGGCATCTTCCACCATGTCTTCCAAAGCGGCCGGGTCAAAGATACTTTGGATCAGTTTGTGGACTTGTTCTTCGATGGGTTGCAATTTCTTGCTCATCGGGGCCAAAGTACCCTTATCCATGTCGGTATGATAGTCTTGCAGGATATTGCCCTTCTCATCGATATAGTCGTTTTCATACAGATAGGTGACGATGCTGGCAGCCTCTTGTTCCGAAATGGTGTGCTTCTCTTCGCCCACTTTGACCGTAACACCTTTGAAGTAATCGACCGTGGCTTGTGTCGGGCGTTCACGAAGGGTGTCTTTGGTCTCCTTCTGCAAAGCATCAACGAAAGAACTGTAGTTTTCGTTGGCGATGACGGTCAGTTTGTTGGTGTCGTGTACGGCATCCCCCAAGCGTTCCTTGTCCATGCGGTTGCCATCGTTATCCACGCAGATACGCAAACCACGACCCACCTCCTGACGTTTGGCGGTGCTGGAATTGGCATGGCGCAAAGTGCAGATTTGGAATACATTGGGATTGTCCCAACCTTCGCGCAAGGCAGAATGGGAGAAAATGAATCGTGTCGGCTCATCGAAACTCAACAGACGTTCCTTGTTTTTCAGAATCAGGTCGTATGCGGAGATGTCGTCGGAAGTGTCCTTGCCGCGTTTCACCTCACTATCAATTGAATGGCCTTTCTTGTCAATGGAAAAATAGCCGTTGTGTACTTGCGCGGCGGAAAAACGGCGCAGGTATCTCTGATAATCGTCCTCAAATAGGGTCAGGTTCTCGTTCAGATAGCGGTTGTATTCGTCCTCAAACATCTTCCAAAGCGGACCTTGCACCTCGTTTCCATCCGTATCATAGCTCTTGTAGTTGGCCACCTCGTCGATGAAGAACAGCGAAAGGGTCTTGATGCCCTGATTGAACAATGTCCGTTCTTTTTCAAAATGCGACTTGACGGTTTCCCGAATCTGAATCTGTTGGATAGCTTTCTCGCTGACATCGCCCATCACCTCGCCCTGACGCAGTTGTTTGCCGTTTTGGAAATAGACCGTGTTGGTCAGCGGGTTGATTTCCGTAATGACAAAATCCTTGTAGGCAGGAAGTTGCGAAACGGCAAACAGCGAATCGCCTTGCTCGAACTTGCAGAGTTGTCGGCGGGTGGCAGCAGCCCCTTTCACTTCAATTTCCAACTTGACTACTGGTGCATGATTTTTCGAAAGGATGATGCTGTCGAAATAGATGTAGCTCTGCGTGCCCAACAGGTTCTGCACTGTGATACCTTTTACTTGGATTTTCTTCACCAAGCGTTGTTTGTAGGCATCGTATGCATCAAGTGCATAGATACAGTTGTGCGAGGTCTTGTGGGTGGCGGAATAGTTGAGCACAAACAGCGGCTTGAAGTTACGCAAGGCCTTTTGCGTGGCTTCGCCCTCCATCTTCTGCGGCTCGTCCATGATGATGATAGGACGGTTGGCAGCAATCACGTCGATGGGACGACGGCTTTGGAAATCGTCGCGTTTGGAGTAGATGATACGTGCCTCCTTGTTGGCCGCACCCTCCTTGAACGAGGTGTTGAACGCCTGCACGTTGATAATCATCACGTTGATGCTGGCATCGCTGCTGAACGAGTCGATTTGGGTGAGGTTGGCGCTGTTGTAGATGAAATAGCGGGCTTTCTTGCCGTAGAGTTCCATGAAATGCTCCTCCAGCATGGTGAAGCTCTTATAGACTCCTTCGCGGATAGCGATGCTGGGCACCACCACGATGAACTTCGACCAGCCGAAGCGTTTGTTCATCTCGAACATGGTCTTGATATAGACATAGGTCTTGCCCGTGCCCGTCTCCATCTCCACATCCAAGGAGCAGGCACCGAGGCCGTTGGTGGCCGCTAAAGACTTGCTCAGCGGGATGTCGTTCTGCACCTGTTGATGGTGAATGTTTTCCAACAGCTGACTGGCGTTGAGTTCCACATCGGCATTGCGGTATCCCACATAGTCCTCCTCAAACTCGGCTTTCAACTGCTGTTTCTGCTTGCCTAAGTCGCGGCGATACTGCGCGTTGGTCTTCGAGGGTTGTCCCGCGAATACGCTCACTGTGCTTTCCACCGCATCGGTCTGGTATTGCTGTATTTTGAATTTGAATTTCATTGCTTCTCTTCTTTCTTCAATGATTCCGCTTTCTTTTCATCGGCTTCAGCTTTTGCAATATAATCGGCTTTCTTTGATGGATCTTTTTCTGATTCTGCAAGTTTTCTATAACATTTTGCGCGGTTATCGTAGGCTTGTTTAATACCATCGTCTATTGACAAAGCATGGTCGAATTCAGGAATAGCCTTTTCAGGGAGATTCATAGCCAAATATACTTCTCCCCTGGTTACATACGACACATGGTATGTGTTATCCAATTTTATCGCATTATTAATATCATCTAAAGCTTTATCCAGTTCACCCATGATCACCCATAAATCAGCTCGATTGTTATATGCGACTGCATAACTTGGGTCAAGTTCGATAGCCTTGTCATAGTCTTTCATCGCACCTTCCTTGTCATCCCTTAGAATGCCTCGGTTGAAATATGCCACTGCATAATTGGGGTCAAGTTCTATTGCCTTGTCATAGTCTTTCATCGCACCTTCCTTGTCTCCATTGTCATCCCTTAGAATTCCTCGGTTGAAATATGCCGCTGCATAATTGGGGACAAACTCTATTGCCTTGTCATAGTCTTTCATCGCGCCTTCCTCATCTCCCGAATCTTTCCTTAGACTTCCTCGGTTGTTATATGCCACTGCACTATTGGGGTCAAGCTCTATTGCCTTGTCATAGTCTTTCATCGCACCTTCCTTGTCTCCTTTGTTATACCTTAGATTCCCTCGGTTGTTATATGCCACTGCATAATTTGGATCCAACTCTATTGCCTTGTCATAGTCTTTCATCGCCTCTTCCTTGTCTCCCTTATCATCCTTTAAATTTCCCCGGTTATTATATGCCGCTGCATTATTCGGGTCAAGCCCTATTGCCTTGTCATAGTCTTTCATCGCGCCTTCTTTGTCTCCAAAATCCTTCCTTAAAATTCCTCGATTATTATATGCCCATGAAAAATCTGGTTTAAAATCTATCGCTTGGGTATATAATTCAATAGCTTTTTGCCGGTCTTTTTCAGACATTGCTTGTGTAAACAACTGGCTAGCTTGAGCTTCTTTAGCAGCTTTTTCGGCTGCAAGGGCATCTTCATTTATTTTCTTTTCTAATTCATCAACATGCTTTTTTAAATCTTCAATTTCAGCTAAAGATTGTTTTGCCTGCTTCGCTTGTTCGGCAGCAACCATTGCTTGTACTGTCGCAGATGCGACTTGCTCTGTAATTGTCTTCACTTGTATTTGCATCATATTCGAAGCCTCTTCTGCTTTTAAAGCTTGTATTGTGGCTGTTCTAACTTGCTCTGTAGCAGTTGAAACTTGTTCCGTAGCGAACTTGATTTGAGGTTGAATTTGAATCAATGCTTCTTTTGCATTATTTGCCTGAGTCGTCGCATTCCCAGCTTGCTCTGTTGCAACATTTACCAGATCTTTTAAGTCGTCCTTCATCTCGGAGAACCTGTTTTCCATACGTTTTCTATTGTCATTATTAATATATAATGGTACGCCAATACCAAAGACAACTCCTATCAACCCTATAATAATAGTCAAAATAGTAAGCCAACGACTCTGGTCTTCATCTAACTCTGAAACTTTATTTCTAACATCTCCTCGATAAAACTCAACTTCCTTCTCCATCCTCTCCAACTGTTTCTGCATAGCCTGATTCTCTGCTTGCAGTTGCAAAACAGTTTCCTCCAATACTTGCACTTCCGTCTTTTGAGGCTGCACCGTCATTGGTACAGTTTTCTTTTGCTGTCCAAATACACTTATGCACAACAGCAAAAAAACAACAATTAGAATGGATCTATGTTTCATACGTCGTGTTTTGAATTTCATTTAAATAGTATTGGATTAAACTGGATGTTATAGGGATCTCTTGTAACAGACTTTGTTTCTTCAAAAAGCTTAATATCTTTCCACTCAACTACTCTTTTACGTTCTGGGGCATTGTCAGCCATAACACAATAGACAAACGGTGGCAACAAAAGGATGTCATCAACACCATTCCAATTCAATTCAACACTTTTTTGCCTTCCTTTTAAACCAGGCAATATGGGATCATATCTAGAAGGCCCGTATTCATGGCTCAAACCTTTAACTGCTGTTAAATCTCTAACTGTATTATTCCCGAAAACATTAAAAAGATTATTCGTACTATCAATATTAACGTAGTCTTTCTCATTATCATGCAGTAATTCCAAAGGAAAATATATAAAATAATTGATATAGTGGGCATACATTTTACCTTTGTTCACCAGTCGATACTTTAATACACATTTGGTCTCTGTGTAATGTTTGTCTTCAGATAATGGTTCATTAAGAATATTACGCCTAGGTTTTTCCGTTATTTCAGTTATTGTCTTATGCAACTCAAATTCCATTTCAATCACTGGATGCTTGCTCCTGTTCATCACATCGCGAATCTCATAATCTTCCATTGCTTCAATAATAGCGTTTCTTCGCCGATGATACTGATGACTCAACCTGTTTTGATGTGCAGTAATACCTTGTGGTACTTCAACTACAAAAAAACCACTCTGATCATTATAAGGAATGTAATTTATTTCCACGTTTTCAATAACAGGTTGAATATTTGAGGATAACAACTGAGAAAAACTGTCTTTTGACATTAAAGTATTAGAAATGGGGGTTAACTTTTCAGGAACAGAATGCCCCTTACCAACAGCTTTTTCCATAATTCCATAAACAATTACTCCTCCATTTGCATTTGCCATTGCACTAACATCCTTCGCCAATTCCTCCTTCCAATTTGGTTTATTCTTATCAATGGTACTTTTATAATCTAATACCGTAGATTCTTCAATTTCGTTGTCTATCAAAGACTGTAAATCGTCTATTGTCCTTATTTTCATAGCGCTTTATATTATCCTCCTAACCGTCTCTTTCGAATACTCCTCCCAAATCTGCTCAAAGTTGTCCGCTACGTTGTCCGTGGCGAGGCTGCTGTCGCGGAGGACGAAGTAGTAGGGATGCTGGCGGGCGATTTCGGTGATGGCGGTCTCGTTCACGTCCTTGTCGAAGCAGGCCATGAGGTAGTTGTCGGCGACGCTCCAGACGGTCTTGCCGGCGATTTCGCGTTGCTCTATCTTGGCCGAAAGCTCGATGCCCAGCTCTATCATGGCTTGGAAAAGCAGGTCCTCGTCGGTGCGGTCGTGCTTGATGTTGTCCTCGAAGAGCAGGTTCTCGTTGAACTGCTCGGGTGAGTAATACACATCCTGCATGTTGGAGCTGTCGAGTTTCAGCACGCGGAATCCGATGTCCAAGGGTTTCTTCTCACCACTGAACAAATCGGCTTGTTTAGCGTTCCGTTCATCCATGATTTTCTTTCCTGCACGACACAATCTTTCTTTTGACACAACGGTCAATTCATGTTTATACCCTAATTTATCGCATAATTCAATAGCATTTCTAATCACCATCTTCTTGTCATTAGATGCTTTCAATAGTTTTTTATCTAAATCTTCTGGAATCTGCACCAAAATAAACCTTCGATTTCCTCCGTCAGCAGAATTAAGTTGCATTACCGCCTCTCCTGTTGTCCCCGAGCCACTGAAAAAATCCATAATAATGGCATCTTTGTTTTCATTAACAAGGTTAATAATGTACTTTATTAACTTTAGTGGTTTTGGAGTATCAAATACATTCTCAGGCATTAATTCAAGTAATTCGTATTTGGCTTGACGATTATGTCCTGTTTTCTCTAAATCTATCCACAGTGATGAAGGTGGAAGTCCACCCAAATCTTTCAAATATGTTTTCCTTTTAATATTTGTTTGTGACTCGTTGAAGTATATTTCACCAGAGTCCATCTTTTGTTTTATTGTCTCTTTAGACCACCTCCAACCATTTGCTGGAGCTTTAATGACATTGCCATTCGGTGCGATTATGTCATATATGAGGTTCTCTCTATAATTTGGGGAATTCAGAGGATTACCATCAAACCATGGTCCATTTGGATCATTGTCTGGATTTTTATAATGAGTTCGTTTTGACTCATCAAATATCTTTGCAGGTTGCCAGTTCGGTGATTTGGAAAAGATTAAAGTCAAATTATGATCATTCGAGAATTGTTTCGCATCGTTGTTGCTATTGTCAGAGGAACGCCATACAGCAGAAGCGACGAAATTATGTTCACCAAAAATTTCATCACACATCTTCTTTAAGTTTGACTCCTCATTATCATCAATCGAAATAAATATCACCCCATCCTCGCTCAGCAAGTCCTTGGCCACTTTCAGGCGCGGATAAATCATATTGAGCCAATCGGTGTGGAAGCGGCCGTTGCTTTCGGTGTTGGCCACGAGGCGGTTGCCCTCCTCGTCCTCCTGCCCGCTGTTGTGAACATAGTCGCCGGCTGTCTGTGCGAAGTCGTCGTTATACACGAAGTCGTTGCTCGTGTTGTAGGGCGGGTCTATGTAAATCATCTTCACCTTCCCCAAGTAGTTCTCGCGCAGCAGCTTCAGCACTTCGAGGTTGTCGCCCTCAATGTAGAGGTTTTGGGTGTTGTCGAAGTCCACGCTCTCCTCGCGGCAGGGGCGCAGCGTGTCGGTGGTCGGCGCGTTGGCCAGTCGTATGGCATTGCGCTTGTCGGGCCAGGTGAACTGGTAGCGTTCTTCGGGGCCTTCCACGATGTCTTTCGAGAGCTCCTGCCGCAGCTGGTCGAAGTCGATGGCCGCTTCGGGCTTTCCATGCTCATCGAGGCGTTCGGTGAGGCAGTTGGGGAAGAGTTCGGCGATCTTCTTTATGTTCTCGTCCACAATGTTGTGGGTTTGCATGGTAAGTTTATTCATATCATTATGCTCTTTTGTTTAAGAATAGCAAGACCTATTTTTTCTTTTGTTGACTTTGAATTTGAATCAGTTTTTCCGCCTGGTTTTTGATTTCTAAAGCATTCTTTTCTATTGCATTTGAATTTTTTTCGATGGATGGCTTGATGTTTTCATCAATAGTCGTTTGTATTTTTATTATTTCATGCTGATTCTTATTTGACTTCTGATAAGGCAAAACAAAATAACCAATAATAGCAATTATTATAGTTATAACAATGCCTATTATCCACCTCTTATTTTCTTTTTTGTCTTTGCTTTGTTGTTCAATATCCGTTTTGACCTTTTCAATTTTCCCTTCCAATTCTTTTCTCAAACTATCATGTGCAGCATCATTTTTATCAGACAAAGCACTGATTTTATCTTCCAAACGAAAATATGTATCCCCAATTTGATTGGTAACAGCATTGTATTCTTTTTCTTGAGAATAACTACTATCAACAGGTGGATAATACCTTTCTTCTAATTCTTCATCCCCTCTAGTTTGATAATAATTTGAACTACGAAAGCGATTAAGTCTAGAGAAACTGCGTTTCAAATCATAATCCTCTTGATTCGGAATAATCGGAGGTTGTTTTGGAACTTGTTTTTTCTTCTTCCCTCCCATAATTACAACTCTTTTAGATTCTCAAACAATTGCTTTTCAACAGACAACGACAAAATGTAAGTGTCTTTGATTAGTGACTTGTCGTTGATCGGTTCTTTTTCATTTGTCAAATAGTTATCTGTATCTATTGCTATTCCAGCATGCTTTATTCGATATGATTCCGCAAAATTCTGCTCTATAAATGCATCTTTGTCCTCTTTTACAGGCCCCACGTTATACATGCCATTTTTGTAATTTAGTTGAAAAAGCAAATCTGTAGCAGGAAAATCCTGAAGATAAAATTGGCTTGGAAAACCTTTCTTTATTTTTTCAATTATGGTATCAAAATCTGCTGACTTTGTTTTATAAGTTCCTTGAATTCTACACCCAATTCGACGGATGTTAAAATCACCCAATTCATTCTCAACGCAATCAAAGATTTTTGAAAAATTACTGTAGAAACAGTCTACCGAATCTATTTTACTACTTATATAACAAAGCCTGTTTAATTCTATTATTACGATATTCCTTGCATTTTCTTTTTTTTCTCCATCCCAAATCGTAGCATTGGCAACCCCTATTTCCCAATGGAGCGGAACGAAAATACCCAATGCCTTAATGTTTTCAATAATTGCACCTTTTTTATCTGAAAGTGTAACTTTATGGTCAAATCGAAGTTCTATTACAAACTTCCGATTACCGATACTTTTAGAATCAATGTTATCTTTCATATTTAATTTGCTTTTCTTATTACTATTTTATATACTAATCTGTTATATTTAATAAATCTAATGATCATTAGAAATAACTATTGTTGAGCTGTTTATTTTAATTTAGTTTTTCCATACTTATTCAGGTTTAATTCCCAATGCCTCAAACAACTCAGCCATTTGAGAATAAGTGTAATCTCTATCCGTTTCCTCTTTTTCCTTCATGGATTTTGCTGCATTGCGTAAAGCTTGCATGAAATCGCCTCCGGCGCCCTCAAAATACTGATGAAGCGGATGCCTCTGGAAAAACTTCTCTGTCTTCTCATATCCACAATGTTTATTCAGCTCATCAAGCAACTCAGGTTGATTTTGGAAACAATGCGATGTATAGGCAAAATAGAATAAGAAAAAGATTTCGGTACAACGTTCATTCTCAATAAAACGAATCTCATATTTGAAACCGGATTTCTTTATTGTATGAATTCCTATTCTGCGCTGTTTGATACGCTCGTAGTTTTCCTTTTCTTTCCCTTCTTTTTTGTTGTCCATGTCAACAACACAAATAATTAGCGAATGTCCATCATCTATTGCCTTGTCTATTTCCTGGGCAAGATAATCCAGCCCTGTGGAATGTTTGGGATAGGCAGGCTTGATGTTGAGTTGCCTATACGTGTCTTTCAACGAGTTGAAATAATAATACTCCGTAATCGCCTCGCCAATCACTATAATGGAATCTTTAATCTTCTTCATCGTTTTCCAAATATAATAAAGGTGAACCTAACTGAGGAATGGCTCCTAAGCGGCCATTCCTATATGATTTATAAAGTGAAAGGTTTTTATGCAGTCCATATTCATCTGCACGCGTATATTCAGAATATGCTCCTTCGCGATTTTTCTCCACAAAGAACACATAATCACGATGGGTGTTTAATAAATCTTCATTCAGCAAAGAGGTCTCCTGACTTGTAAACAACAATTGAGACTCTTTAGAATTCATAATAAATGTATTTAGATAAAACAGCAACAAATCATCATGCAATTCAGAATCGATTTCATCAATAAGGAACACGTGATTCTCCGTTACTGCGCTATAGAGAACCGACAGATTTGACAGGAACTTTTTGGTTCCTTCAGATTGTTCGTCATAACTAAGTGTAAATCTATCTTTACCTGCTTGACAAACAAAATACACTTTAATTCGTTCTATTTGAATCAAATCATCATCAGATGCAGGAGCATCAATATTAAGCACAAAATATCCATGTCTAGAAATTTTTTCAGTTACGGTTTCAGTGTAAAAATCAACAATATTGAAATCCGCCTTCTGCAACAACTGAAGATAGAACTGTTTTGCACTTGCCTTCCCTTCTATTGCCTTAAGTCTTTTCTCAAACGAACCCTTGGGGCTGTCTACCTCATGCATGTACGATTCCATCCAATAATACAAGTCTGCCAATTGTTTCGCATCTTCACTAAATGAGTTTTTACCAAAACAAGACAAAACCGAATGGTTGTTGAGTGTATTTTGCAAAAAAGCATCCTTCGTTTTTGAAGAGATATTTAAACTTGGACCAAATTTAATATTAGCCTGTGATTCCTGCGACACATAATGTCTTTCGTAGAAAAGGGATTTCGAACCTTTGGGATACCATTCCAACAATTCATCAATGATATGATCTTTTGTATACAAAACATCGTAATCATACCTTATATGGTTAGCATAAAACGAGACAAACATCCGAGTCGGGTCTTCTTGACTTAAAGCAAATGGTCTTCTAGTCATAACAGATTTTTGCCGATTGGTTCTTGGGTAAAACAATATTTCAAAAACATTCTGTATGGCCATGAGCATGTTTGATTTTCCCGCAGCATTTGCACCATAAATGACCGCAATTTTATTAACGCGTCTTTCACCGCCTAAATCCACAGAAGCCCATTCGTCTTCTTTTGACTTGGTTTCAAAGTTTAGAGTTTGTCGTTCCTTAATTGAGAGGAAATTTTCGACCCAAAATTCTCGTATCATGTCTGATTGAATTAAACCGTAAATTTTCTACAAAAATAGGAATAATATTTTAATTACAACAAAATAAATCGATAATTTTCGTAAAAAAGTTACAAATTTTAGAGAAATAAATAAAAATAGTCACAAAAAAAACTCGTCTGTTACTGTGCTATCTGTTAGCAAATACTCATTCCCGAATAGTAATATTCCTAAATGTCATGTTTTTTACGTTTATTATCCAAATTGATGCAAAAACACACTCTATTTTATCATAAACGTAAAATTCAGATACGTTTATGCAGCCAAAAAACAATCTTTTCTATTTCAATTGCCTTTCAACTCTTGTATCTGTTTATACATCTCATACCTCTTCCTCGGCTGCTTCTCCACCCTCAGTTTCTTTTCGAGGCTTTCGATTGCCTTTATCTTCTTCAACTTCTCGCCGTCAATGGCAATCTGTTCTTCCATGGTCACGCCTTCCATCACCTCGAAACTGCCAATGGTCGTTACCAGATTCTCCCACACCTTGTCCAAGTCAAGTCCCATCAAAGGCAATGCGGCATCTTCCAACAATTCCCAATCCATGACAAAGAGCTTTTCGTGGATGACAGCAAAACGCACCATGTCGTTGTATGCCAAAGCGAAAATCATGTTCTGTTTGATTAGTTTAGTCAAAAGCAGTATGTTTTTCTCGTCATAGCGTTGGCGTTTCAGCGTGACGAGCAACACATAGAACTCCTTCACGCGTTCCCCTTCTTTCAAGCTAGGGACTGTGGAAGGCGAGACCACATTCACGATGTCGATGCGGCTGATGTCGGCATCAAAGGCATCGCGCTGCGCCGATTTCAAGCCAAACTTCTCATAGATGGCCTTTTTCGGCAGCGACTTCTTGATTTCCGTTGTGGCAGGTAGGGCAAACATTATCTCACGATTAAAAAGTCAATCAGTTCAAAATCATCCAAGCCTTTGATTTCCTTGGTGAAGAGTTCCGTTTGAACCCCCTCGAGGAAGCAATCCAAGTCGCTCTTCTCCTTCACGTTGATGATGGACTGGATGGCTTTGCCCAACAATTCAGAATAATGCTTCATATTCTTGCCATCCTTGGTCTCCTTGTTGAAAGCGGCACAAAGTGATTTGTCGTGCTTCGCTTTGCCTTTGCATAACAACCTGAAATCATCAAGCAATGTCTTGGGTGAAAGATGGTTCACCACCACACCACCATCATCGTCCACATACACCAAATAGAACGGATGCAGTTGGTTCTTATGGTCAATATTAACGCCCTGCGAGCGGTTCCTCAGCACATAAATCACCCCAGGTGGCATGCCTTCGCCGCCTTTCACTACAGCGTGCATCCCGTATGGCGTGTGCTCAATGTCGTGGCCTTCGTGCTTGTAATCCAACAAGTCGAGGCGGAACTCATTCAACCCCAAGTCCATGATGCTGATACCCGTATTCATATCTTCGAGGTCAACCACTTCCTCCTGCAAGCGTTTGAGCTGTTGGCGGCGATATTCCAAATCGCCTTTTTCCTCCACCGACAAAGGATTGTCGTCGCCCGTGCTAGTCAGCACCGAAATCTTCATTCTCGACTCCACACGGCCTTTCAGGTCGATGTAGTCGTCAAGCTCCATGTCGGGCCAATAGTTCACCAGCTGAATCACCTCGTTTTTGCTACCGATACGGTCGATACGGCCAAACCTCTGAATGATACGGACAGGATTCCAATGGATGTCGTAATTGATCAGGTAGTCGCAGTCTTGCAGGTTTTGGCCTTCCGAGATGCAATCCGTGGCAATCAGCACATCCACCTCCTCTTTCAATCCAGGGAACAACACATCCTTTTCCTTCGACACAGGCGAGAACAAGGTCAGCACCGTGTTAAAGTCCATCTTCTGCTTCAGCTTGACGGTGCTTTTCGCCTCGATCGTACCCGACACCATCGCGGAATGTAATCCAGTTTTCTCCAAAATCAACGGCGCCAAATTCTTGTAAAGATAATCGGCAGTGTCAGCGAAAGCGGTGAAAATGAGCACTTTTTTGTTTGTGCCATTGATGGGATTGGCAAACTTCGCCCTCAAATCACAGATAAGTTGCTGCAATTTGCTGTCGTGTTCAGGGCTGATGTCTTTCAGCATCAGAAGCAACAGGTCAAAACGTTCTTTGTCCGCGATCAGGTATCTTCTCCATGAAATGGTGTCAATATCCCGCAGGTCGATCTTGTTTTTCTTGTTGCCAATGATGGTGTCGCCTTCATCCTCTATGTCAAGGTCTTCGAAATCAAATTCTTCAACATATTCATCCTCCGTCCGCGAGTCAATCTTCTCAATCATATTAGCGATGAGCTGCTGGATTCGGCTAATGGTCATTCGGAACGAGTTAACCGAGCTCTCGAGACGTTTCAGCATATTGATACCCATCAAGCGACGAATACCCAACTCACGGTCTTCGATGGAAAGGCGGTGCGCCCCCGTTTCGACATCCAACTCATCCTCGGTATCAATGCCGTACTTGTCTTTCTTGCTCGGCAGGATGAATGCCGAAGGGGTATAAATGGAAAGATTGAGTTGTTGGACGATTTCGATGATGTCCCTGAAAGTAATAGCCTTGTCTATATCCGTTAAAGGTGGTGTTTTGGAGATGGGTTTCAGACGTGTAGGGAACTTACCAATGTCAGCCGTATCGTAAAACTGTTCAATATGTTTACGGCTTCGGGCAATCGTCACCGAATCAAGCACTTCAAAGAAATCAAAGCTCATTGATTTCAACAATCTTTCGGTCGTTCGGGCATCAAGCGGCAGCTCCACCCATTCGTTATAAGCCCTCTGTGCTTGACGGAAGATTTCATCTATGGGTTTCTCGGTTTTCAGCAGACCGTTGATTTTCGAAGCATCGCCTTCATAAGCCAACTGCAACTGGTTCTTCAAGTCGTTGAAACGGTTGTTGACAGGCGTAGCCGAAAGCATGAGCACCTTAGTTTTAACGCCCGCTTTAATCACCTTGTTCATCAAACGCAGGTAGCGGTTTTCCTTGGGGTCTTCATCGTCCTCAGAAGCAGTCACCTTGCCACCATTCCTGAAATTGTGACTTTCGTCAATGACCACGAGGTCGTAGTTGCCCCAGTTGATATGGTTCAACTCCATCCCGTTCGACACACCTGAAGCCCGTGACAAATCCGTGTGATAAAGTACATCATAACGCAACCTGTCACCTGCAATGGGGTTGTTCACATAATTGCTTCTGTAGGTCATCCAGTTGTCGCTCAGTTTCTTGGGACAAAGCACCAGCACCGTCTTGTTACGGTTCTCGTAATACTTGATGACCGCCAACGCCGAAAACGTTTTACCCAAACCTACACTATCCGCCAAAATGCAACCATTGTATTTTTCAAGTTTGTTGATGATAGCCAAAGCCGCATCCTTCTGGAAGTTATACAATTTGTTCCAAATAAGGCTGTTCTTAAACCCTGTGGCTTCGTTAGGCAAATCATCCTCCGACAGGTCATCCAAAAACTCGTGGAATATATTGTAAAGCGTGACAAAGTACAGAAACTCAGGTGCATTCTCCTTATATGCGTTTGAAATGTTGTCTATTACATCCTCCGTCACTACTTGTAACTTTGAGCTATCGTTCCAAATTTGGTCAAACAAAGACAAAAACTCTTTCGAGGAAGGATAATCGTTTTTTACAATCATCGTATAAGCGCTATCGCCTTTCTCACAGCCTAAATCCACGGTAGTAAAACCATTCAGTGGCATGTAATTGGTCTTGTCGACATTGGCAAAACCCGTCATGCTCTCGTTGGTCTTGTTCGACTTGAAGCAAGCCTTTTGCCTAATCCATTCCGCACATTCCTTAGCGATTGCCTTCTGTGTCAGTTCATTCCTCAATTTAATCTCAAACTCGGATCCATACAGACTTCTCTCACGATACAACCGAGGGATATAGAACTCTCGCTGTTGCTTACTCACTTTGTCCGTGGTAAAAGTTGGCGACGTGAAGATGAAGCGAAGTTCTTTGATGTCCCTGAGCTGCTCTTTCAGCTCCTGAAAAGCATAAATCGAAAAACATGAAGCTGCAATGGAAATCTTGCTTTCGGGCTTGATTTCCACCATCAAGTCATCTTTGAGGGTTTTGGATATGTTGTTGATGATTTCCATGAAGATTGTATACAAAGAGAACCACAAAAATACATCTTTTTCTAAAACTCATCATGATTATGTAAAAACCGCAGCAATTATTCCTCTGCCTCATTGGAGATTACGGACCAAGTCCACGATGATGGTGGGAACGTTAGTATAGTCCTTCGAAACCGAGAATAACCGCCCCTTCCCATGTTGGGCTTGCAGGAATGGTTAAAAAATGAAAATTAACTTCTCCTTATTCCGCAAACATTCCCTCAATCAAATCCTTGAAATGCTCGGCAATGATTTTGCGACGGATCTTTAGGCTGGGGGTCACCTCACCTTCGTCGATGGTCCACTCGCGGTCGACCAGTTCGAAACGCTTCACCTTTTCATAGTCACCAAAGAACTTGTTGTAACTATCGACCTCCTTACGGAAACGGTCGTTCACAGCCTTGTTCTTCACCATTTCTGCATTGGTGGTATAAGGAATGTGGTTCTCCTCGCACCAAGTCTTCAGGTACTCGAAGTTAGGTACAATCAAAGCGGCGGCAAACTTCTGGTTTTCACCCACCACCATGATGCTGTTGATGAACTTTGATTCAGCGAAACGGTTCTCTATCAATGCCGGCGAAATGTACTTGCCCATCGAGTCCTTGAAGATCTCCTTCATGCGGCCCGTGATTTTCAGCAGGCCATCCTCGTCAAACTCGCCGATGTCGCCCGTATGGAAATAACCTTCCTCATCGATGGCGATCCTGGTCTGCTCCTCATCTTTGTAATAGCCCTTCATCACAGGCGAACCTTTTACGAGGATCTCACCCGACTCTGGGTCGATCTTGAATTGCACACTCCCGCAAGGCACACCCACGGTTCCCGCCTTGATGATGCCCAATGCCAAACTGTTGGTGGCAATCACCGGCGAGGTCTCCGTCAAGCCATAGCCTTCTACAATCGGGATGTTCATGGCAGCGAAAAGACGCACCAAACGCGGCTGCAAGCTAGCGCCACCCGAGATGATGAATTCCAAACGACCGCCGAAAGCCTTACGCACATCCTTGAAGACCAACCGATTCGCCCAGTACAACTTAAACCTATAGGCTCTATTCTTCTTTACGCCAGTCTCATCGTAACGCTCGGCCAACTTGAAAGCCCAATTGAAAATGCGTTTCTTCGCGCCCTTCAGCTTGTCGCCCTTGCGGATGATGCCGTTATACACCTTTTCTATGACACGAGGCACCGTAGTGAAATGCTCGGGCTTGATGTCAGCAATGTCGCGCATGATAGTGCCAAAGTTCTCTACATAATAGGTCGAGTTGCCCAGGTACAAGTGGGTGTACAGCACCGAACGCTCGTAGATATGTGACAAGGGCAGGAAACTCACCACCTTGTGCGAACTTGGCACGGGATAGTGCGGACCATAATGGGCCACACAACTCATCAGGTTGTAGTGTGTCAGCATTACGCCTTTGGGAGTGCCCAAAGTACCTGAAGTATAGATGATCGTGGCCACATCTTCTGGGTCGACGGCATCTTTATGCGCCTGCAAGTTGGCGAGGCTCTTCTTGTCAATTTTCACCGAAACCATCAATCCGCGCAAGGTCATCATACCTTCAACGGGATTGAAAGTGAACTCCTTGGGGCGCTCAGGCATGGCGGCTAGGATTCCCTTGACCTTATTGTGAAGGAGCGAGCCTTCCACGAAGACGATCTTTGGCTCGGCGTGGTTGAGGATATGTTCGAAATCGCTTTGACGCACCGTGGGATAGATGGGCACCAAAATAGCACCAATCTGTTGCACAGCGAAATCCACCATATTCCACTGAGGACAGTTGTTCGAAATCACCGCAACGCGGTCGCCCTTACCCACGCCCAGACCCATCAAGCCCTGACTGATGGTATCCGTCATCTTCACGAAATCACGGCTGATGTATTTTTTCCATTCCCCGTCAACCTTGCAGGCAAACATGGCTTTTTTCTTACCATATTTCTCCACAAATCTCGGCAAAAGGTCGAATGTGCGAGGTGGTATGTCAGGATAGGCCTGAACCGTTTTCCCATTGTATGAAGTCTTTTCCATATCCACTGAAAAATTGATGCGAAAATAAGACTAATTTCATTCAACACTTTATTTTATCCAAACGAGGGGTGATTTTTTGAACA
>JAEEGJ010014183.1_pt1 | contig 19012 bp, 16 predicted proteins | sample 8958761 | NCBI WGS metagenome assembly JAEEGJ01 (sample SAMN16246546, study PRJNA631951) | gut metagenome | biome: gut microbiome; feature: rumen; material: RS-attached | host: Bos | place: Iran: Karaj | collected 2018-10 | reverse complement strand
GAAACACAATCCTTCCGACGACTTCGCCTTCCACCAGATAATGGCCCGCTCCACCGCATCCAGTCTTCCTTCCCTGGAAAAGTTCGGGGAGTACGACCTTGCGATAAGTTTTCTCCAGCCACACAACATAGTGCTGGAAAAAGTCCGGGCGAAGAAGAAGATATGCTGGATTCACACGGACTACAGCAAGGTGGCCGTCGACCCGAAGATGGAACTTCCGGTATGGAGCGGATATGACCATATCATCTCTATCTCCGATGCCGTGACGGAGGGTTTTCTGAAAGTGTTCCCGTCTTTGAAGGGCAAGATAGTGCTGATGCAGAACATCCTTCCGCAGAAATTCGTGGAAGACCGCTCGGCCCTTGTTCCAGCAGAGGAAGTCTTGACTCAGATGCCTAAGGAGGATGGAGTTGTGAACCTGCTTTCTGTAGGCCGCTACTCCTGGGCCAAGAATTATGACAATGTCCCCGACATCTGCCGCCGCATCCTGGAGAAAGGGTGCAGGGTGAAGTGGTATATCATCGGCTATGGAACGGAAGAGGAAGTCATTCGCTCAAAGATCGGCGAGTGCGCAATGGAGGGCAATGTCATCCTGCTGGGCAAGAAGACCAACCCTTACCCTTACATCAAGGCTTGTGACATTTATGTCCAGCCTTCCAGATATGAAGGCAATTCGGTGACAGTCAGGGAGGCGCAGATGCTCCGAAGGCCGGTCGTGGTTACCGCCTATCCGACCGCATCCTCCCAGGTGGTTGACGGAATAGACGGAAAGATTGTACCTTTGGACAACGAGTCTTGCGCCAGCGGCATCGCCGAGTTTGTAAAAGACACGGGCCTGAGGGAGAAAATAGAGAGAAACCTTTCCGTTTCCAGTTATTCGAACGAAGACCAGGTCAAGACGCTTGACACGCTTATAGATTGAGACAATGGGAAATTTGCAGGCGCTATTATATTATCCGATATTCCTTGCAGTGATGCTGGTGGTTACCATCGTGCATTTCTACCGCCTGTACCCTATGGACACAGACACTCTTCTGGACAAGAAGAAGCCGATGACCGTTCTGTCCATCCTTGTTCTGGCTGTTATTCTGTTCCTGGGTTTGAGGCCTATTTCCGGAAGGGCCTTCGGCGACACGTCCACTTATGCGGGTGTGTTTATGCTGATGGCAGATGACCTTATGATGCCGGATAGCGCGACCGGAGACTGGCTGTTCAACATGCTGATGTACGGCTGCTCCAAGATAATGAGCGTGCAGGGATTCTTCCTTCTGGTGGAGATCCTGTACATTGTCCCGGTTTATTTTGCCTGCAAGCGTTTTTCGAAGGAGAACAGTGCCACTCTGATAATTTTCTGCCTGACAGCGTTTTCTTTCTTCTCCTACGGCGTCAACGGAATCCGAAACGGAGCGGCCAGCAGCATCTTTATGCTTGCTCTGAGTTACCTGAAAGGGGACAAGCCTTGGGAGAAAGTGACGTTTCTGGTGCTGAGTTTTCTCTCTTACAACATGCACCACTCGATGGCACTTCCTATTGCCGCAGCCGTTGCCGCTTACTTCATCCGTAACCCTAAGCTGATGTTCTATTTCTGGATAGCCTCCATCGCTGTCAGCCTTACTGTCGGAGGTGCCATTTCAGAGATATTCTCAAGTCTCGGGTTTGACGAGAGGTTCAACACATATATAACGGGAGATACGGTAGACGAAGCTGTGGTGAGGGACGTTTTCAGATGGGACTTTTTGCTGTATTCGTCTATGCCTGTGGTGCTTGGCTGGTATGTGATATTCCGCCGCAAGATATACACGAAGACTTATGCTATTCTGCTCGGAACATACATTTACGCCAACGCGTTCTGGGTAATGGTCATCAGGGCGGCCTTCTCCAACAGGTTCGCTTACCTGAGCTGGTTCCTCTATCCGGTTGTGCTGGCTTACCCTATGCTGGTGATGCCTGTATGGAAAGACAAGCCGGGCCTTAAAGTCGGAATAATTCTGGTCGGCCATCTGGCCTTCACTATACTTATGTGGTACCTTACCGGAAGATATTAAATGAAGATACTGTATGTCATAACATCGCTGAGGACGGGCGGAGCGGAAAAGCTCGTGGTGCAGCTTTCCGGGTTCATGAAAGGAAGGGGGCACCAGGTTGATGTCGCCCTTTTCGACGGGGTGGAGACCGATTTCAAAAAGGACCTGGAGTCTCTTGGCGTGAAGATTTACAGTTTCGGGATGGGGGAGAGCGTGTATTCGCTGAAAATGCTCAGAAGGCTCAAGTCTCTGATAAAAAGCGGGGAATATGACATAGTGCACACTCACAACTCCTCTCCGCAGATTTTTGCCGCAGTGTCAAGGTTCCTTCTGGGAGGGGGCAAGACAAAATATATTCATACGGAGCACAATACCACCGGCCGCCGCAGGACCTGGTATTTCCGCCTGATAGACAGGTGGGTGTATAAAAAGTTCGCCAGGACGATCTGTATCTCCGACCAGGCTTACGACAACCTTGCCGCTCATCTTGGAAGCCGGAAAATCCGGCTCCAGACAATAAAGAATGGAGCGGACATTTCCCGTCTTGTGTCCGCTGAACCCGTTCCTGAACTCAGAAAGGACTGCCCTGGATGCGTTGTGCTTATGGCGGCCGCTTTCCGTCCTCAGAAAGACCAGGACACTCTGGTAAGGGCCATGACCTTTCTCGGCGATGACTATATCCTCTGGCTTGTGGGCGGCGGAGAAAGGATGGAGGAAGTCAGGTCTCTTGCAAAGGAACTGTCCGTGGAAAGCCGCGTGAAATTCTTCGGCCTGAGGACAGATGTTCCTGAAATACTCAAGACGGCAGATGTTGTTGTGATGAGTTCCCACTACGAAGGCCTTTCGCTTTCCAGCATAGAAGGAATGGCCGTCGGCAAGCCGTTCCTGGCTTCGGAAGTTGACGGGCTGAGGGAGATTGTGAGGGGCGCTGGCATTCTTTTCAAGGAGGGTGACGCAGAGGGTCTTGCCGCAGAAATAAGGAAAGTCTCGACAGACGGAGACTATGCCAGAAAAGTTGCCGGGGACTGTCTGGAAAGGGCTAAGGAATATGATTTTGGCAAGATGGCCCTCGCGTATGAAAATGTTTACAAGGAGGTTCTCAAATGAGCGGAAAAAAGAAAATAATCAGGATGGCCAACATTCCGGTTTCTCTGAATGTATTCTGCAAGGACCTTTTCCGGAACCTTTCAGACGAGTACGAGATCGTGGCGGTTTCTTCTCCCGGAAAAGACCTTGACGAAGTGGCGCAGAGAGAAGGGATAAAGACCGTGGCCGTCCCGATAGCAAGGCGAATGGCTCCTTTCAAGGATATCGTGACTTTTTTCCGCCTTATAAAGGTTTTCCGCAGAGAGAGGCCGGATATGGTTCACACTATGGGGCACAAGGCTGCCATACTGGGGCAGTTTGCGGCAAAGCTTACGGGTGTCAAACACAGGGTTCACACATTTACCGGCCTTGCGTTTCCTACCGCTTCCGGCTTTGCCAGATGGGTCCTCAAGAAAGTTGACAAGTTTATCTGCTGGTGCTCGACTGATATCATTCCGGAGGGCAAGGGAGTAATGAACGACCTGCAGCAGAACAAGATAACCAGAAAGCCGCTTAAGGTATTGGGTTACGGTAACATTAGGGGCATAGACCTGGATGTGTATGACCGCACCCCGGAGGTCTTGGCAGAGGCTTCGGGCCTCAGGAAGGAAGATCTGTTCACCTTTGTTTTTGTGGGCAGAGTGGTCGCCGACAAGGGCATCAACGAGCTTGTGGAGGCTTTCTGCCGCCTTAACAAGGAGAATCCTTGCACAAGACTGATACTTGTAGGAGACAGGGATAGCGGCATAGACCCGATATCGGCAGAAACATCGAGGAAAATAGAGGAGACCCCGAGCATAGTGGAAGCCGGTCTGCAGAAAGATGTCAGGCCGTGGTATGTGGCATCTGACTGCTTTGTGCTGTCGAGTTACAGGGAGGGTTTTCCAAACTCCGTTATCGAGGCCGGGGCGCTTGGTCTCCCGAGCGTTGTCACCGACATAAACGGGGCGAACGAGATAATAATCGACGGGAAAAACGGGCTGATAGTGCCGTCCAAGAATGCCGACGCACTTTACTCGGCGATGAAAAGGATGATTGAGGACAGCGCCTTCAGGCAGAGCGCCGCCGCTTGCGCCAGGGAGCTTATAGCGAGCCGCTACGAGCGCAGCTACGTGTGGAAATGCCTCAGAGAGTTTTACAAGGAGAAGCTGGGATGAAAAAGGGATGGGGCATATACAAGAATTTCTTCAAGCGGGTGGAGGATATTTTCTTCTCCCTGCTGGTGCTGGTATGCCTGAGCTGGCTGCTTCTGATATTCATAGTGCTGCTGCATTTTGCCAACAAGGGAGCCGGAGTTTTCTTCCTCCAGGAAAGGCCCGGGAAGAACGCCAGAATCTTCAAGGTCATAAAGTTCAAGACCATGACAGACGAGAAGGACGCCCAGGGCAGGCTGCTTCCTGACGAGAAGAGGATCACGAAAATCGGAAAGTTCGTCCGCTCCACTTCCATCGACGAGCTTCCTCAGCTGATAAACGTGCTCAAGGGCGACATGTCCCTGATAGGGCCGCGCCCTCTTCTGGTGCAGTATCTTCCGCTGTACAGCCCCGAACAGGCCAGAAGACACGAGGTCAGGCCGGGCATAAGCGGCTGGGCCCAGTGCAACGGAAGAAACGCCATCAGCTGGACCGAGAAATTCAAGCTTGACGTGTGGTATGTAGACCACTGCAGCCTTTGGGTAGACATAAAAGTGGTTTTCATCACGATAAAAAAAGTTTTCAAGAGAGAGGGCATATCCAAAGAGGAGGGTATGGTCTCCATGGAAATGTTTAACGGACACAATTGATTATGAAACATCTGATTATAGTTGGTGCCGGCGGCATGGGACGCTGCGCTTTCTGCATCGCGAGAGAATCTGCGGGCTACGGAGAGGATTTTGACATCAAGGGCTTCATAGACGATAACCCACAGTCTCTTGACGGGTTTGAAAACTATCCGCCCCTGCTTTCAAAAATAGACGATTACAGGATCGAGGAAGACGATGTGTTTGTCTGCTCGGTCGGTGACCCCAAGGCCAAGCGCACCATTTGCCAGAAGCTGAAGGCAAGGGGTGCCACCTTCAAGAGCATCATCAGCAACAAGGCCTATGTCAGCCAGAATGTGGAAATCGGGGAGGGCTGCATAATTGCCGAGTTCGCGATGATCTGCCCGGATGTTGTCATAGGGGCCAACACCCTGATTCTGAACTTCGCCTTGATCGGGCACGACTGCAAGATAGGCAAGTATTGCAGAATAGACACCCACTGCACTATGGTAGGGGGAACGGAACTCGAAGAAGCCGTCCTGGTCCATACCAGTTCTGTGATAAACCATAACGTTAAAGTGGGCGAAGGGGCTATGGTTGGAGCGTGCAGCTTTGTCATAATGAACGTAAAGCCGGGAACAACAGTGTTCGGCAATCCGGCAAGGAAGATAGGGGGATAATCTATGAAATACAGCGAGATACTCAGAGCCAACCTGAAACTTAAAAAGCAGGTGGCAGACCAGAAGCCATTCAACGTCAGGATTCTGGGCGATGTAACCTGCAACGTTCTGTCGGATGTGGTTTCATACCACCTGTTCGGCCAGGGAGTGAACGCTTCGGTCTCTCTGGGCAATTATGACAACATCCTTCAGGAGAGTTTCCGGACGGAGGGGCTGAACGCCGTTATCGTCCACTATGACCTTTATGCCGTTCTTGCCAAAAGCGATGTTTACTGCGAGGACCTTTCAGACGCCCAGATACAGGATGTGGAGGACACTTTGAAGGGAGAGCTGGGGATGGTGCTCGAGAACCTGAAGGGAGTTCCTTGCGTAATCTTCGACAGTTTCACCTCTGCCGCATTTCAGATTAACCCGCTGAGGCCGAACCGCATCAAGGCTCTGGCCCGGAGACTGAACGCCTTCGTGGAAGAAAACCGTCACCCGAACACCACGGTAATAGATATGGACACGGTTGTCAGCGCCATTGGCCGTGACGCGTGCTTCGATTTCAAGCTTTACAACCTGACAAAGACTCTCTACACCCTGGATTTCAACCAGGAATATGTGAGGACGATATCTCCGCTGCTGCTGAAAGTTACCGGACACGCCAAAAAGGCTGTGATTTTCGACTGCGACAACACCCTCTGGAAGGGAATCCTCGGCGAAGACGGATTTGACGGCATAGACATGTCTTTCCACTCCAAGGCGGGCAGCTATTATCATCAGGTGCAGCAGATGGCCGTCTGGCTGAGCAAGCACGGAATTCTCATAGGACTTTGCAGCAAGAACAATCCCGAGGATGTTCAGCAGGTGCTGGACAGCCACAAGGATATGGCCCTGAGGAACGAGAACATAGTCGTGAGCGAGGTCAACTGGAACGACAAGGCCTCCAACCTTCGCCAGATTGCATCGGAGCTGAACATAGGCCTGGACAGTCTGGTGTTCGTGGACGACTCCTCTTTTGAAATCAACCTTATCAGGGAGCAGATTCCGCAGATTGTCTGCCTTCAGGTGCCCCAGGCTATTGAGACTTATCCTGCCGAATTCTCCAGGATGGTCAACACTTACTTTTTCATCTCTTCATCAAAGGCGGATCTGGAAAAGACTCTCCAGTACAAGCAGCAGGCCCAGAGAAACAAGTCCCGCAGGGAGTTCACCGATATGGACAGTTATCTCAAGTCGCTGAGCATAAAGGTTGTGCTGAATGTAGACCAGGCACCGGAAGTGGAGAGGGTTTCTCAGCTTACCCAGAAGACCAACCAGTTCAACCTCTGCACCAACCGCTACACAGAAAGCCAGATAGAACAGATCCGCTCTTCGGGGACAAGGCACTTTATCTCTGCTTCCGTGTGCGACAAGTTCGGCGATTCCGGGCTTACAGGAGCGGTTATTGTAACAAAGGACGGGCAGACGGCCAGGATAGACGACTTCCTTATGAGCTGCAGGATTATGGGCCGAAATATCGAGAGGGTGATTATGGACAGTCTTGCCGGTCTTTTAAAGGAAGCCGGATGCACAAGAATAGAGTCTGCCTACATTCCTACCCAGAAAAACAAGCCGGTGGCGGATTTCTATGACCAGTGCGGCTTCAAGGTGGTGGGAGAAAACGAAGGAGCCAAGTCCTATGCTCTTGAACTTGAGGATTATACCCCAAGCGGAATAACATACATAGAAACCAGGACAAACAAATAAGAAACACGATATGGAACAGACAAATTTGGACGAGAGACTCAAGGATGTGATGAGTGCGGTCTTTGGACTGGAACCGTCCGAAATCACAGAAGACTCTTCTCAGGACAACATCGAGGGATGGGATTCTGTAAAGAGCCTTGCTCTTCTAGTTTCTCTTGAAGAGGAGTTTGGCGTGAGCATTCCTCTGGATAAAGTTGTGAAGATGACCAGCTTCAAAAACATCCGTCTCACTCTTGAAGAACTTATAAAATAGAACGATGAGTCTGGAAATTAAGTTCTGCGACTTTTCCGCTGAACAGGACCTGACAAACCTGATAGCGGCCCAGAACGAGGTTTATCGCCAGAGGGGGCTGAAGTTCACTGAGAAGGACTTCAGGTACTGGTATGCCGAAAACCCGGAAGGCCGTGTAATAGCCTTCAACGCCCTGGACGGCGGACGGATTGTGGCCCACGAGGCCCTGGTTCCGGAAACGATGGAGGTGAACGGTCGCCCTGTGCGGTGCCTTAGGTCTATGGGCAGCGTCACTCTTCCCCAGTACAGGGGGCAGAAACTTCTTTCCATACTCACCAACAAGTGCATTGAGGAGGCGCAGAAAAGGGGATACGAGTTCGTCTACGGCATAGCAAACGGCAACAGCATCCACACCTTCCTCAAATACTGCGGGTTCTCTCTGGTCTGCCAGCTTGAAGTGAAGTTCGGTTTCGGTAAGGTGAGGGAGCCGGACGGAAAAACCTACCGCCGGCACTGGAGCCCGGAATCGCTGAAGTGGAGAACATCCCCCGATGGGTTCTTCCGCAGTGGCGGCCAGGTGCTCAAGCGTTTCAAGCCAGGCGTTGCCGCTGTTATGGGGGTGCAGGACGAGTCTCTTCTGGAAAGGATCCCTCAGCTCAGGAAAAAAAGCAGCCTTGCCGTAAGGCTTTATGTGGGAACAGGAGGAAAACTTCCGTGGACTTTCTTCAAAGTGCCCAAGTTTATAAAGCATTCTCCGTTTAACCTGATTTTCAGAGACCTTACCGGCGGCAAACTGCCTCCTATGACCAAGGAGAACCTTTTTTACCAGCTAATGGATTTTGACGTTGCCTGATGAACATCCTGACATTTGACATAGAAGAATGGTTCGTGTGGGATAACCTGGGTTTTCTCACTTTGGAAAAGCGGGCGGAATATGACCGGCGTCTTGGTCTTATTCTGGACCTTCTGGATTCCAGGGGAGTGAAAGCCACTTTCTTCTGCGTGGGAATGATGGGGGAGAGATTCCCCAATGTGATAAAGAAAATCGCCGAGAGAGGGCATGAGATAGGCTGCCATTCGGATGTCCACTCCTGGCTAAACAAGATGACGGAGAAAGAATGCCGGGAAGACACCCGGTCTGCGATAGACCGTCTGGAACAGTGCACAGGACAGAAAGTTGTCAGCTACAGGGCTCCCGCGTTTTCCGTTGGAGAGGGGAGCGAATGGATTTTCAATGTCTTGTGTGAAAACGGAATCACCAGAGACTCTTCAGTCTTTCCGGCAAAAAGAGACTTTGGCGGCTTTGCTTCTTTTGGAGCGGACACCCCTTCCGTCATCAGGTGCGGAGGTTCTGCTCTGCACGAGTTCCCGATACCGGTGACAAAAACCGTGTTCGGTCTTACTGCTTTTTCCGGCGGAGGGTATTTCAGGTTCTTCCCGTACAGATTCGTTTCTTCCAGGATGAAAGGCAGAGACTACAATATCTGCTACTTCCATCTCGCTGATTTTGTGAAGGAAAGAAAAATGACAAAGTCTGAGTACGAGACGTATTTCAAGGAAAAGGCAAGCGGTCTTACGCTGCTGGCCCGTTCGGTGAAGACGAATCTGGGCAAGGGCCGCTCGTGGAGCAAGTTCGACAGACTGCTATCCTCGTTTGACTTTGTTTCTCTTGCCCAGGCGGACAGTATCGTTGACTGGCAGGGTGCTCCGGTGGCTTTGCAACAATAGCCAAAAGCCGGACTTTTTTGGAATATATTTACTATTTTTGTAGGACACAGAAATATAACCGATATGAAAGGCAACAGATTCTTGACTCTCTTTGCATTGTCCGTTCTTGCGCTGGCGATGGCTTCCTGCCGTTCCGCAAGAGAAGTGGTGTATATGCAGGACTCATACACAGAAGACATACAGAAGATCACAAACTTCCAGGACATAAAGATCAAGCCTGGAGATATGCTCAGCATCTTTGTCAGCCACAAGGAGCCTACCCTTTCGGCCCTTTTCAACCCTCAGGGCTCTTCTCCGGCCGGTGCCAGCTCCAGCCTTGGACAGAGGCTTTCCGGCTATACGGTAGACCTTGAAGGAAACATAGACTTTCCGATTGTGGGCAGAATCAAGGTTGCGGGACTTACCAGAAGCGAGCTTTCAACGATGATCCGCAACAAGCTCGACGAAGACGGCCTTCTCAAGGACGCCGTGGTTACGGTAGCCTACCAGAACTTCAACATCTCCGTTCTGGGAGAAGTCAACAATCCGGGAAAGTTCACCGTCGAGAGCGACCGCGTATCCCTTCTGGACGCCCTGGCAATGGCCGGTGATTTGACCATCTACGGGCGCAGGGACAGCGTTATGGTAATCCGCGAGACAGAAGGCGAAAGGAGAGTGATGTTCAACAACCTTCTCTCCAAAGACGTGCTCAACTCCCCGTCTTTCTATCTTCAGCAGAACGATGTCGTGTATGTAAAGCCAAACCGCATCAAGGCCCAGCAGAGCGGCATCAACCAGAACAACAATGTAGGCGTGTGGCTGAGCGCGGCTTCTTTGCTCACCACAGTGCTGATGCTGATTTTCAAGTAGTAAACGTTTAATTGCAATAATATGGCAAGGGAAGAGATCAAACAGGTCGGCGAGTCAAAAAACAACGGCACGCAGATAACCCTAAGAGACGTCGTGAACATCTTCTGGGCTAACCGCTGGTGGTTTGTCATATCTGTGTTCATCTGCCTGCTGCTGGCTGTGCTGTATCTGAAAAAGACACCTAAGACTTACGCCAGAACCGCTTCTGTGCTGGTCAAGAGCCAGAAAGGCGGCGGTACGGGAATGAGCCAGACGGCAATGTTCCAGGATATGGGCGTGTTCGGAATGATGGCAAGCGACGTGAACAACGAGTTCTACATATTCAAGTCGTACAAGCTGATGGCAGATGTGGTCAACCGCCTGAACCTGACCGTCAACTATTTTGCACAGGGCCGCTTCCGCAAGTACAATCTCTACAACCTCACCCCTGTGACAGTCTCGTTTGTGGACGCCAACCCTAACTACAACTTCTCTGTAAAGGCCAAGGTGCTGGACGAAAACACACTCCAGCTTTTCGGCTACAAGGAGGCCGGAAACAAGTTCAACTGCAACGGGGCAGACCCTGTGCAGGTAAGGCTCAGCGATACGGTGGACACTCCTGTGGGCAGGGTTCATTTTGTTCCTACAGACCATATTACGGAATACATAGGACAGACGATAAACATAGTCAAGTCCGGCTATAAGGCAACGGTTCTTAACTACCTGAACAAGGTTACCGTTTCCATTGCCGACCGCCAGGCTTCCGTTCTCAACCTCACGATGCGCGATGTTTCAGAAACAAGGGCGGAGGATGTGCTCAACACCCTGATAGACGCCTACAACACCGAGGCACAGTCAGACAAGAACATTGTTTCCAAGAGCACCGAGCAGTTCATCAACGACCGTCTGGAAGTCATAAACGAGGAACTGGGCGCCGTTGACGCCGATATCGCCAGCTACAAGTCCGCATCCGGACTGACCGACGTGACTACCGAGACTTCCGGTTACGCGGCCGAGGGCAGCGAGTACAGGCGTTCCAGCCTTGCCATCGAGAACCAGCTGGCTCTTGCCCGCCAGATACAGGGCTACATCAACAACCCTGCAAACCGCAACCAGCCGCTGCCTTCAAACCTTGGACTGGATCCTGGTATCGAGGCTCAGATCAGCCAGTACAACAACTTGCTGCTCCAGAGAAACAAGCTGTTTGCCAGCAGTTCGGAGAAGAACCCTCTAGTTCAGGACCTGGACGCTCAGCTGATACCTCTCAAGCAGACAATAGCTTCTTCTGTCAATAACCTTGTAAGTTCCCTGTCAATTCAGGCCGGAAACGTGAGGAGCAGGGAAGCGATGACAAGAGGACGTATCGCCGCCATTCCGCGTCAGCAGAACAACCTGTTCTCAAAGGAAAGGCAGCAGAAAATCAAGGAGGAACTTTACCTGTACCTGCTGAACAAGCGAGAGGAAAACGCCCTTTCACTTGCAATGACAGAAAGCAACATCAAGGTCATCGACTACGCCAAAGGCCCGCTTGCTCCGGTTGCTCCAAAGAGCATGTTCATTATAGCGATTGCCCTTCTGCTGGGACTTGTAATTCCGGCGGTGATCTTCTGGCTGCTTGACATTCTGGATGTTTCCGTACGCGGACGCAAGGATGTGGAGGATGCCATCAGCGCTCCTTTCCTGGGCGAGATCCCGAAGAAGGCCGATATGGAAGGTCGCCAGATTGTGGTAAGGGAAGACGGACGAGATTCCATTTCCGAGGCGTTCAGAATCATCCGTACCAATATGGACTTCATGAACGTTTCCAATGGCCAGAAGCAGGTTGTGATGTTCACATCCCAGACTCCTGGAAACGGAAAGACCTTCGTGTCCACCAACCTGGCAGTAAGCTTCGCCCAGGCAAACAAGAAGATCATTCTGGTAGATACGGATATCCGCAAGGCCACGATAGAAACCCTGGTGAAGAAAGACGGAGACTCCAAGATGATAAACGGTCTGACATCCTACCTTTCCGGAAAGATAGACGACGTGTCCCAGATTATCCATCGCGGAGCATTCTCCAGCAAGCTGGACGTGATTTTCGCAGGCCCGATTCCTCCAAACCCTACAGAACTGCTGATGACAGACAAGCTGGGCAATCTGGTGGGCGAACTCAAGAAGAGTTACGACTACATCTTCCTGGACAACGTTCCTTCCGGAGTTGTGGCCGACGCCAGCATAGTGAACAAGCTCTGCGACCTTACAATCTTCGTCATCAGGGCCGGCGTGATGGACCGCCGACTGCTGCCGGAAGTGGAGAAGCTTTACAAGGAGAAGACGCTCAAGAATCTGTGCGTCGTGCTTAACTCTACAGAGCAGAAGAAGTCCGGATACGGCTATGGTTATGGCTACGGATACGGTTATGGCTATGGTTACGGTTATGGCTATGGCTACGGCGCGGATGAGTACGAGGGCAAGAAGAAATCCACCCTGCACAAGATCGCGGAGAAAATTCCGTTCCTGAAAAGAATAGTCAACAAGCGCCATCACAATACCCATCATTGGTAATAGTTGAGGATTTGATATGTTTTGGTTTAGCAAAAAAAAGACTACAGGCACAAAGTTTTTAGATAACGCAACAGATATACACTGCCACCTTCTGCCAGGAGTTGACGACGGAATGGAGGTCCTGTCAGACAGTTTTGAACTTCTGGCCCAGGAGGAGATGGCGGGCTTGAAAAGAGTTTATTTCACTCCTCACAGCATGGGTCTGGAGGGGGCCGTGGTCGACAGGGAGTCTTCTCGTCACCACCATCACCACCATCATCATTCAGAAGACAGCGAGGCCGAGATTCCGGAAGCGGAAGAGGCTGAGGGTGGAGTTGTGTCCAGCGCAGTGCTTGTCAAAAGGCACGAGCGTCTTTACCAGGCATCTGCCGCCGCCAGCCCGTTCAAGGACGAGCCGGACGGAGGATACAGCAACGCCCATCTTAAAGAACGTTTCGAGGAATACAAAAAATACTATACCGGCGAAGTGGAAATCCGTCTGGCTGCAGAGTATATGATGAACAAGGAATTCCTGGCAAAGGTTCACGAAAAGGATCTTCTCACATATTCGGACGGTGTCCACGTGCTCGTGGAGACTTCCTACTTCGCTCCTCCTGTGGAGATGACGGAGATTCTCTATACTCTGGCCCTTAGCGGATACAAGCCAATCATCGCCCATCCTGAAAGATACCAGTACATGTCCAGGCAGGACTACCGCACCCTTCACGGAAAGGGCTACGAGTTCCAGCTGAACTTCCTGGCCCTGACTGGATACTATGGAGAGGAGGTTTACCAGAGAGCGATAGATCTGCTGGATAGCGGAATGTACTCCTTCACCGGTTCCGACCTTCACCGCATATCCACGTATTACCACTGCATGAAGCATCTCAAGCTCAACGGCAAGCGCACAGACAAGCTTCTTAAGCTCTTTGAGAACAACAGTACCCTGTAGGCCTATGGCAATTCCGAAAGTCATACACTACTGCTGGTTCGGGAGAAATCCACTTCCGGAGTCTGCCGTAAGGTGTATAGACAGCTGGAAAAAATGTCTTCCCGACTATGAAATCAAAGAGTGGAACGAAGACAACTTTGACGTAAACATCATCCAGTATACCAGGGAAGCGTACAAGGCAAAGCGATATGCCTTTGTGAGCGACTATGCGCGTTTCTGGGTGATTTACAAGTACGGGGGCATTTATTTTGACGTTGATGTGGAGGTGATAAAGCCTATTGGTGACCTTCTGGAGAAAGGACCTGTATGGGCTTTTGAAATAGATGGCACCAAGGGTGAAAAACCGTCTCTTGCAGGAGGGCTGTGCCTTGCTTCTGAAAAAGAAAATCCGTTTTACAAGGAGATTCTGGAAGAATATTCAGCCCTGCCTTTCTATGACAAGGACGGCAATGTTTCTTCTTTCACGATGAATCCTCTTCTGACAAGGATGTTCTTTGACAAGGGTCTGAAAGGCAACGGTACGGTAGAGGAAATAGACGGTAACTATTTTTATCCGGCAGAGTATTTCAACCCTCTTGAAGTTGCAACCGGAAGGTTGAAAAAGACAGCCAACACCCGTTCCATACACTGGTATCTGGCAAGCTGGCTTCCGCAGGAGGCAAGGTGGAAGAAGTTCGTCAAGAGAATGGCCAGAAGGATTTTCGGGACCAAAACAGTTTCCAAGGCAAGCAGAATTTTTAAATAAAGCGACAATGTCCAGCATACTACTTATAGACCCGGCTGTAGGGACGGGAAACCTGGGAGACGAGATAATCTCCGAATGTGCAAGAAAGGAGCTTTCTTTCCTGACAAAGGAAGCCTCTTTTACCTACACTGTACCTTCTCATCTGCCGGTGTTCCACTGGTATGCTGTTCTGAGAAACTCCTCTGCAGTCAAAAGATACGACAACTGCACCTACAAGTTTGCCTGCGGGTCAAACATGATGGTGAAAAACCTTCTGACCCATTATCCGCAGTGGAACCTCAACCTGTTCAACTACAAGCCCCTGAAAGGTACCGTCCTTGTTGGCGTGGGAGCCGGTGCTGGAAGCCGTACAAACGCTTACACCCGGTACCTGTACAGACATCTGCTTTCTTCTTCCCTCTATCACAGCGTAAGGGATGAACGCAGCAAACAATATGTGGAAAGCCTCGGACTTAAAGCGATTAATACCGGCTGTGTCACTATGTGGGCGCTGACACCGGAATTCTGTTCACAGATTCCTTCCAGGAAGGCGGATGAAGTGGTCTTCACACTGACCGCCCCGTCTGAAACCGACCCCAAGGACGACAGGGACCAGCTGATAATAGACGTTCTGAAAAGAAACTACAGCAAAGTTTATTACTGGCCGCAGGCTTTCATGGACAAAGACTATATCAAACGGTTTTCAAACACGGACGGTATAGAAATACTGGAAGCATCCAGGCAGGCTTATCACGATTTCCTGGAAACTCATCAGGCGGATTATGTGGGCACCAGACTTCACGGCGGAATCTATGCAATGAGGCACAAGAAAAGATCGATAATAATAGCAATCGACGAAAGGGCCAGGGGAATAAACGAGAGCAACAACCTCAACTGCGTGGACAAGAACAACCTGGAAGCCCTGGAACCTCTCATCGGGAGCGAATTTGCCACAGACGTGAAGATGGACCAGGCCGCTATTGCCGAGTGGAAAAAACAGTTCAAGACCATTTAATCAGTTCCGTATGATAGATTTCAGCAAAGTCAAACTGTTGGTGTGGGACCTGGACGACACGTTCTGGAGAGGAACCTTGAGCGAGGGCGGGGTTTCGGCAGTGGAGTCTAACATAAACCTGGTCAAACAGTTGACAGACATCGGAATCGTCAATTCCATCTGTTCCAAGAACGATGAGGATGTAACCATAGAGAAACTCAAGGAGTTTGGCGTGGACGGCTTCTTTGTTTTCAAGTCGATAGACTGGACCCCGAAAGGGAAAAGGATATCGGCGATGATAAAGGATATGGGGCTGAGAAACGTCAATGTCCTTTTTCTGGACGACAACCCGGTAAATCGCAACGAAGCGCTCCATTATTGTGATGGACTGATGGCCGCAGACCCGCAAGAAGTGCTTCCTCTGCTTGGGGAATGGGTTCTTTCACAGGAGAAAAAAGACCTTGCCCATAAAAGGCTCAAGCAGTATCAGGTGCTGGAGACAAAAGTCAAGAGCCGCGGAGAGTTTTCCTCCAACCTGGAATTCCTTTACAGCACTCAAACCGTCGTGGAGATAAAAAAGGATTGTCTTACCCAGACTGACCGCCTCCACGAGCTTATACACAGGACAAACCAGCTCAACTACACCAAAAAGCGCATTTCAAGGGAAGAGCTTGTTTCCATCCTGGAAAACAAGGCATACAACACCGGATACGTCACCGTCAAAGACAAGTTCGGAGACTATGGCATTGTAGGCTTCTTTGCCATAAAGGACAACATCGCCGAGCATTTTCTTTTTTCCTGCCGGGCTATAGGGCAGGGTGTCGAGCAATGGGTTTATTCTACACTCGGATTCCCGGAACTGGAGGTCGTGGGAGAAGTAATCACCAAACTTGAAAAGGTTCCCGCTCCGGCGTGGATAAACCGGGCTTCCGCCTCTACAGGCAAAGTGGAGGAAGAGCCGGCCGCGGCACATCTTTCAAAGATTCTTTTCAAGGGCCCTTGCGACATGTCCATAATATCGTCATACCTGAATTTCAAGGGCACTGTTATAGAAGAGTACACATATCTTGGAACCCTGAGACACAACGAGATAGAGCACCACAACCACTCCGAGAACTTTCTTTTGCACCCGTTCTTGGACGAAGGCGACAGAAAGCTTCTGACAGATGAATGTATCTTCAACGATCCGGACATGTATTCAAGCCACATGTATGACAGCGATCTTGATCTTATATTCCTCAGCACCTTGCCGGAACCTCATCTTGGAGTGTACAGGAGAAAGGGTTCTGATTTGAAAGTGGCTTTTGGAGAGTGGACGGGAGACCTTACGGACCCGGACAATTGGGACGGCCTGGTTTCCGGCGAGCTGTTCAATTACATGAACCACTACACGAAGGAATATCTTCAGGCATTCTCTCAAAAATACGAATATCTCGGGCCGATAGACGAGAACAGATATGTGGAGAACCTTGAAAAGCTGATGGCCAAGATTTCTCCCAAGACACACCTTTGCCTTATACTTGGAAGCGAGGTTCCTTATGAAGGAAAGACCACCCCTGCGTATTGCGGCCGCGCAGAAAGACATATAAAGTTCAACAATGCAATCCGACAGTTTGCCCGGGGCAACAGCCGCATACATCTGCTCAACATCACAGACTACATAGAAGGCCAGGACTCGTTTACAGACAACATCAACCATTTCCAGCGCAAGGTCTATTTCAGGATGTCGCAGAGGGTGAGCGAAATAATAGCGGAAGTAACCGGAGTGAAGTTCAGGGAAATATCTCCGTTCAAAAGGTATCTGAAAAAGCTCGGCGCAAAATACACCTCGTCAATAAACAGGAAGGCCTGGTATTATCCACTGCTGGCCAAAGTGTTTCACAAACTGGCAGACAAATAGTCTTTTATTGCTTCAACGATATAGCTGATCTGTTCTTCCGTCAGGCAGGTGTGCATCGGAAGGCTAAGAACGTGCTGCGCCAGATACTCCGAGTTGTGGAGAGAGTCTTCCGCATCCGGGTTGAAATCCTCTCTTTTCTTCGCGATACCCCTGAAGGCCGCCTGATCGCTAAGAGGAAGCGGATAGTATATCATTGAAGGAACGCCCTTTTCCGCCAGGAAAGCCTTCAGGCCGTCTCTGGTGTTCTCCTCTCCGCCCCGGTCCTTTACTATAACGGTGTACTGGTGATAGGTGTGGGTTGTGAAATCAGACTCCGCCGGAGGACACACCAGCCTTTCCAGAGGGTCAAATCCCTTTATAAGTCTTGTGTAGATATTGGCGGCTTTCTTTCTGGAGGCGATGTACTGGTCCAGATACTTGAGCTTGACGTCCAGCACAGCTGCCTGGATGGTGTCCAGACGGGAGTTGCAGCCAATGACATCGTGATGATACTTGACCTTCTGGCCGTGGTTGGCGATCATCCTTATCTTTTCTGCAAGGGCGTCGTCATTGGTAAACAGGGCCCCTCCGTCTCCCATACAGCCAAGGTTCTTTGTCGGGAAGAAAGACGTGCATCCGATGTCTCCGGCAAGGCCCGCCTTCACTCCCTTGAAGTCCGATCCCAAAGCCTGGGCGCAGTCCTCGACAACTTTCAGATTATATTTCTCGGCGACAGCCAGGACGGCATCCATATCCGAGCACTGTCCGAAAAGGTGCACTGGAACGATGGCCCTGGTTTTGGCGGTAACAAGGTCTTCTATGCCTTCAAAGGATATGCAGTCCGTGTTGAACGTTCTTGGGTTCACGTCGTACATCACCGGTACCATGTGCAGCAGGGCGATAACCTCTGCAGTGGCCACGTATGTGAAAGCGGGGACGAGCACTTCATCTCCGGGCTCCAGGCCGAGAGCCATCAGGGCAATCTGAAGGGCATCGGTACCGTTGGCGCATCCAGTCACGTGCTTTACGCCAAGGTATCTTGCAAGGTTCTGTTCAAAATCCCCAACCGGCTTTCCTTTTATGAAAGCGGAAGAATCTATTACAGATTTTATCGCCGAGTCAATTTCCTCCCTGATAGCGCTGTGCTGACCCAGAAGGTCCACCATTTTGATCTGATCCATGTCGCTGATGTATGTGAATACAAATTTAATCATTTTTCCACGAGACTCGTTTTTTTGCCATTTTCGAAAAACATAACAAATAGTAACAAATTTGTTGGCAGTGTATTTTTCTGATAAGTAGCGACATAAAAGAAATATAATATTTGACATGTTGTTTGTTCGCGAAAAAATTATTAGATTTGAAAACTATTTGTAAAATACCCGTACAAGCGGCAAACAAACTACAAACCAAATATTTTAATTCTATGAAGGAAACAAGATTTAAAGCAAGCAGCCTGCTGATGGCATTGGCTCTGCTTCTGTTTTGCGGAAGCGCCTGGGCCCAGCGCCAAGGGTTGGTAACCATCAAGGGTACCATCACCGAGCAGGTGAGCGACGGATCATCAGCGCCGATTCCTTACGCTACGGTTCAGATACCGAGCGCCGGTATGAGCGCTGTTGCCAACGAGAGAGGAGAGTATGTCATCAAGGGCATAGCTCCGGCAACCTACGAATTCATAGTTGCCTCTCTTGGTTATGAGACTTTGAACTTGAAGGTTAACGTAACCGCTGCAAAGAGCGTCTACGACTTCAAGCTGAGACTTGCAGACTTCCGTCTGGATGATGTGACCGTTACGGCAGAGGCCTCAAAGACCGGTGCAGCAACGGCTTCCAAGATCAACAGGACAGCCAGCGAGCACATCCAGGCAAGTTCCCTTGCCGACGT
>JAEEGJ010014179.1_pt1 | contig 19017 bp, 15 predicted proteins | sample 8958761 | NCBI WGS metagenome assembly JAEEGJ01 (sample SAMN16246546, study PRJNA631951) | gut metagenome | biome: gut microbiome; feature: rumen; material: RS-attached | host: Bos | place: Iran: Karaj | collected 2018-10 | reverse complement strand
AGACGGAGTCTATGTAACAGGCGGCTCTGTCAAAGACAGCCTCATAACTCTTACAAGGGTGCGCAAATCCGACAAGGATAACGTAAGTTACGTAGGAATCAGCAACGAAGTCCTTACCAACAATCAAAAGAAGGAAGACCTTCAGAATAAAATAGATATATTTACCTATTCCAATTACGAAAATGTAGTGCGAATCATTCTCAAAAAGGACGCGGGCTCAAAAATAGTGAAAGTTGTGCCCAGAGAAGTAATCTATGAAGGCACAAGAGAACTTGAGATGAAGCGGGCGGTTTCAACCCACGACTATTACTATGTTTATTACAAGGGTCACCTTCAGGATATATACACCAACCCGGCCAATGCGGTCTCGGATGCAGACAAAAATTACGGTACAGTCCTAAACGGCAGCGGACGTTACGTTTGGTACAGAGCCAACAGAGAGCAAAGAAACCAGATAATGGATTTAAGCGTAAACGTTTCTTCCGAAGAAAACAGGAGTCCGCTTGCCTTCTGTCTTGATAAGATGCTGGAATATGAAGGAGTGGTAAGAAACTCCGAATATATGCTGGCACGGGGTAACTCCGTTCTTTCGATATTAAGAGACAGCCTTGAAAAAGCAGAAGTTCTTGACCTTACGGGATGCAGTCTTGACAGTATTTTGTACTATGTAAACAGGGATATACCCGTACTTGCCCTTGCGGGGGATAAGGCCTACCTTGTCATCGGATTTAACGGAATAGCCGTAGTGGTATTGGAACCGGAAAAGGGCTGGTACAAAATCGGTATGAACGAAGCTGTAAGTTTATTTGACTCAACAGGCAATCGATTTATAACATATGTGCCTTTAAAACAGGAATAGTTTCTTTTGTGTATAATTTCTCGTTTATTTGAATCTGTATAATGGAGTTTAGTAATATATCAAACATTATATGGAGGGATATATGAGAAAAATAGGCTCAAAAATACTATTGCTTGTAGCGGTATTATTCATTGCATTTGCGGCCAATGTAGCTGTTACATTCCATGCGCTGGGCGGAGTTAAAACTACCGGTCAGCTGATGAGTGACAAGATTATTCCTGCGGAATATGCAGCCGCTCAGATCGGTAAGAATATCGAGGTTTGTAAATTAAATGTAAACCTTTTGACGCTGATTCCGGATCCGGATCCCGGATTGATCGGTAACCTTAGCGCCGGCTTCGATGCATCCATGTCTATGGTTGACCAGTACAGAGGCGAACTGGCTAAACTGGTTCCGGCCATCAACAATAAGGACCTTACGGAAGCGTATAATACCTATGAAGGGTTCCTGGCTACAGCATCCGGAATGCTTAATTCGGCAATGGGAAGTGCTCTTGCAGGAGACTTTCAAACAGCCAATGAAATGCTTGGTGCGGACTTCATGGGACTTGTAATAGGTGTAGGTGAACCTGCAAGTGACGCATTCTACGCTGCTTTGGATGCATCCAATAAATCAGCGGCAAAGACCTTTGCCGGAGTTATCGGAAATATCCAGAAGATGTCAATTCTTCTTTCTGCAGTATTTATAGTTACACTTATTGTAGGTATTCTTGTTATTGCCCGCACAGTCAGCAATCCTGCAAATCGTGCCAGCAAGCAGCTTGAAGGCATTATCAATGACATCAAGCAGGATAAGGGTGACCTTACAGCCCGTCTTGATGTAACCACCAAAGACGAAATCGGTGTTCTTTCAGGCGGTATCAATGAGTTTATTGAAAACCTCCAGAACATCATGAAGAAGATTGGTGAAGAGTCTGAAAAGATGCAGACTTCCATCGAAACCATGAACAGAAACGTATCAAGTTCGGATGACGATATTACAGGTCTTTCTGCAGTTATGGAAGAGCTTTCGGCCAGCATGATCGAAGCTACCAACATGATTCATCAGGTAGACGAAGGTATTGAAGAAGTTAACGAATCCGTTTCCAACATGAATGATGAAACAGATCGCGGAAGCAACCTTGTTCTTGAGATTAAGGGCAGAGCCAATACAGTTAAGAACGACGCCATTACACGTAAAGACAGAATCCTTAAGATTGTTGATACACGTAAGGCTGAACTTGAAACAGCTATCGAAGAAAGTAAGAAGGTTAACGAGATTAACGGTCTTACCGGAGATATCCTTGATATAGCAAGCCAGACCAACCTCCTTGCACTTAATGCAAGTATCGAGGCTGCAAGAGCAGGTGAAGCAGGACGCGGCTTCGCGGTAGTTGCAGAAGAAATCAGTAAGCTTGCCGGCAACAGCCAGGAAACAGCCAATATGATTCAGAGCATAAGCGATCAGGTTATTTCCGCTGTAGAAAGCCTTATGAGCAGCGCCAACCAGCTTATTGAATTCCTGTCTCAGGATATTATCGAAGACTACAAGAAGTTCGAAGGCGTGGCTGACAATTACTACACCGACGCTGAGAATATGGACAGAATCTTCGAAGCATATCGTGACGGCATGAGTACTCTCGACAGATCTGTAACCGAAATGACCTCTTCACTTAAGAGCATTTCCTCCGCTACAGAAGAAAGCTCCAAGGCTATTACCTCTGCAGCAGAGAATACAGGCGACCTCGTATCCTCCATTCAGAGTATAAAGAACGAAGCAGAAGAGAACCTCGCCATTTCCGGTTCACTTCAGGGCGAAGTTCAGAGATTCAAGAATATCTGATAATATTATCCTTATCAACAAAGAAGGCGTCTCCGAAAGGAGGCGCCTTTTAACATGCGGTCTGCAAAAGAAAAAAACAGCCGGTACATCGTACCGGCTGAAATTAACTTAATTCAACTCACCCATCTTATATCTGTTAACGATGTTCTGAATACGCTCGTTGGGAATAAGAAGGTCGCTTATGGAAGTGTCATGGTTAAGTGTATCGATGATGTATGCAATGTACTTACTCATGTCACAGTTGATATACCATTCTTTGGACAAAAGTTCGGGAGACTGGTAAATCAGGTTGGTAGTAAGGACTCTTGTGATGGTGCCTTCTTCGTAAGCCTTATCGAAACGGTCGAGACCGTTGGTGAAAAGTCCGAAGGAAGAGAAGATGAAGATTTTGTTGGCATTTCTGGACTTTAAGTTGGCTGCAACTTCAAGTACGCTTTCGCCTGAAGAAATCATGTCATCTACAATGATTACATCCTTGCCGTCTACGCTGGAACCAAGGAATTCGTGAGCAACGATGGGGTTGCGTCCGTTAACTACCTTGGTGTAGTCACGTCTCTTATAGAACATACCCATGTCAAGGCCCAAAACGTTGGCAAGATAAATGGCACGTCCCATGCCGCCTTCATCGGGAGAGATAACCATCATGTGGTCCGCATCGATGCTTAAGCCCTTAACATTCTTAAGTAAGCCCTTGATGAACTGATATGCGGGCTGAATGGTTTCAAAACCGTGAAGAGGAATTGCATTCTGAACTCTGGGGTCATGAGCATCAAAGGTAATGATGTTGTCAACGCCCATGGAAGTAAGCTCCTGAAGAGCCATTGCACAGTCAAGAGATTCTCTTGCGGTGCGCTTATGCTGTCTGCTTTCGTAAAGGAAAGGCATGATGACGGTGATACGTCTGGCCTTACCGCCTACGGCAGCAATAATACGTTTTAAATCCTGGTAATGATCGTCTGGAGACATGTGATTCTCATAGCCGCACATTGAGTAGGTAAGAGAGTAGTTACATACATCTACCATCAAATACAAATCGGTACCTCTTACCGATTCAAGAATAAGACCTTTGGCCTCGCCGGAACCGAATCTCGGAACCTTGGCCTGAAGTATGTAGGAAGGTCTCATGTAGCCGGAAAACGCAAGACTTTCTTTGTGCTCGTTCTCACGCTCCTCACGCCACTTAACAAGATAACTGTCCACCTTCTGACCCAGCTCTTTGCATCCCTCGAGAGGAATGATGCCAAGGGAACCGACGGGGATAGTTTCAAGGTTACGCTTGTCTTCAAAAACAGCCATGAAAAAGAATCCTCACTTTCAAAATCAACACTTGCGATTGACGATTCTTATATCAGCTCCGGACAATTTACATGCAGTATAAGTGCTGATAATGCGGGAGAAAACTCTCTCGGAATATCTGTCACTTATCTGGTCCAAAGAAAGATTCGTGGAAATAATGGTAGATTTCTTACGAAGGTTTCTTTCGTTGATAAATGAGAAGAGCTGGTTGGAAACAAAGGAGTTTGCGACCTCGGTTCCCAAATCGTCTACAATTAGCAAATCACAATTATATATATAATCATGGAAATTGTAAAGGTCTTCTTTTGCCTTATTATCAAAGGTTTGACGAGCCAGGGCTTCGAATAAAGCCACCGCACTGAAGTAGATTACGGAGTGGCCCGAATCCAGGATATCTTTGGCAATGCAGCCGGACAAAAAAGACTTGCCGGTGCCTACAGACCCGTAAAACAAAATGTTTTTATGCTCAAAGTCGATTTTTTCAACAAGTTCGCGACTGATAAAAACTGCTCTTTTAAAAGCTTCAACCCCCTCACCTTTGTGGTAAGAATAGTCAAGCTTGCTAAAGTTATTATCTTCAAGAAATTCCTTAATATTGGACTGCTCGTAGAGAATTTCGATAATCTGCTGCTTGAGGCAGTGACATTTTTCGTTCTTGATATAACCGGTGTCGTGACAATCCGGGCAGTCATATATGGGCTCAAGGTAGTCTTCGGGAAGACCTGCGCCCTTTAAAAGGCTTCGCTTCATGCTCTTTAAGTCTGAAAGAAGAGCGTGAAGTTCCTCAATGGCTTCGCTGTCACCGGACATTTTCTTGCGAGCCATGTCCATAGAGACGGATACTACGGAATCATCAAGTTCCTTGTATCCCTCTACGTTTTTATATACGTACTCTCGTCTTTGGTTGAGAATGTGCTGGTTCTTAAGTCTTGTGGCTTCGTATCTTTGTAAAATAGTATCAAACTGAGCTTGTGTTAATGCCATATTGACCCTTTCATACTAATATATTACAGGCAACGAACAGGAAACATTAATTGCTGAGTATCTGTCGTTCTATTTCGTCAAAGTCGTATTTGGTGTGAATCATCTGATTGAACTGATTCTTCGCAGGTGAAACTGCGGCGGGAGCCTTGGGCTTTCTGTAAGAAGAATCGGCACCGGCTACATCGGACAAGGTCTTAACGCCTGCATTCTTCCAGGAAGAAAGAATCTTCTCACAGTACTCAAGTCTGTGTGAATCGGTGGCAAGAACGGTGCGTCCGCATGCCTCATTGATGATCTCCAAGTCAAATCCGTAGTCTTTGTACCACTTAGAAACCATTTCGGCTTCTTTGGGAGTGGGAACGGAAGAACGTCCCAGAGACTTAAGGATGGTATATACGTTTTTGTCATAGCTGTTGCCGATAAAGGATTTGGCCTGCTTGGGTGTCTTGACGCCTGCTTCGGCCCAGGAAATGGCAACCTTTTTAATATATGCGAAGCCTGTTTTATTGCGATCCACACAATATTGAAGAAGATAATCCACAAGCTCCGGAGAGAACTTAAGCTCATCGCTTATAAAGTATAAGATTTCAATGTCCTTAAGGGATAACTGTTTCTGAAGGTAAGCTTCCGCAATAAAAAGAATCTGTCCCGTCTCGGGAGAATCCTTGAAAGCTTTAAGCTGGTCTCTGGAATAAGAGATATTATCGTAGTCCGGTTTGGCAGGTTCGGCAGGCTTAACCTCCGGTGTTTTAGCCTCGGCGGGAGACGATACAAGCTTCAAAGGAACTATGGGAGCCAAAGGACGCTCAACACTTACGGGAACCTCGGCAGGCGATACAAAACGAATGCCGGTAAGAACCTTGGCTTCATTGTATTCAAGAGCCAGAAGGTGGTTGCGCTCCCAGTATTTGAGGGCTCTCATGATGTCTTTTTCGGTGTGATTGAATTTGTCTGCCATATCGGAGATTCCGGTAGGAAGATTCGCACTCATCATGCGAACAAGATAAAGATAGACCTTGAGCTGAGCATCGTTGGCATCAGCCATGAAAGTGTCGATAAATCTATTCGAAATGGCTGTGCTGCCTGCGTAATCATCTTTATATATTGTCAAAGAGTTCATTAAAATCTCCCCTATCCCCTAACGGTGGTGAATATTTGGAAAACGCATCTCCATTGCGCTTCGCGAGGGGGTACCCCCGGCGGAATTTCCAATGTTGATTCTACCAAAAAAGGTTAATAAATAAAATGGGTAAAATGCCGAAAAAGCCAGCAAAATCAAGGCTTTGAGACACACATAAGTGTTTTGTGGATAATGTGGACACTGTGGATTTAAAACCGAAAATCCACTAAATGACTAAGAAAAGCAGGGCAAAAATAATCCACATTTTTCTGTCTCCAAAAAGGACAAAAAAATGTGGACTGGTGGATAACTATTTCAAAACAAGGTTTTGTCCGATGTTTACAACATCTCCCGCGCCCATAGTTATCAACAGGTCGTCGGTAGTGCAATTTTTCTTAACGAAATTTTCTATTTCGGAAAAATCTTTAATATATGTTACATCGATTCCTTTTTCCTTCATGGCTTCATAAAGGGTAAGTGAGTTGCAACCATAAATATCCTTCTCACGTGCCGCATATACATCCGTAAGCACCACTTTATCAGCCAAAGAAAGAGCCTCCACAAAGTCGGGCAAAAGCGCCTTGGTACGTGTGTAAGTATGAGGCTGGAACACAACCCACAGTCTGTTGTGAGGCTTATTCTGAGCCGCCGTAAGAGTGGCACGGATTTCGGTGGGATGATGAGCATAATCGTCAATTACCGTTACTCCGTTAAACTCTCCGAGCAATTCAAAACGTCTCTTGGAACCGCTGCAATTCAAAAGTGCGCTCTTAATCTTGGATGCGGAAACCTTTAAATGTCTTGCGACAGCAATGGCTGCCAAAGCATTGGATACATTGTGAATACCCGTGGTGGCAAGAGCTACATCAAACTCGCCTCCCGTTTTTTTGACATGACAGGTAAAAGAAGGATGTCCGTTTTTGTCAAAGCTTATATCCGACGCCCAGAAATCGAAGGCCGGTGAAAAACCGTAAGTAACGTAAGGACATTTGATATCCTTGACTATTTCTTTGTAATTGTCGATTTCGCCGTTGATAACAAGGAGTCCGTCGGCGGGGAGCAAATCCGCAAAACGCTTGAAGGACTGCCTTATTTCGGTAATGTCTTTAAAGAAATCCAGATGGTCTTCTTCTATATTAAGTATGACGGAAACCTTGGGGAAAAAGCTTAAAAAACTGTTGGTATACTCACAGGCCTCAAATACAAAGAAGTCGTGGGCACCGACTCTCAGGTTTGAATTGATACTCTTTAACACACCGCCCACAGAAAGCGTGGGGTCTGTATCTGCTTCAAGCAGGATTTCGGAAATCATGGAAGTAGTGGTGGTCTTGCCGTGAGTTCCGCTTATGGCAACGGGAGTGTCGTATTCTTTCATCAATAAACCGAGGAATTCGGCTCTGGTAAGATAAGGCTTGCCTGAAGCTACCATAGCCTTGTATTCCGCATTGTCGGGTCTGATGGCTGCGGTGTAAACGATGGCGTCAACATCATCGGTGATGTGGGAAACTTCCTGACCGTAGTACACGGTGGCGCCGTCTTCCGTAAGCTTTCTCGTAAGGTCGCTTTCTTTGGCATCGGAGCCGGAAACCTTGTAGCCGTCAGCCAAAAGAATGCTGGCGATACCGCTCATGGAGATACCGCCTATTCCTATAAAATATACATGCATATTGGGATTTAAAGTTATGTTCATAATAAAACTCCGGTCGGAAAATTTCTTTTTCGGGATTCCGACAGATTGATTATAGCATTCCTTGAAAAAAACGCAAACCTTACGAAACTTTCGTTGCTTTAACGATAAAAGTGGGTTAAACTGAATATGGATGATTTATTAATAAATCAGGAGGCATCAATGATAAAAAAAGAGATGATTGCCATGCTTTTGGCGGGTGGCCAGGGAAGCCGACTCGGAGTCTTAACCGCCAAGATGGCCAAGCCTGCCGTTTCTTTCGGCGGCAAGTACAGAATTATTGATTTCCCGCTTTCCAACTGTATTAATTCAGGCGTAGATACCGTAGGTGTTCTTACCCAGTATCAGCCCTTAAGACTTAATACTCACATCGGCATCGGTATTCCGTGGGATCTGGACCGCAATATCGGTGGTGTTACCGTGCTTCCTCCTTATGAGAAGAGTGAGAACAGCGAATGGTACACCGGTACCGCCAATGCCATCTATCAGAATCTGGACTATATGGAGACATATAATCCGGACTATGTTTTGATTCTTTCCGGCGACCATATTTATAAGATGGACTATGAGGTTATGCTTGATTTCCACAAGGAGCACAATGCTGACGTCACCATAGCCGTTATGCCCGTTCCCATGGAGGAGGCTAAGCGTTTCGGCATCATGATTACCGACGACGAAGGTCGCATCACCGAATTCGAAGAAAAACCCGAGAATCCCAGGAGTAATCTGGCTTCCATGGGTATCTACATATTTAACTGGAAGACGTTAAAAGAAGCACTTATTGCCAAGGCCAGCCAGGTGGCTCTCGACTTTGGTAAGCACGTTATTCCTTACTGCCACAACAACGGTTCGCCCATGTATGCCTATGAATTTACCGGCTACTGGAAGGACGTCGGAACCCTTGATTCCTACTGGCAGGCCAATATGGAATTAATCGACCTTGTTCCCGAATTTAACTTATACGAAGAATACTGGAAGATTTATACCAAGAGCGAGACCCTTCCTCCCCAGTACCTTTCCAGGGACAGTGTACTTGAGAAGAGTATCGTGGGTGAAGGCAGCGAGATTTACGGTAAGGTCTACAATTCCGTAATCGGTCGCGGCGTCACCATAGGAGAGAACGCGGTTATAAGAGACTCCATTATCATGAACGAAGTGGAGATTAAAGAAAACGTTCAGTGTACGAAGTGTATCGTTGCCGAAGGCGCGGTAATCGGTGAAAATTCCGTTCTAGGTGAGGGTGAAGAGCTTCCCAATGAAGTTAATCCCAAGATTTATAATTCCGGCATTGTAACAGTCGGTGAGAAGAGTGTTATTCCTCCGAACGTTCATATCGGCAAGAACAGTGTGGTATTCGGTGAGACCGAGGCCGCAGATTATCCCGACGGATGCTTAAAGAGCGGCGGAACACTTATAAAGGCAGGTGACGAGTCATGAGAGCGATAGGTATTGTATTGGCCGGCGGATCCAGCCATCGTATGAAAGAACTTGTATCCAGACGCGCGGTAGCTGCCATGCCCGTTGCCGGAAGCTACAGAAGTATTGACTTTGTACTCAGTAACATGTCCAATTCCCACATTCAGAAGGTAGGTGTTTTCACCCAGTACAACGCAGGCAGCTTGAACGAGCACTTAAGCTCTTCAAAATGGTGGGATTTCGGTCGTAAGCAGGGAGGTCTCTTTGTTTTCACCCCCGCGGTTACAGCCGAGAACAATTTCTGGTACAGAGGTACCGCAGATGCTATTTTCCAGAATCTTTCTTTTCTTAAGAACAGTCACGAGCCTTACGTAGTAATCGCTTCCGCAGACTGTATCTATAAGATGGATTACAATAAACTTCTGGAATACCATATCAACAAAAAAGCAGACATCACCGTAGTATGCCGTGATGCGGACGACCTTCGCGACATCGATCGTTTCGGTACCATCAAGATGAACGAGGAATACCGTATCGAGGAGTTTGAGGAGAAACCCGTAGTGGCGAAAACCTCCACCATTTCCTGCGGTATCTACGTTATCAGAAGACGTGCCCTTATAGAGATGATTGAGAAGTGCGCTTCCGAAGACCGTTACGATTTCGTGCGCGACGTTCTTATCAGAATGAAGGACATCAAGAAGATTTACGGTTACAAAATATCCGAATACTGGCGCAACATTGCCAGCCTTGAGGACTATTTCTACACCAACATGGACTTCTTAAAGCCAGAAATAAGGAACTACTTCTTTAAACAGTATCCGGACATTTACTCCAAAGTAGACGACCTTCCTCCCGCCAAATACAACATGGGGGCACAGGTTCGCAACAGCCTTATTTCCAGTGGTACCATCGTTAACGGCGTGATTGAGGACTCCGTTATTTTCAAAGAAACATACATCGGCAATAACTGTGTCATCAAGAACTCCATTATTCTTAACGATGTTTACATCGGCGACAATTCTTACATAGAGAACTGCATCGTCGAAAGCCACGGCACCGTAAGGGCCAACTCCTATTACAAGGGTGAGGGCGCCATCAGAGTTGTTATCGAAGACAACGACAGATTTATAATGTAGGTTTTATGGGGCTGCGCCGGGTGCGCAGCCCATTCTTGCGTTAACCCGGCCGTTTTTGTATAATGGTTGCGGTTAACAGGAGATATAGGAATGATTATTATTGCAGGCCTGGGCAATCCCGGCAAAGATTATGAAAACACCCGCCACAATGCGGGCTTTATGACAATAGACGCTCTTTCGCGAAAGTACGGAATAGACGTAAGCGAAAAAAAGCATAAGGCATTAATCGGCAAAGGCGTAATCGAAGGACACAAAGTCATTCTTGCCAAGCCTCAGACGTTTATGAACAACAGCGGTGAGAGCTTAAGAGAACTCACCGATTACTACAAGCCCGACATTGAGACGGAACTTATAGTTATTTATGACGACATTACCCTTGATGTAGGCGGCTTAAGAGTCAGAAAGAAAGGCTCCGCAGGCGGCCACAACGGTATGAAGAGCATTATTTCGCACCTTGGTACCGCAGACTTTCAGCGTATTCGCGTGGGCATAGGCGAGAAGCCTCCCCGCATGGACCTGGCTGACTGGGTGCTCGGCCACTTTCACAAAGAAGATGCAGAGCCCCTTCGTGACGCCATAGACGAGGCCATTACGGCAGCAGTCATGATGCTTAACGGCGAAGTGGACGAAGCCATGAACAAATATAACCGCAAGGTTGACAGGAACAAAGAATGAGAGCATTAACAGGGCCTCTTGACAGCCTTTCGGGAATAGCCGAAGCGAAGGCTGTATTACAAAAGAAAAAGGCAGTTTCGGTCACGGGCTGTGTGGATTCCCAGAAGTGGAACATGGCATTTGCCCTCTCCGAAGGCTTTTCCAATAAAGTGATAGTTACGTACAGTGACGTCCGCGTAAAAGAAATCTACGAGGACTACAGAATGTACGATAAAAACGTGCGCATGTATCCGGCCAAAGACGCAATTTTCTATCAGGCCGATGTTCACGGCAATAAGATTACAAGGGACAGAATCACCTGTCTTAAAAGGTTGCTCATGGGTCTTCCCTGCACCCTCATAACCACCTTCGGCGGCCTTATGAATGCGGGAGCGGGTCTTGATGTATTAAAAAACAGTCTTATTAAAATTTCGGTAAATGCGGAAGTATCCGAGCATGAGCTTGTCAAAAAGCTCTGTGCCCTGGGATACGAGAAGACCTATCAGGTCGAGGCAGGCGGCCAGTTCTCGGTGCGCGGCGGCATTATCGATATCTTTGATTTCACTGAAGAGAATCCATACAGAATAGAACTCTGGGGCGATGAGGTAAGCTCGGTCAGAAGCTTTGACGTTCAGAGCCAGCGTTCCATTGAGCGCCTTGAGAGTATTACGGTTTATCCCGCAACGGAGCTTCCTCTTACCGAGGACGACCTTCTTGGGGGATTAACGGGCATAGAAGCGGATACCAAAGCCTGCGTGGCGAAATTCAGAAAGGCCGGCAAGCCCGAAGAAGCCCACAGACTGGAAGTCATGTTCGAGGAAGTGAGGGAGCAGATTACCGAGCTTCCCTGGACCTTCAACGCCGACGGCTATTTAAAGTATTTCTTTAAGGATTCTTTGTCCGTCTGCGATTACATGAAGAATGCCCTTTTTGTACTCGATGAGCCCTCCCGTATCAAGGAACATGCCGAGGGAGTGGAACTTGAGTTCAAAGAAAGCATGAAGGCCCGCCTTGAAAAGGGCTACAGCCTTCCCGGTCAGACCGACATTCTGATAGAAAGCGCCGCGATTTATGCGAAACTTTCTCAGGAAAGTCTTCTTTTGATAAGCACCATGCCCGTCAAAGGCTTTTCGATTAAGCCCGAATACACCATGGGCATTACCGCAAGAAGCATTCCTTCTTACAACAACAGTTTCAATGAACTGGTAAGAGATTTAAATTCCTATAAAAAGCGTAAGTACAAAGTCCTGATTCTTTCGGGCTCCCGCTCCCGTGCGGAACGTATTGCCGACAATCTTAAGGACGAGGGAGTGACCGCTTTCTTTTCCGAGGACCGCAATCACGAGATGCAGAGCGGCGAAATAATGACCATGTACGGCCGTGTGTTAAAGGGCTTTGAGTACCCCGATATCGGCTTTGTGGTTATTTCGGAAAGTGATATTTTCAGCGAGGTTAAAAAGAAAAAGCGCAAGAAGCGCTATGAATCCGAAGGCAGCAAAGTCCGTGACTTTAACGACCTTCAGATAGGCGACTATGTGGTGCACGAATCCTTTGGTATCGGTGTATACAAGGGCATCGAGAAGGTGGAAGTGGACAAGGTTGCCAAGGACTACATGCGTATAGAATACAGGGACGGAGGCGTGCTGTATGTGCCCGCCACCGCTCTTGACGTTATCATGAAATATGCTTCGGCCGATGCCAAAAAGCCGAAGATTAACAAGCTCGGCACCAAAGAATGGGAGAACACCACCGGTAAGGTTAAGACCGCAGTTAACGAAGTGGCTGAGGAACTGGTGACCCTGTATGCCGCCCGCCGCGACAGAGAGGGGTATGTATTCTCGGCTGATACGCCCTGGCAGCGTGAATTTGAGGAAAGCTTCCCCTACGAAGAAACGGGCGACCAGCTTGAGGCCATCGAAGCCACCAAGGCAGACATGCAGAGCACCAAGATTATGGACCGTCTCATCTGCGGTGACGTGGGCTTTGGCAAGACCGAAATAGCCATAAGAGCCGCTTTCAAGGCTGTTCAGGACGGCAAACAGGTGGCCTTCCTCGTACCCACCACCATTCTGGCACAGCAGCACTTTAATACCTTCAGCGAAAGAATGAGGGACTTCCCCGTGAAAGTCGCTCTCTTAAGCCGCTTTGTGCCCAAATCCGAGCAGAACAAAACTATCGATGACCTTAAGAAGGGCATGGTGGACATCGTAATCGGAACCCACAGAATGCTCTCCGCGGATATTAAATTCAAGGACCTGGGACTCCTCATAATCGACGAGGAGCAGCGCTTCGGTGTAACGCACAAAGAAAAAATAAAGCACATAAAAGAAGACGTGGACGTTTTAACGCTTACCGCCACTCCCATTCCCAGAACCCTTCACATGAGCCTTGTGGGCATAAGGGATATGAGCCTGCTTGAAGAGGCTCCCGGGGACAGACTGCCCATCCAGACTTATGTCTGCGAGTACAATCCCGAAATGGTGAGAGAGGCCATCAACCGTGAACTTTCCAGAAACGGACAGGTCTACTACGTATACAACAGGGTCAATAACATTGCGGAAATAACCGCGGGCATTCAGGCACTTGTGCCCGATGCCAATGTTGCTTTTGCTCACGGACAGATGAAAGAATCCGAGATAGAGCGTATTATGTACGACTTTATCAAGGGCGACATAGATGTACTGGTGGCTACCACCATTATCGAAACCGGTATCGACATTCCCAACGTCAATACCATGATTATTCATGACTCCGACAGGCTCGGACTGTCACAGTTATATCAGCTTCGCGGCCGCGTGGGTCGTTCCAACAGGACGGCGTACGCTTTCCTCATGTACAAGCGCGACAAAATTCTTGAGGAAGTTGCGGAGAAGCGTCTTCAGACCATTCGTGAGTTTACGGACCTCGGAAGCGGCTACAAGATTGCCATGCGCGACCTTGAAATCCGCGGCGCCGGCAATATTCTCGGCATGAGCCAGCACGGTCACCTTGCGGCAGTCGGTTACGATCTGTACTGCAAGATGCTTAACAAGGCTGTCCTCACCAAAAAAGGCGAGTCCGTCACCGAGGACTTTACTACCCTTGCGGACCTTGATGTGGATGCGTTTATTCCTTCGGAGTACATTCTTAACGAAATTCAGAAGCTCGACACTTACAAGCGCATCGCCGCCCTTGAGACCAAAGAAGAAGTGCGTGACATGCGTGACGAGTTAAAGGACCGCTTCGGCACCGTTCCCAAAGCCTGCGAGAACCTTTTAAGAATATCCGAAATCCGCTTTACCGCCCATAAACTGGGCATTACGGAGATTCGCGGCCGAAACGGAGAAATATCCATTACATTCAAGCCCGATGCAGCCATAAGAGTTGAGAACATAGGAGCGCTTTTAAGCCGTCATGTCAAGCACCTGACCTTCTTTGCAAAGACCGTTCCGCCTGTATTTACGTATACTTACAGGCCCGTAGGAGCAGTGGGTCCCGACGAGAATCTTCTTTTGGAGAAAACCGAGGAAATAATAACTGAAATGACTGAATATTTGCTGTGAAAAAAACAGTTGTTATATTTATTGGTTAATTAGAAAATTGTAGTATAAATAAGAAATTTATATTGCCGTACTGTCGGAAACTTGATAGAATGACTCTTGGAGCGCATTTTTGAGGGGTGGGTTTAAGTGAAAAGAGTAGAGTTTAACGAAATTGTCAAACATATTGCTCTTCTTGGCCAATTGGGGCTTTCTATTATCATGCCGCTTCTTTTGTGTATCGCACTGTGCTGGTATCTGACGACCTATCGGAATGTAGGTTACTGGGTATATATCCCCGGCTTCATTCTCGGACTCGGAGGCTCGGCCATGACAGTGTACAAATTCTATCTTTCAGAAATTCGCAAGACCAAAAAAGAAGAAAAAAAGAGCGTGTCCTTCAACAGACACGAGTAATTGGAGCAAGTTATGGGTAAATTGCTGGACAGGCTTCAGCCTGCGGTAAAAAAAGAAACCAAAAACGTCTTTCTCTACACGCTTATCGGCTGTGTGATTATGATAGCGGCTGTTTTTGTGTTACACAAATGGTTCTGGCCCGAACTGTTCCCCTTTGATTACACGGTATTTATCGGGGCTGCGGGCGGCCTTATTATAGCCGTGCTTAACTTCTTTTTAATGGCTCTGACGGTTCAGGCCGTTACCGCCGAAGAAGACGACAAAAATGCCACCGAAATCATGAAGAAAAGCTTCAGGAAGAGAAAAGCCTTACAGCTTTTATGGTGTGTGGCGGCATTTGCCGTACCCGCTATTTTTTGGCCGGCGGGGATTCTTCCCCTTCTTTTTCCGAGTGCCGGTATTAAAATAAAAGGAATAATCGAACAAAAAAATACATAAGACAGGAGGTGGAGCAAAAGCAAGATGGATGTCAGTGATAAAATTGTAGGCCCTAAAGTCTACTGGGAACTTCCTGTGGACATCCCTGTGCTTGGAAGGTTTCATATCACCGAAACGATGGTTGTAAGCTGGATAGTAATGATTATCATCACATTGCTGTGCATATGGCTTACTCACAATCTTAAGGTCAAAGACGTTTCCAAGAAACAGGCATTTGCGGAAATGCTGGTAGAAACAGCCGATAAGTTTGTAATCGGCAATATGGGCGAAAAATTTGCTTACTTTGTTCCCTTTGTGGCGGCATTGTTTGCAACCAGTGTGGTATCCAACCTAATCAGCCTGACCGGGGTATTCAGAAGCCCCACGGCGGATTTGAATACCGAAGCTTCGTGGGCGCTTGTGGTTTTTGCCATAATAACGTCTCAAAAGATTAAAGCGGGCGGCTTTGGCGGATACCTTAAGGGATTTACGCAGCCAATACCTGTTTTGACTCCCTTTAACGTATTGTCCGAACTTGCTACTCCCATCAGTATGGCTTGCCGTCACTTCGGTAACATACTTTCGGGTTTCGTAATCAACATTCTGATTTACGCAGCACTCGCTGTTGCAGGTTCCAAGCTGCTTGGGTTAATCCCCTTTGTAGCCAATACCGCTTTACAGAACATACCCATCTTAAGCGTGGGTCTTCCGGCGATATTATCGGTTTATTTTGACTGGTTCTCCGGAGTAATGCAGGCATATATTTTCTGTATGCTGACAACAATGTATATTGCAAACGCTGCTGAGGGGTAAACACCTCATCAATTAAATAATTTTTTATCAGGAGGAATTTGTTATGGAATTACTCGCAAAAGGTATTGCACTTGCAGGCTGCGGAATCGGCGCCGGACTCGCTCTGATCGCCGGTATCGGCCCCGGAATCGGCGAAGGTTACACCGCGGGCAAGGCGCTCGAAGCCATCTCCCGTCAGCCTGAGCTTACGGGCACCATCAGGAGCAACCTGTTCATCGGCGTAGCTCTCGCCGAGACCACCGGTATCTACGGTTTCGTAACGGGCCTTCTTCTGATCTTCGTGGCTCCCGGAATGTTCCTGGGCATGCTCTAAGAGCTAAGGAAAGAAAGTTTTAAAGCGTATCGAAAAGGAGATCAAATGGTTTATCAGCAGCTGGTAAGCTTTGATAAATGGACCTTCGTGGCGCAGATCCTGAACCTCTTCATTCAGATCTGGCTCTTTAAGCGCTTTCTTTTCGAGCCGGTGAAGAAGGTCGTCGCGAGCAGGCAGCAGGAGGTGGACAAGCTCTACACCGAAGCCGAGACCGCAAAGGCTGACGCCGAGGCGGCGCGCGAATACTACGACGACACGATCAAGAAAGTCAGGCTCGAGGCTGAGCAGATCACCGAGAGAGCCGTCTCCAACGCCCGCTTCAAGGAGAAGGAGATAGTCTCGAACGCTCAGACCGAGGCAGTGAAGATCCGCGAGAAGGCGGAGCGGGACATCGCGCTCGAGAGGCGCAAGGTCATGAACGAGGCCAGGGGAGAGATATCCTCCATGGCCGTCGAGATCGCGTCCAAGCTCGTTCAGCGCGAGATCAACGCCGACGATCAGCAGGCCCTCATCGAGCAGTTCCTTAACGACTACGAGGAAGAGCTATGAGCAGGCGGGCCGAAGTATACGGAAACAGCCTCTACGACCTCGCTTCGGAGTCGGGACTCGTCCTGCCCGTCATGTCGGACCTGCAGCTCATCGAGAGCTGCTTCGACGCCGAGCCCGAATACTACAGGCTGCTCTCTTCGCCCGTCATCGGCAAGGAGGAGCGCTTCGGGATCATCAACGAGGCATGGAAGGGCGCTGTGCATCCCTACACCAGGAACTTCCTCGCGCTGCTCTGCGACGAGGGGCTGGTCAGGGAGTTTTCAGACTGCGTCAAGGCGTACAGGAAGCGCTACAAGGAAGACCGCGGCATAATCGACGTGAGGATCACCTCCGCGAAGCCGCTCTCCGAGGAGAACAAGGAGAGGCTCAAGTCCGCGATAGAGTCCAAGACCGGCAAGAGCGTGCTCCCGGTGTTCATAGTCGATGAGAGCCTCATCGGCGGCCTCAGGGTGGATACGGACGGCATGTCCTACGAGGCCTCCCTGAGCTATCACCTCGAGGAGCTCAGAAAGCTGCTCTCGGGCATGTAGGCCCGGGGCTTTGGCTGCGGCGCTCCCGCGGGATCCCGCGCGGCGCGAAGCGTTCATATCGGCATTAACTATAAGGTTGGTACACTTATGGAATTAAGACCTGAAGACATCTCGAAGATCATCCGATCTCAGATAAAGCACTACGAGACGAGGATCAGCCAGGCCGAGACCGGCATGACCATCATGGTCGGCGACGGCATAGCGAGGATCTCCGGGCTCGACGACTGCATGGCGGGCGAGCTCATCGAGTTCCCCGGCGGCGTCTACGGAATGGCCCAGAACCTCGAGGAGAACACCGTCTCGGCGGTGCTCCTCGGAGACGACCAGGGCATCAAGGAGGGCGACATAGTCAAGCGTACGGGCAGAGTCGTGTCCGTGCCGGTAGGCGACGCCCTCATCGGCCGTGTCGTCAACGCCCTCGGCCAGCCCATAGACGGCAAGGGACCGATCCTGCAGGAGACCTACAGGGCCATCGAGTCCCCGGCTCCCGGCATCCTCGAGAGGAGGAGCGTGTTTGAGCCCCTCCAGACCGGTATCAAGGCCATAGACTCCATGATCCCGATCGGAAGAGGACAGAGAGAGCTCATCATCGGAGACCGCCAGACCGGAAAGACGGCGATCGCGGTCGACACCATACTGAACCAGAAGGGCAGGGACGTCATCTGCATCTACGTCGCCATCGGGCAGAAGCGCTCGACCGTGGCGCAGATCAGCGAGAACCTGAGGAGCGCCGGAGCTATGGATTACACCATCATAGTCTCCGCCACCGCCTCCGAGCCGGCTCCGCTGCAGTTCATCGCACCCTACGCCGGCTGCAGCATGGGCGAGCACTTCATGCACAAGGGAAAGCACGTCCTCGTCATCTACGACGACCTCTCCAAGCACGCCGTGGCATACAGAGCCATGTCGCTGCTGATCAGGAGGCCGCCCGGAAGAGAGGCTTACCCCGGCGACGTATTCTACCTGCACTCCAGGCTGCTCGAGAGAGCCGCCAAGATGTCCGACGAGCTCGGGGGAGGCTCCCTCACCGCGCTCCCGATCATCGAGACCCAGGCGGGCGACGTCTCCGCTTACATACCGACCAACGTGATATCCATAACCGACGGCCAGATCTTCCTCGAGACCGAGCTCTTCCAGAGCGGCATCATGCCGGCGGTCAACCCGGGAATCTCGGTATCCCGAGTCGGAGGAAGCGCGCAGATCAAGGCGATGAAGAAGGTCGCCGGACAGCTCAAGCTCCTGTACTCGCAGTACAGGGAGCTGCAGGCCTTCTCCCAGTTCGGTTCCGACCTCGATAAGGACACCCGCGATAGGCTCGATCTCGGAGCCCGCATCGTGGAGGTCCTCAAGCAGAACCGCAACGCCCCGCTGGACGTCGCGCTTCAGGTCGTCATCATCTACGCCGTCACCAGGGGCTTCCTCGACAGGGTGCCCGTGGAGCGCGTAAGGGAATTCGAGAAGGAGCTCTACGGCTTCATGGAGGGCG
>JAEEGJ010014174.1_pt1 | contig 19022 bp, 18 predicted proteins | sample 8958761 | NCBI WGS metagenome assembly JAEEGJ01 (sample SAMN16246546, study PRJNA631951) | gut metagenome | biome: gut microbiome; feature: rumen; material: RS-attached | host: Bos | place: Iran: Karaj | collected 2018-10 | reverse complement strand
AAACAGTCTACTCAAAATTTTGGTGCCTATGGGATATAAGTTGGAGATAGTACCAATGGACAAAAAGAGTTAAAAATCATAACTATTATCTTTGCTTTTTCTTTTCCTGTGCAGTAATTCCTTTTAGCAATTTAATATACTCATTCGTAAGTGTTGTCGGTTTGATACCGTTAGGAAGAATATATCCGACTTCCATGTAATCGTCAACTTTAAGAGGTCTGGCGACAATGTTGGGACCGTTGAGCTTATCGTTAATGATTCCGCTGCAGATCGTATAACCGTTCATACCGATGAGCAGGTTAAAAAGAGTGGCTCTGTCGCAGACAACAAGCTCTTTGTCGCAGTCCATGGTGCTGAGGATCTCTTCCGAAAAGTAGAAGGAGTTGTGGTTGCCCTGCTCGTAGGACAGTCTCGGGAAAGGCGCGAGATCTTCAAGCTTTATGGATTTCTTTTTCGCAAGCGGAGAATCCTTTCCGACAAATACGTGAGGTTTGGCTTTAAATAAAGGCTCGAAGGACAGATTGTTGTCCCGAAGAGTCTTTTTGATTACTGTCTCATTGAAGCTATTCAAATAAAGAACGCCGATCTCGCTTCGAAGATGCGCGACGTCGTCGATGATATCGAAAGTCTGAGTCTCTCTCATATGGAACTCGTATTTGTCGCCGCCGTACTCTTTTAACAACGCAACGAAAGCTTCGACAACAAAAGAGTAGTGCTGCGAAGAAATGCAGAATCTTAATTTGTTGGCGGTCTTGCCGGTATATCTTTCATCTATAAGGCTCGCCTGCTCCAGGATCTGGCGGGCGTAGCCAAGAAACTCATCACCTTCCGGAGTCAGAGTTATTCCCTTTTTGGATCTGTTAAATATAGTGATCCCGTATTCACTTTCAAGCTCCTGTATAGCCGCTGTGAGTGAAGGCTGTGCTATGAAAAGCTTGCCGGCGGCTTCTGTGATACTTCCGGTATCTGCGACGGTCACGATGTAATTAAGCTGCTTAAGAGTCATTTTTTCTCCTACCTTTACGGTTATCAGTCTATATATTATCCATAACTATTTTTTGACATTATAACATGAAATATAGTTTAAAACTATGGATAACCACCATAAATAGATATTATACCTATCGTCTCACTGGGCGTATACTTCTCATACAAAGATCAGAAAGGGGTAGAACAGTGAGAACAGCGGTAATAGGTTATCCCAGAGTGGGAAAAGACAGAGAGCTTAAATTTGCTTCAGAGAAATATTTTAAGAACGAGATTACGGAAAAAGAGTTAAAAGAGATTGCGCAGGAGCTTAGAAAAGAGCATCTGGCAGTACAGAAAGAAAACAATATAGATTTCATTTCTTCAAATGATTTTTCTTTTTATGACAACATGCTCGATACAGCGGTGCTTTTCAATATCATTCCTAAGAGATACAGGGATCTGAATGTATCGGAGCTCGATACGTATTTTGCTATGGCGAGAGGTTATCAGGGGGAGAAAGGTAACGTCAAAGCACTTGCCATGAAGAAGTGGTTCAATACAAATTACCACTATATTGTGCCTGAGATTGAAGATGATACGAGGGTGGAGCTTGTAGGCAACAAGCCTTTTGAAGAGTACAGAAATGCTTATGCGCAGGGTGTTGACACCAAGGTTGCCGTAATAGGACCGTTCACTTTCCTTAAGCTTGCAAAGTATGTCGGAAGCAAGACACTCAGCGATTTTGCGGATGCTTTTGCGGACGAGTACGTTAAGCTTCTTGATAAGTTAAATGCGGATAATGTTTCATGGATCGAATTTGATGAGCCTTATCTTGTAAGAGATCTTGACGCAGTAGATATCGAAATTTTCGAGGAACTTTATAAGAAGATCCTTGCAGGAAAGAAGGGAGTTAAGGCTCTCCTTCAGACATATTTCGGTGACGTGAGAGACGCATACGGTAACATCACAGCGCTTGATTTTGATGCCATCGGACTTGATTTCCTTGAAGGAAGAAAGACACTTTCTCTTGTAAAAGAGAACGGCTTTCCAAAGGATAAGCTTCTTTTTGCAGGACTTGTAAACGGTAAGAATATTTGGAGAAATAACTACGAAAAGACAATTGAAGTTCTTGATGAACTTAAGAAGGCGCTTGGCGGCGATGAGAATATAGTCCTTAACACTTCTTGTTCTCTTTTGCATGTGCCTTATACACTTGATAGCGAGACCGATCTTTCGGAGGATATTAAAAAGCATTTTTCTTTTGCAAAAGAAAAGCTTTCTGAGCTTAACGAGCTAGCGAATATTACGGATGAAGCTCTTTTGGCAAATAAGAAATTATTGGAAAACAGAGAAGGCAGCGTAGATCAGGCAGTAAGAAAAAGAGTGGCGGATATCAAAGACGCTGATTATACAAGGCTTCCCGCATTTGAAGAAAGAGAAGAGATCCAGAAAAAAGAGTTGGGTCTTCCTGCTTTCCCTACGACAACAATCGGTTCTTTCCCTCAGACAGCGGATGTCAGAAAGAACAGACAGCTTTTTAGAAAGGGCGAGATCAGCAAAGAAGAGTACGTTGAATACAACAAAAAGAAGATAAAAGAGTGTGTTGAACTCCAGGAGGAGATCGGACTCGATGTGCTTGTGCATGGTGAGTTTGAGAGAAACGACATGGTTGAGTACTTTGGTGAGCACCTCGACGGTTATGTGTTTACCAAGAAGGCGTGGGTTCAGTCATACGGAACAAGATGTGTTAAGCCTCCGATCATCTGGGGCGACGTATCAAGAAAGAGTCCAATTACAGTCGAGTGGTCCAAGTATGCCAAGAGCTGCACTAACAAGCCTATGAAGGGAATGCTCACAGGTCCCGTTACCATACTTAACTGGTCATTCCCGAGAGAGGATATCTCTATAAAAGACAGCACGCTTCAGATTGCGCTTGCAATCCGTGATGAGGTTCTTGACCTCGAGACAGCGGGAATCAATATCATTCAGATTGATGAGGCGGCGCTAAGAGAAAAGCTTCCCTTAAGAAAATCCGACTGGTACAGCGAGTATCTTGATTGGGCAATTCCCGCGTTCAGACTTGTTCACAGCGGTGTTAAGCCGCAGACTCAGATTCACACGCATATGTGCTACAGCGAGTTTACAGATATCATTCCCGCGATTGATGCGATGGATGCCGATGTTATCACATTTGAGGCGTCTCGTTCGGATCTTCAGATCCTTGATTCGCTCAGAGAGAATAACTTTAAGACAGAAGTCGGTCCCGGCGTATACGATATCCACAGCCCTAGAGTGCCTTCAGTTGAAGAAATCGTGCGAGCACTAGGCAAAATGAGAAGTAAGATTGAGGACAAGAAGCTCTGGATCAATCCCGACTGCGGACTTAAGACAAGAGGAGAAACAGAGACCAAGGCAAGCCTTATAAATCTTGTAAAGGCAGCGCAGATCGTAAGAGCTTAATGACGCGGCGCTTGTTGAACTAATATTTATATGGAATAAAGAGAAACAACTATGAAAGTATCGGAAATATATAAGAGCGGAAAAAAGACATTGTCATTTGAGATCTTTCCGCCCAAAAAAGATGAAGCACTTAAGAATATAGATGCAACGCTTGAGGTTCTGACGGAGCTTAAGCCTGATTTTATCAGTGTGACATTCGGAGCCGGCGGATCTTCGAACCGCAACAAGACTATTGATATTGCCAAGAAGATCAAACATGAATATCATGTTGAGCCTGTTGTGCATCTTACGGGGCTTCATTATGAGAAAAAAGAGATTGATGAGTTTGCGCGAGTTATGAAGGACGAAGGGATAGAAAATGTCCTTGCACTTCGCGGTGACCGCAATCCTCAGCTTGTTGAAAAGGATGATTTCAAGCATGCGAGCGATGTCATTAAGTACCTGAAAGAGAAGTATGACTTCTGCCTTCTCGGCGCTTGTTATCCCGAATGCCATCCCGAATCGGAGAGCAGGGTAGCGGAGCTTAAAAATCTAAAAAAGAAAGCGGACAGCGGAGCAAGTGCGCTGCTGTCACAGCTCTTTTTTGATAACGATAAATTCTTTAACTTCTATGATGAATGCAGGATCGCGGACATCAATATCCCTATCATCCCGGGAGTTATGCCTGTTATAAACGCTGCTCAGATAAAGCGTATGATCACGATGTGCAACGCTTCTTTTCCCGAGCGTTTTCAGAAGATCATTAACAGGTACGAAGACAACAAGGAAGCGCTGTTTGACGCAGGGATGTCATATGCGCTAAGTCAGATAATCGATCTGCTTGTAAGCGACATACAGGGAATCCATCTTTATACCATGAACAATCCGCTTGTTGCCCGCAGAATATGCGAGGGAATAAGGAATATAGTGTGAAATAATATAGAGCTTTGGCCTTTGCGACCGGAGCTCTTTTTACTATATGGAAATGTCAAAAGAAATGTGCAATAATGTATCCGAAGTAAACGAAACAATAGAGGGATTATGAAAAAATGGATACTTTGTTAGTCTTGAGAAATTTGGCGATAATTATTGTCGCAGCCAAGGCGTTTGGGCTTTTGGCGAGAAGATTGAAGGCACCGCAGGTTGCGGGTGAGATCGTGGCAGGCCTACTTATAGGACCTACCCTCTTTAATATTGTTCAGGCGGATGACTTCTTGTCCGGAATGGCGGAGATCGGTGTTATTCTCCTTATGTTCAGTGCCGGACTTGAGACTGATATAGACAAGCTGAAAAAATCCGGTGTTAAGGCGACGATCCTTGCCTGCGCGGGAGTTGCGATACCGCTTGTTTTGGGAACGATCATGTATATGTGCTTCTACGGTTTTTCACAGCCGGGAACACAGGGCTTTATACAGGCTCTTTTTATAGGAACGATCCTTACAGCAACTTCTGTGAGCATTACCGTTCAGGCGCTCAGAGAGCTTGGCAAGATCTCCACGGAAGTGGGAACAATCATAATGAGTGCGGCGATAATAGATGACGTTATCGGAATCGTGGTACTTACTGCCGTTATCGGACTTAAGGATGCCAACGCCAACCTTGGAATGGTATGCATAAAGACAGTTCTTTTCTTCATAGTTTCACTTGGAGCGGGAATCCTGATCTTTAAGATTATGCAGAGACTCGATGCGAGATGGACTCACACCAGGAGAATCCCCATCATGGCGATGGCACTTGCATTTGTGTTATCATATGTAGCGGATAAGTACTTTGGAGTTGCGGACATCACCGGCGCGTTTGTTGCGGGTATCATCTTAAGTTCACTGGATGATAAGGCATACATCGACAGAAAGATGGACATCAACTCATATATGATCTTCGGACCGGTATTCTTTGCAAGCGTAGGACTTCAGACCAATCTCAGAGAAGTGGATGTGACCATCCTTGTATTCTCGCTTGCGTTTGTTGCTGTGGGACTTCTCGGAAAAGTCTGTGGATGCGGACTTGTTGCCAAGGCTCTTGGATATGATACTTCCGATTCACTTAAGATCGGTATCGGAATGATGACAAGAGGCGAAGTTGCGCTTATCGTTGCGCAGAGGGGACTTAAGACCGGGATCATAGACGGAAGATATTTTACTGCGGTTATTTTACTTATAGTTATAAGTTCGATAATGACACCTATCTTACTAAAGGCTATTTACGCTTCGGATGAGAGGAAAAATGAAGGGCGAGTATAAGACAAAAGCAAGAAAGTGCATAGTTGATTTTCTAAAGGCTCATGCCGACACAAGATTCACGGTGCGTGAGATCTACGATCAGATAAGCACCGAGGCCGGCGGAATAGACAAGACCACCGTGTACAGGAATCTTGAGAGATTAAGCGACCAGGGCGAGATCATCAAGATAAAAGAGCCTAATTCCGACTCATGGTTCTTCCAGTATTCCGAGGATCACAAGCATTGCAATTCACATATGCATGCGCAGTGCTCGGAGTGCGGCAAGGTATTTCACCTTGAAGAGGACTTTGTTGAGGAGTTTGAAGAAAAGGTTCGCAAGGAATACGGCCTTGATGTAAATCTCGGAAAGACGGTTATAGTCGGCAAGTGTGACGATTGTAAGAAGAAAGATTGATGATATGTGAGCTGTAAGCTCTTTTTGAAAGGAAATAAAATGGATAAGAAACAAAAGCTCTTGGATCTCATAGACAGAGCGGGAAAAGGAAGCATAGAAGCCGCGGAGCAGATCGCGGAAGGCTATTTCAAAGGCTCTTTTGGTGAAAAGAATCATGAAAAGGCCAGGAAGTGGGCTTCATATGCTGCCAAGCACGGAAGCGAAACAGCGGAAAATATACTCGCGTCATTAGACTGAGAATATATAAATACATAAATTTAGGAGGAACAAAATGAGCATCAAGATAGGAATTTTAGGATACGGTAATCTTGGAAAGGGCGTGGAGCTTGCAGTAGCGGCAGCACCTGATATGGAGCTTGTTGCAGTATTTACAAGAAGAGACCCTTCTTCATTACAGATAATGACACAGGGAGTTCCCGTTGTTTCAGTTAACGACGTGGAAAACTGGAAGGACAAGATCGATGTTATGATCCTTTGCGGAGGAAGCGCAACAGATCTTCCCGTGCAGACACCTCAGTACGCTAAGCTTTTCAACGTAGTAGACAGCTTTGATACACACGCAAGAATCCCCGAGCACTTTGCAAATGTTGACGCTGCGGCACAGGCAGCAGGCAAGATTGCGGTTATCTCATGCGGTTGGGATCCCGGAATGTTCTCACTTGCAAGAGTTTATTCCAATGCGATACTTCCCGAAGGCAATGATTACACATTCTGGGGCAAGGGCGTATCACAGGGACATTCCGACGCTATCAGAAGAGTTAAAGGCGTTAAGAATGCCAAGCAGTACACAATTCCTGTTGAGAGCGCACTTGAAGCAGTCAGAAGCGGCAAGAATCCCGAGCTTACAACAAGAGATAAGCATACAAGAGAGTGCTTCGTAGTTCTTGAAGAGGGCGCAGATGCAGCAGCTGTAGAAAAAGAGATCAAGGAGATGCCTAACTACTTCTCTGATTACAACACAACAGTTCATTTCATCAGCGAGGAAGAGCTTCTTAAGAACCACAGCGGAATGGCTCACGGCGGTTTCGTATTCAGAAGCGGAAAGACAGGCGCCGACAAGGAGCACAACCACATCATCGAGTATAGCCTTAAGCTTGATTCAAACCCTGAGTTTACAACAAGCGTACTCGTTGCTGTAGCAAGAGCTGCATTCCGTATGCAGAATGAAGGAATGAAGGGTTGCAAGACTATGCTTGATATTGCACCTGCATACCTTTCAGAAAAGAGCGGAGAAGAGCTCAGAGCACACCTTCTTTGATAAGGAACGAATATGAGTGAGATCTTTTCAAGAACAGAATTACTTCTGGGAGAGGACGCGGTAAAAGAGCTTTCTAAAAAGCGAGTGGCAGTATTCGGCGTAGGCGGAGTAGGCGGCTATGTCTGTGAAGCCCTTATAAGGAGCGGGATCGGAGCCTTTGATCTCTGCGACAATGATACCGTGGCCGTATCCAATATAAACAGGCAGATAATCGCAACGACGAGCAGTGTCGGCAAGTACAAGGTTGATGTCATGAAAGAGCGAATGCTCGATATAAATCCTGAAGTGGATGTAAGGGTTCACAAATGCTTCTTTTTACCTGAAAATGCCGACAGTTTCCCGTTTGAAGAGTACGATTACGTGGTTGATGCGGTAGATACCGTGACAGCCAAGATAGAGCTGATCATGCGGGCAAAAGAAAAAAACATACCCGTTATAAGTTCAATGGGAGCGGGCAATAAGCTTGATCCCACAGCCTTTACCGTTGCGGATATATATAAGACCTCGGTCGATCCTCTTGCGAGAGTGATGAGACGAGAGCTTAAAAAGCGCGGAGTTAAGGACCTTAAGGTTGTATATTCCACCGAGGAGCCTCTTGAGCCCATAGGCGGACACAAGTCACCCGGTGATGATTCTTCAAGAAGGAGCACCCCCGGAAGTGTGGCGTTTGTCCCTTCAGTTGCAGGGCTGTGCATAGCTTCGGAGATAGTTAAAGACCTCATAAGATAAAAATTGATCGCATGTACTAATGTACATGCGATTTTTCTTTAAATATGTGTTATTATTATTCACGGTATGGAATTAAATATAATATGCTTCCGGAGGTTTCTAAATGGGCGGATTTTTTGGCGTTGCATCTAAAGAGAGCGCGGTATTTGATCTTTTCTACGGTACTGACTACCATTCACATCTTGGTACACGTCGTGCAGGATTAGCGGTATATGACAAGAAGAAAGGTTTCGATCGTTCGATACACAATATCGAGAGGTCTTATTTCAGACCTAAGTTTGAAGACGATATGCAGAAGATGGAGGGTAATCTCGGAATCGGATGTATCTCTGATTATGAGCCACAGCCTCTTATTGTAAGATCACATCATGGCACATATGCCATTACTACAGTCGGCAAGATCAACAACATTGATGGTATCACCAAGAAGCTTTTTGCGGATAACCACTCTCATTTCCTTGAGATGAGCGGCGGAGACATCAATCCCACTGAGCTTGTTGCTTCTATAATCAATCAGAAAGATACCATCGTTGACGGTATACGTTACGCTCAAGAGATCATCAAGGGATCCATGTCACTTCTTTTGATGACACCAGAAGGAATATATGCGGCAAGAGACAAATTCGGCCGTACTCCGGTTCAGATAGGACATAAGGACGAGGGATTCTGCGTCTGCTTTGAAAGTTTTTCATATTTAAATCTTGGATATACTACATACAAAGAGTTGGGACCCGGAGAGATAGCATATATCACACCGGAGAGCGTTGAGATAGTAGCACCTGCGTTTAACAAGATGCGTGTATGTACATTCCTTTGGATATATTACGGATTCCCTGCTTCGACTTACGAGGGACTTAATGTAGAAAATGTAAGATACGGCTGTGGCGAGAAGCTTGCACAGCGCGATATGCAGAGGGGTATTCATCCCGATATCGTTGCGGGAGTTCCCGATTCGGGTGTAGCACATGCAATAGGATATTCCAATGCATCAGGCATCCCTTATTCAAGACCTTTTGTAAAATACACACCTACATGGCCAAGATCGTTCATGCCTACTATACAGTCAAGGCGTGACCTTATAGCCAAGATGAAGCTTCTTCCCATCAATCAGCTCATTAACAATAAGAGCCTTCTTCTTATAGATGATTCGATCGTAAGAGGTACACAGCTTCGTGAGACAACAGAGTTCCTTTATAAGAGCGGAGCAAAAGAGGTGCATATAAGACCCGCATGTCCGCCTCTTGTATATGGATGTAAATACCTGAATTTCTCACGTTCCAATTCAGAGATGGAGCTTATTACAAGACGAGTTATCGAAAAGCTTGAGGGTTATCCTTCACCAAACGAGGAAACCGTAAGAAAGTATACTGATCCTGATTCGCCTCAGTACTCTGCAATGCTCGAAGAGATTAGAAAAGAACTGAATTTCACATCTCTTCATTATCATCGTCTTGATGATATGGTAGAAGCAATCCCGCTTGAGCCGTGTAAGCTCTGCACATACTGCTGGAGCGGTAAAGAGTGATATAAAACGATAATAGATTATTATAAATTTTGAATTATATGGAGGATTATTATGAATCAGCAAAAGATTGGAACAAAGTGCGTACAGGCCGGATATACACCCGGAAACGGCGAACCTCGTCAGATTCCCATCATACAGTCTACAACATTCAAATATGACACAAGTGAGGATATGGGAAAGCTTTTTGATCTGGAGGCTTCGGGATATTTCTACACAAGACTTCAGAACCCTACCAATGATTATGTTGCAGCCAAGATTGCGGCTCTCGAAGGCGGAACGGCAGCAATGCTTACATCTTCGGGACAGGCAGCAAACTTTTTTGCACTCTTTAATATTTGTGAGAACGGAAGCCATATCGTGGCTTCTTCATCAATTTATGGCGGAACATTCAATCTTATCGCCGTTACAATGGCTAAGATGGGAATCGATGTTACATTCGTATCTCCCGACAGCACAGAGGAAGAGCTTAACGCAGCATTTAAGGACAATACAAGAGCGGTATTCGGAGAGACAATCGCTAACCCCGCACTTACGGTTCTTGATATCGAAAAATTCGCCAAAGCTGCTCATGAGCATGGCGTTCCTCTTATCGTGGACAATACATTCCCTACACCCGTTAACTGCAGACCTATCGAGTGGGGAGCTGATATAGTAACACATTCAACAACCAAGTATATGGACGGACACGGAGCTGCCGTAGGCGGAGTAATCGTTGATTCAGGTAAGTTTGACTGGATGGCTCACGCAGATAAGTTCCCCGGACTTACAACACCCGATGAGTCATATCACGGAATCGTATATGCAGAGAAGTTCGGACAAGAGGGAGCATTCATCACAAAGTGTACAGCACAGCTTATGCGTGACTTTGGTTGCATTCAGTCTCCCCAGAACGCATTCATTCTTAACCTTGGACTTGAATCACTTCATGTTCGTATGCCCAAGCACGTTGAGAACGGACTTGCCGTTGCCAAGTTCCTTGAGTCACAGGACAAGGTGCTTAAGGTTAGCTATCCCGGCCTTGAGTCAGATAAGTATTATGAGCTTGCCAAGAAATATCTTCCTAACGGCGGATGCGGCGTAGTATCATTTGAGCTTGCAGGCGGAAGAGCGGCAGCCGAGAGCTTCATGAAGAAGCTTCGTCTTGCAGCGATCGAAACTCATGTAGCGGATGCTCGTACATGTTGCCTTAACCCCGCAACATCAACACATCGTCAGCTTACTGATGAGCAGCTCGAGGCAGCAGGAATTCCCGCAGGACTTATCCGTATGTCATGCGGACTTGAGGACAAAGAAGACCTTATCGCAGATATTGCTAATGCACTTAAGTAATCACCTAGTGAGGTCTGTTTATACAAATAAAAAAAGCCCTTAGGGGCTTTTTTTATTTGATGTATGTCGGTATAGTCTGCAATTTATGTAAGTTGTTTTTGTGCATTTTATCAATCTTTTCCTTAGTAGCTTGGTCTTCGCACACGCCTGTCATTACGTATTTATCAAGTGTGTCATATGTAAAGCCGAGCTTATCTTCGTCTGAGAGACCGCAGAGTCCGTCGGAAGGAGTTTTATGAATAAGCTCCTTGGGAAGTCCGAGTGCATCACCGATCTGTCTCATTTCAGTTACAAGGAAGTCTGCGCAGGGACTGAAATCTCCGGCAGCGTCGCCGTACTTTGTGGAATAGCCTACATAGTCTTCAGACTTATTGCAGGTATTTGCAACACGTCCTCCGTTTGGAAGTGACTGCGCTATAGCGTATAAAGTAGCCATTCTTATTCTTGGAGGAGTGTTTATAATCGCATCATTTCCCATTTCAACGCCTGCTTCGGCGAGAGCTTTCTTTTCGCCTTCCACAGCGGGATTGATATTTACGATGTAGTGCTTGATATCAAGAAGCTTGGCAACTGCCTTCGAATCTTCGATATCCTTCTGCTCGCCGTTTGGCATAAGAACGCCGACAACTCTGTCTTTTCCAAGTGCTCTTACAAGAAGAGCGGCAACTATGGTTGAATCTTTTCCACCGGAAAGACCGATGACCGCACTGGCCTTAGGGCCGTTGTTGTCAAACCATTCTTTTATCCAATTACAGATATTCTCAATTTCTTTTTGAGGATCTATTATTTTATATTCGCTCATACCGTTTCGTGCTCCATTCTCCAGTTAATACATCTTTGTAAGTAATCGACATATGCGGGGTTCTTGCACATACCCTTTCCTTCAACGTCGGAAATCTTGGCAACGTCCTGACCGTTACATGCGGTTGTCTTCATTACAATGTTGAGAGCGGGAACGAAGGTGTCATTTGCGATGTAAGTGCCGATTCCGAAAGCAACCCTTGCCTTTCCGTTAAAGTGAGCAAAGATCTTATCTGCTCGTTCAAAATCAAGGCTGTCACTAAAGAGAAGTGTCTTTGTTGTAGGATCGATTCCAAGACTCTTGTAATGTGCGATCATCTTTTCGCCCCAAGCTATGGGATCGCCGCTGTCGTGACGAACACCTGAGAAAAGAGTTGAATATGTCAATTGGAAGTCGCGAAGGAAGCAGTCTGTTGTAATCGCATCCGTGAGGGCTGTTCCGTTGAGGATTCCATATTCTTTTACCCAGAAGTCTAGTGCATACCAGTTGGAATATGCGGGGTTATGTTTGTGATTACCCTGACCTACACACATGATCCACTCGTGTGCCATGGTTCCTACGGGATTAACACCAAGCTCTTTTGCCAAAAGAACATTTGAAGTTCCGACAAACTTTGAATCGCCGAGATCGGCGTTCTTAAGCTTCATAACAGCAAGTTCCTGAGCCTGTGCGGAAAGTCTTCTTCTGAGACCAAACTCACTGAAAGCTCCGATAGTATATTTCTTATCTGTAAGGGCTTTGATCTTTTCATCAAGCTTCTGCTCAAAAGAAGCCATGAGCTCGTCATAGTCGTAAGCCATCCTGAAATAAACTTCGTTAACGATAGCAAGTGTGGGAATCTCATATAATGAAGTGTTGAGCCATGTTCCGTTGGTCTCGATCGTAAGGCCACACTCCGCATCCGTTCCTATAGTAAAGTCCTCGTATCTTGGATGCCAGAGACGGAGAAAATCAACGTAGGATTTTTTTATCCATTTGATACCCTTAAGATAAGTGAGTTCTTCCTCGGTGAAAGTGAGATCGCAGTAAGCAAGGATCTGACGCTTAACCTCTTCGACCATCTCTTCTGTGAAAAAGACATCCTTGTTTCTACACTTAAAAGACCATGTGGTCGTGTAGTCAGGAAAATTGTGATAGATTGCCTGTCCCATTGAAAACTTGTAAAGATCTGTTTCAAGTAGACTGCTGATAATGTTTTGCATTTTTTCTCTCCTCTTTTAATTCAAAAAATCAAATTACAACAGTTTTCCGGTTTTTGCCAAATATTCTCTGAAGGTTTCGTTAATGTCATCTGCGTGAATTCCGGGGTTTTTTCTGATCTGAGTTCCGGAAGTCTTAATAATAGTGCGGTCAACTAATTTAAAGTTGTGAGTAGGGTAAATTGCGCTGAGCTTTTCTACATAAGAAGGTTCACCTGTATACCAGTTAAAAGTAGCGCTGTCAGGGCTGATGCCTGCATTTGAGAACAGCTCGTCTCCCCAGAGCACCCAGTTTTCATGGGTGAAGGTTCCGTCGAGACCGAGCTTTTTATCATCAATCTGTACGACAATTACTTTATCTTTTTGTGTTTCAAACATCTTGGTCACGAGTTTGATGCGTGTATTAAAGTCAAGAAAATCGCGTCCGCGGTCATTTTGATAGCCGCAGACGGCGATTATTACTTTATCATTTTCCGAAAGAGCTGTTTTAATAAGTGACTCATGCCCCTTGTGCATGGGAATAAAGCAGCCAAATACAATACCTATATTCATGATGGTGCCTTTCGTTAGTTTTTAGGTATTATATCACACTAACGGCTTTGGAACATATTTTTTCACTAAAAGGCATAAAGAAACCGGCGACCGGACCGACTAGGGCAGCGCAGATGAGCGTACCTATGCCGAAAGTACCGCCAAGAAGCCAGCCTACTATAACAAAAAGGCTGTCTACTATGATCCTCATGATGCTGAATTTATTCTTGGTCTTATCGCTTACTACTACGGCAACAAGGTCATTGGGGCCTGTTCCGGCATCGGATTTTATTACTATCGTCATTCCGAACGCGAGGATAACGCATCCGAGGGCAAGAATAATTATCCTTATGGGCAGAGCCGAAACATTGCCGATAATCGGATTTAATATAAGAGAAAAGAAGTCTATTATAGGGCCTCCGAATATCATACATAAAAGAGTTCCTATCTTGATATAAGTTCTGTCCACTGCGAGCAGAATAAAGATTATCAACAGACTTATCGCAATGTGTACACGTCCGTGTGTAAGTTCCGGGATAAATCCAGTGGCATCGAGACGCCTGAAAATACCCTGGATCAGGACGTTAAACGGATCGGAGCCAAGATCGACCAACAAAAACAAGGTAACTCCAAGATGGGCTATGATAAGCCCTATCAACAGAAGTGCAACTCTTATGAGCCATTCTTTTACGGATCTCTTTTTCATGCATTTCTCCCTCATATATATTTAAATAACGTTATGAAAAGATGATATTTCTAAGCTTTCTTGTAAGAGGGCCGGTACCATAGTCAAAACGCTGTACCAGCATGATGAACGTGGTTTTTGTAGACGGATCGTTTACAAAGTAAGCGCCGAGCCAGCCGTCCCATCCGTATTCACCTTTGCTTCCGATAATAGAAGCCTGTGAAGGATCGTCCAATACTCGCATAAGATTGCCGTATGTAAATCCCTCAAGTCCCTGCCAGTTGTCGAAATCAATCTGCTGATCTTTATTAAGTCTTCCCGAAGTAAGGTATTTAATACTGTTTGGAGTGAGAATCTGCTTGTTACCGAACTTTCCGTTGTTAAGGAGCATCTGACCGAAACGTGCGTAATCATCAACAGTAGAGAAAAGACCTGCCCCGCCCGATTCAAACGGGTTAAGACCACCGTCGTTTCTGATTACAAGTCTGTCACCGTGATATTCGACCAGTCTGCCTTTTACATTTTTATATGCTTTTGAAAGACGATCTTTTTTGCTGTCCGGAACATAGAAATCAGTATCTTTCATTCTGAGAGGATCAAGGATCCTAGCTCTTACAAAATCTCCGAATGTCATTCCTGAAGCTTTTTCAATAACAGCTCCGAGAACATCTGCACTTGTTCCGTACTGGAAATGGCTTCCGGGGAGGAAGTTAAGCGGGATTTTTCCGATCTTTTCAGCAAATTCCATTGTTGACATCATCTTGTCGGTGCCAAGTCTCTTTTCCATTCCGTTCATAAGGCGTCCTACAGAAACCTCGGTAGGAGTGCCGATTCCGGGATATACAAGTCCCGAAGTCATGTTCATAAGGTCGCGGATTCTCATTTTTTTATCAACGGGAACCTTATGTACCTTACCTTTTGAAAGATAAGTCTGATTATTGAAGCTGTCGATGTAGTTTCCTACCGGCTCGCCAAGGTCGATGATTCCGTCTTCAACGAGCATCATGGCTGCGGCTGCAGTAATGGGTTTGGACTGCGAATAGAGTCTGAAAATGGTGTCTCGGCTTATGGGAATACCGTTTTTGATATCCGCAAAGCCGCTCTTTGCAAAGAGGACTTCTTTACCCTCTTTTACCTCGAGTGCAACGACTCCGGCAACCTCCTGTTTATATACTGCTCTGTCCATACATTCTTGGATGAGTTTAAGTTTGTCTCTCATGTTGATCAACCTTTCCCAAATACTTTAATAATCATACCTAATACGATGGATTGCTCTGTTTTCACAGACGTTCCTCGTTTTTGACCATTTACTATTGTATTACGAAATTGTGTAATATGAAATGCTTATCTGTACCTATAAGTTGTCAATATTATACATTTTGAAAAAAGCAATTCATAATAGAATCATCAAAGGAGAGAAAAGCTATGAAAAACATACTTGCATTCGGTGATTCAAATACATGGGGACTTATCCCCGGAACAAAAGAAAGATACCCCGGCGAAGTCAGATGGACGGGCCTTGTTCAAAATAAACTTGATGACACAAAGATAATAGAAGAGGGACTCTGCGGAAGAACAACCGTATTTGAGGATGAGATAAGACCTTTCAGAAAAGGTGTCGATACACTTCCTCTTATATTGGAAAGTGCATCTCCCTTAGACGGCGTTATAATTATGCTCGGAACAAATGATTGCAAAGCTTACTACAACGCCAATCCTCATATAATCGGAAAAGGTCTTGAGCGCTGCATTGAGGAGATTGAAAAGTACGTTTCTCCCGAGAAGGTTCTGGTAGTATCTCCTATACACCTCGGAGACGAAGTCTGGAAGCCAAGCAAAGATCCTGAGTTTGACACCGCTTCAGTAACCAGGAGCAAAGAACTTGCAGATACCTACAGACTCATTGCGGAAAGAAGGGGGAACAGATTTCTTGCCGCTTCTTCATATGCAAAGGCAAGCAAGCGCGACGATGAGCACCTTGATGAAAGGGGCCATGAGGCGCTTGCTGAGGCTATTACCGAGAAGATTGAGGCTATGAGAATATAACATGAAACAATACAGATTCCATTCCTGATGTTTACGGTAAGGAAGGAACACTGTTGAAAGTGATCGAATTTCTGTTTATGAGCTAACAGCGAAAAGGCAAATAAGTCGGAGGTATGAATTACGTCATCATTTACGACAAATAATTGATGTTGTCCGAGATTTCACTTATAATAGTATATGTTGGAAAACGTTTATTAAAAAGATTGCTTCAAAGCTATAACAGGAGGCAAATTAGTGTCAGAAACATACATTCCACCATTCACAATGACAGATGAGATTACGAATCTCGTAATAGAGATAGCAGAGCTGACCGGTGCAATGACAGTATCGGAACAACTGTCTAAAAATCCTAAGCTGAGACGTGACAACCGTATTAAGTCTATACAATCTTCTTTGGCAATTGAGCAGAATACATTGACTGTTGAGCAGGTAAGTGACGTAATAGATGGAAAGCGTATTCTCGGGCCGCCTCAAGATATCAGAGAGGTTAAGAACGCCTTTGAAGCTTATGAAGCCATGACCGGATTAAATCCTTATTCAGTAAAGGATTTACTCAAGGCACATAAGATTATGATGGAAGGACTTGTGAAAGAAGCAGGTGTATTCAGAAGCAAAGGTGTAGGCATATATGCCGGGAAACAGCTCATTCATGCCGGAACCCCGGCGAACTATGTTCCTGACTTAATTGGGCAGCTCTTTTCTTGGCTGAAAAAGTCTAAATTACATCCACTTATTAAGAGTTGTATCTTTCATTATGAATTTGAATTCATCCATCCTTTTGCTGATGGAAATGGGAGAATTGGCAGGCTATGGCACACTCTGATTTTGGCTAAGTGGCAGGAGTTCTTTTTATGGATCCCTATTGAAACAATAATTCATGAAAGACAGAATGACTATTATAAAGCATTGAATGCATCCAATACGGATGGTGAATCTACGATATTTGTTCAGTTCATGTTGGAATTAATAAGAGACCTTTTAAAGGAATTATCTTATAATGGCGCAATGAACAAGAAAAAGACATTGGATGAGAAATTGTTTGATTTGTTGAAGGAAGATAGTGATCAAACGGCAGCAGGGCTTGCTGAAATGGTGGGAGTTTCTCAAAGAACAGTTCAAAGAGCATTGAAGCGTCTTATAGACGACGGTAAGATTGAACATGTGGGTTCTAACAGATTTGGTCATTATGTTATAAAATAGAACCTGATAAATGTCGTAATAAGTGGCACAATATATGTCGTAATAAAAATTGGATGAGAAAACCTCAATAAAAAACAGATTATATGGAGGGGAATATGGCTGAACTTAAGTGCCCGCACTGCGGACAGGCGTTTACGGTTGATGATATGGAGCTTGGCTCCATAATGAAGCAGATCAGAGACAAGGAGTTCGAAAAAGATCTTTCGAGCCGCGTTTCTGAGCTTGAGAAGCATTATAAAGAAAAACACGAGCTTGAGCTTGCTGCAAAGGAGAATGAGATAATCCTTAAGAGCAAGTCTCAGTATGAAAAAGAAAAAGAGGATCACAGGAAGGAACTTGAAGACCTTCAGGCTAAGCTTAACAAGGCTCTTGAGGAAAAGAGCCTTCTTTCTATGGAAATAAAAGGAGCCGAAGATAAGACCAAGCTTGCGGTCCTTGAAGCTGTCAATAAGGTTGAGAGTGAAAAGAATAAGATTGCAGCGGCGCTTAACGATGAAAAGCACGAGCTCGAGAATGCTCTTTTGCAGGAAAAAGAAAAAGGAAAGATCCTCCTGGAACAGAAGGAAAAAGAAGTTGAGTTCTATAAGGACTTAAAGACCAAGATGTCCACGAAGATGGTCGGCGAAACTCTTGAACAGCACTGCGAGATACAGTTTAATCAGTTAAGGGCCACCGCTTTTAAGAATGCATATTTTGAAAAAGATAATGATGCAAGAAGCGGAAGTAAGGGCGATTACATCTACAGAGAGTGCGATGAGAACGGCGTCGAGATTATTTCCATTATGTTTGAAATGAAAAACGAGATGGATGAGACTGCGACCAAGCACAAGAACGAAGATTTCTTCAAGGAGCTTGATAAAGACCGCAACGAGAAGAAGTGCGAATACGCGGTTCTCGTATCACTTCTTGAGAGCGACAGCGAGCTATACAATGCAGGAATCGTCGATGTTTCATATAAATTCGACAAGATGTATGTTGTAAGACCACAGTGCTTCATTCCTATAATCACGCTTCTTAGAAATGCTGCGCTCGGTGCGCTGGAATACAAGCAGGAGCTTGCGATGGTCCGCAATCAGGACATTGATATCTCCAATTTCGAAGACAGCCTAATGAAGTTCAAGGATGACTTTTCAAGAAATTACGATCTTGCGCACAGCCATTTTGACAAGGCTATCGATGAGATCGACAAGACAATTCAGCACCTTGAGAAGGTAAAAAAAGAGCTTCTGGGTTCGGACAATCAGCTTAGGATTGCCAATAATAAGGTAGAAGATATCAGTATCAAAAAGCTTACAAGAGGCAATCCTACCATGAAAGCTAAATTTGGGGAAATCAATAAGTAATCAATAGTATACGAGGCATACAATGCAGGCACTAAACAGAAGAGAATATTTAACCACAACACCTATTCCAGAGCTTATCCTGACGCTGGCTTTCCCAACGATAATGAGCATGCTGGTTACGGGAATCTATAATACTGCGGACACTTTTTTCGTGGCGAGGGTATCAAACGATCCTACGGTAAACACGGCGGCGACCGCGGCAGTAGGACTTGTATTTACGGTTATGGCGCTGATTCAGGCGACAGGTTTCTTTTGCGGACACGGATCCGGTAATTATCTTTCCAGAATGTTGGGCGCAGAGAATTACAAGGAAGCCGATGAGATGGCTTCAAC
>JAEEGJ010014170.1_pt1 | contig 19028 bp, 23 predicted proteins | sample 8958761 | NCBI WGS metagenome assembly JAEEGJ01 (sample SAMN16246546, study PRJNA631951) | gut metagenome | biome: gut microbiome; feature: rumen; material: RS-attached | host: Bos | place: Iran: Karaj | collected 2018-10 | reverse complement strand
TCTAAAGATTGCGATATAGTATCAATTCATGAAATGGAAAGTAATGAAGAATGTTGGTTAGACTGGATAAGTTGTGATAATGATTATTCAAGAAATGATAAAAAAGCTATTGATGCTGGTGCATGTAAATATTTAAATTTCATTGCTATTGTTTTAAGAAAGAAATAATTTTATAGGGCTGAATAACTTCAGCCCTTACTATTAAAATGGAGTTTATACTATGATTCTTTTATTTGAATGTTTAGTAATTTGTATATTATTTTCATTAGGAATAATGATACCACTTTATAAAAATTCTGTTGGACAGATTATGTCATATCCTAAAAAAATACGTGAAAGAGTGGAAAGCCTTCCAGAATATAAAGATAGTATTAAAAAAACTAAAACCACTCATTTAACAATAAAAATCGTATCTTTATTTGTATTTGCATTAGTGTTATGCATAGTAGCCTATTTATCAGGAGCAAAAACGCCTTTCGAAGTCTTTAGACATGTTTCTATTATTTTCTTTGTGGTAAATCTATATGATTTAGTTATTATGGATCTGCTAATATTTAGAAATGTAAAAGCTTTTAGAATACCTGGTACTGAAGATATGGATAAAGAATATAAAGAATGTTTTCACCATATAAGAGGATTCTTTATTGGAGTATTTCTTGGATTAATAGTTGCTCTTTTAGCAGCGTTATATATTAAAATTTATTATTTATTATAGATTGGAGGAATTAAAATGGAATCTATTTGTGGAGCAAATTGTAATGAATGTGGCTATGGAAAGTCAAAAGGATGCAAAGGGTGCAGCAATACTCAAGGCTGTCCTTTTGGAAAGCAATGTTTTGTTGCTAAATATATTCTTACAGGTGGAAAAGAAAACTACGAAAATTTTAAAAAACAATTAATAGATGAAGTTAATGAGTTGAATATTCCTGGTATGCCTAAAATAAAAGAATTAAATCCATTAAATGGAACATTTGTAAATTTAAGTTATCCTATGCCAAATGGAGAATGTGTTAGATTATTAGATGATAATGAAATATATTTAGGAAATCAAGTAGAATGTGAATTTAATGATAATAGTATCATTAGATGTTTTGGTATACTTGCAAATATGAATTTTGTACTTATAAGCGAGTATGGAGTGAATGGAGATAATCCAGAACTTATTATATATAAAAAGAGATAACTTACAATTTATCGAAATAATAATTTAAGAAAAAATATCGCTTTATAGAGACAATTATTAATAAAAATTAGTGGGATTTTTGAGAATTTAGCAATTTTCTCAAAAATCCCACTGTTTATTTTATTAATTTTTAAAGTGCAATTTTTTTATTTAAAGTGCAAAATTTGCACTTTAAATACTGACTAATGTAAAGATTATTCCTCCAAACATCCCAAGATCAGTTTAGCACCATCAACAAATCCATTTCTATAATATTTCTCATTCCAATAACCAAGATAATCTAAGAAATTTTCATCAAGCTTATTTAACTGCTTTTTGACATATTCCTTATTTTGTTTAGGAACATTTTTCAAAATTCTTTCAGAAATCTCATCAAAATAAATATGATGTTGATTATCCTCTCCAGTAAGATATCCCAATAAACCTTCTTCTCTAGTATTTAGCCATTCTTTTAATATATCATTTTCATTAACCTCTCTAAAACTCATATCTCAAATCCTCCTACACATAAATAATCTCGTTATATACAATTTCTTCAGCACGATTTTTAATGTTATTCATAGCTTGAACCCAAGCAAGTTGATTGCTACTTTTTAAATCTTCATTTATATTTTCTGCCTCAGCTAATTGCTTTACTATTAAATCAATTCGTGAAGTGGCAGATTGCTCAATATCAGCCAAATGTTTAGATAGTGTTCCAGTTATCATTAATTCAGTGTATAAGCCTCTTTTATATTCTTTAATATAATTTAACCTTAATCTTCCATATTTTCCAATATGATAATCCTCGTTAGAATTCTCCATAATTAAATCAGGAATTAAATAATCTCCTTCTTTGTGATAAGTAATTTTATTCATAATCAAAACCTCCAAAATAAATTTTTAGGTTTCCCATTTTAATTTAAAAAGTACAAACATATGTACAAAACAATTGGGGAAAAGTTGGGGAAAAAATTCTTAAAAAACATCAAAAAATAACACAAATGTTCTAAAATTCATTTCCCCAATTTTCATTGATAAATCAGCTAAAACCCTTAATTTCACTAAAGTTCACAACCCTCTCAACCAGCCCTCATAACCCGAAGGTCTTTAGAATAATTTGAAAATCATTTTAATAATTCACAGATTGTGATATAATTGTGGAAAATAAAATACAAAACAAAAATAATTTAAAAAAATTTAAAATTATTTATGGAGGAATTAATAATGCCAGAAATGTGGGATATATATGATATAAATAAAAATAAAACAGGCAAACAAGTTCAAAGAAATTCATATCAGTTTAAAAAAGGCGAATATCATATAGTTGTAACAGCAATTATTATAAACTCAAAAAATGAAATTTTAATAAGTAAAAGAGCAGCATATAAAAAATTTGGATTAATGTGGGAATGTAATGGAGGCTCTATTCTTGCAGGAGAAACAAGTTTAGAGGGAGTTTTACGAGAAATAAAAGAAGAACTTGGTATTGAATTTTTAAAAGAAGAAGCTATATTTTTAAAAGAAATAAGAAGGGATAAAATTCCACCAGATTTTAAAGATTTGTGGCTATTTAGAAAAGATATAAATATAAATGATATAACATTTCCTGATGGAGAATCAATAGAAGCAAAATGGGTAAGTATAGATAAATTTCTAAAAATGTTTCAAAATAGAGAAATTGTTTCTACTGTGGATTTTGGAATAGAAGAATATAATAAAGCACTAAAATTAAGCTTATAAATTTAAACAAAACTGTTTAAAAAACGGACTTTATATGATTAGCAGTATTATTTATTTTTTAATTAAAGTATATAGTTTTTACATTAAAACACGAAAAATGTGATATATTGTCAAAATATATATGGAATTTTGTGATAAAACAATATTGAAATCACTAGAATTTTGTGATATAATATATACAGAGGTGAAAAAAATGAGTCGTTTAAGAAGAAAAATAGATCAATATTTAATAGACTGGAAAAATGATAAGAATAAAATGCCATTGATTGTAAAAGGTGCAAGACAAATTGGAAAAACAGACAGTATAAAAAATTTTGCCAAAAATAATTATAAATATTTAGTAGAAATAAACTTTGCACTTGAGCAAAAGTATTTAAGTATATTTGATGACGGATTTGATGTTGATAGTATATTAAAAAACATATCTTTTAAAAACCCAGATTTTAAATTTATACCAAATGAAACTTTAATTTTCTTTGATGAGCTTCAAGCGTGTCCTAATTGTGCAACATCACTAAAATCATTTAATCAAGATGGACGATTTGATGTAATATGTTCAGGTTCATTGATGGGAATTAACTATCAAGAAATAGAATCAAATAGTGTAGGAAATAAAATTGATTATAATATGTATTCAATGGACTTTGAAGAATTTCTATGGGCAAAAGGATATAAAGAGGAACAAATTGAAGATATTTATAAATGTATGTTAGAGACTAAACCATTAAGTACTACACAATATGATGTTATGATGTCTAATTTTAAAGAATATATGGTAGTTGGTGGAATGCCTGCAATTGTAAATAGATTTGTTACTCAAAAAAATTATAGTGGAATATTAGGAATGCAAAAGCAAATATTATTAGATTATGAAGAAGACATTACAAAATATGCACATGGATTAGATCAAGGAAAAATATTAAGTGTATATAGAAAAATTCCAGCATTTCTTGCAAATGAAAACAAGAAATTTCAAATTTCTAAAGTTGAAAACGGTGCTAGAAGTAGAGAATATGTTGGTACAGTTGAATGGCTAGATAACGCAGGAATAATAAATATATCATATTGTATGGAACAACCAGAACTTCCACTAGGTGGCAATTATAATCCAGATAATTATAGATTGTATTTTTCAGATACAGGAATTTTAATAGGTTCTCTTGATGAAGAAGCTCAAGACGATTTAAGAAAGAATGAAAATTTCAACACTTATAAAGGTGCAATTTATGAAAATGTTGTTGGTGATATGTTAGTAAAAGCGGGATATAAATTGTATTTCTATAAAAATGAAAAAGGAACAATTGAAATGGATTTCTTTATTAGAGATAGAGATTCATTAATACCTGTTGAAGTTAAAGCAAATGATAATGCAACAGCATCGTTAAATAATTTGATTAATAGTGATAATTATAAAGATATAAAATATGGAATCAAGTTTTGTAATAAAAATATTGGATTTAATGGTAAATTCTATACATTCCCATATTTCCTAACATTTTTATTGAAAAGATACTTGAAAGAAAAATAAAAACTAAAGAGATTATTACAAAATATTAATGAACACATAGAAAAATATTTGTGGGGTTTTTGAGAAATTTACTAAAACTCAAAAATCCCACTATTTATTTTATAAGATTTTGAAACTTTTTTATTTTTCATCTGTTTGTATATATGAAAGCAGGGTAAGATATGGAAAAAGATTTAGATATAAAACTATATAATGAGTATTTAGAAGGAGAAAAAGGTGCTTTTGAATTGCTATATAACAAGTATAAGGACAAAATCCAATACTTTGTTTACAATATAGTAAAGGATTATCAAAAATCTGAAGATATTACTCAAGATGTCTTTGTTTATGTTATGCAAAATAAAATTAAAGAGGGATATACTTTTAAATATTATTTATATTTAGTTGCAAAAAGTAGAGCATATAATCAAATAAATATGGAAAAAAGAAGAACAGAAATAAATGAGGAATATATCTTAAATGGTGCAGAACAGATTGGACAAGATGTTGCAGATATTGTAACGAAAAATGAAAAAAGAAAAGAAATATTGAATGCAATAGATATGTTAGATGATAGATATAAAAATGCAATATACTTGGTGAAAATTGAAGAACTATCATATCAAGAAACAGCACAAATACTTGGGGAGTCAATTCAAAATGTGAAAAATCTTATTCATAGAGGAAAAAAAGAATTACGCAAAATTCTAATAAAGAATGGATTTGATGAAATGAATAAAGTTGCAAAAGTTTTTATTATAATTATGTGTGTTTCTGTTCTACTAACTGGAATAACTTATGCAGGAATAGTGATTTACAATGAATTTATAAAAAAACAAGATGAAGTCAAATCAAGAGGATTATTCGATTTGGGAGATGGACATACAGAATATAAAATAAATTTAATGGCAAACGACATGACTTGGAATAGTAAGAATAGCTTATACCATAGAATTATAGATAACAGGGCAGATTATGAAGTATATAAATCAAGAATTAACGAATTCCCAGAGGCAGAAGAGATAAACTTTGAGGAAAACTTTGTAGTTATTATTGCTAATGAAAATATAAGACAGCCACATGAAAAAGACCTTACAATACATAATGTTTATGCAGATGATGATACAATACATATTGTTATGAAACAAAAAGAAAATCCTAACTATGATGTAGAAAGTAATATTTGGTATGCAATTGTGGACAAATCCTTATTACGAAATAGTGCTGATGTAACGATAGAACAAAGGACATTTAATACAGGGAATTTTAAAGATATAAAAGATCTTCCACAAGATTATAGTGTTGAAAATGCAATAACAGATGGATGTATTGTCTTACAGAATAATAAGATTATATCTAATAATATTGAGCAATTAGATAATTTTGTACAAAATACGCAAAACAATATTAATTCTTTTATAAGAGTGTATTCTTGTTATAAAGGTAAAAACACTGATAAAACTAAAGTTGAAATAAAAGATTTAGAATACTATAATGGCATTTATTATCTAAGAGGAATTTACCTAAATGATGAAGAAAAAGAATATTATAATAGCTATATACCAAAATTGAAAAAAAGTCATACTACATTTGGAACAGAGTATAATTGGAACAATGATGATGGCATAACTGGGGCTACATTTATTATAATACAAGAATAATGGCAGAAGTTAAGCGTTTGTATAGAAATTCTATTTTATAAGAATAGCATAACAAAAAGACAAAAAATAAAATGTATGCTATAATAGAAAACAGTTAAGCTTATATTAATACTCAATAAAAGTAATTAGGAGATGAGTTAATATATGAAAAAAGTAATAGGTATAGTTATGGCAATATTAATAATTTTATTTGTTATATGTAATATTATCTTTTTTAATATATTTGGAAATAACAAATATGATTTACAAAATATTAGTGATAGTCAAAAGAAAGAAATCATTGAATTATTAAATTGCACGGAAATTTTAAATGATATTGATTTAAAAGAGCTTCAAATTCCAAAAACATATAGAGATATATACTATCAAGTATATTTTGAAACAAATAACAAAGATATAAAAAAATATGTTATAACATCTGATATTTATGGAAGAGATTTAAAAGAACTAAAAAATAATAACTATTGTTGTACTATTTATAGAAATGATGATAAAAGTATTGATATATTGGAAGCAATTAGAAAAGGTAAATTGCTGGATAATGCAAAATCCGAGAACAATGAAATGTCAAACAATCAATCTAATGAAAATAATATACCACAAGATATAACTCAAAAAATATTAGATAATCAAGTTGTAAATTCAGGAATAATAGACCAAATAGATAATAATTATATATATTATTCTAATAAAGATTCCAAGAAATACTATTTTGAAAAGAATAAATTTTCTTGCATGAATGGAAGAACTTTTAAAGAAATAAATTTATCTGATGTAAAGGTTGGAGATTATATACATCCTTTTGAAAAACAAATTCTAGTTTATAGAAACTTATCAGGAGAAGAATTAAATCAAGAGCTATTATATAATTTAACACTAACGGAAGACGAGAGAATTTATAGTGTTAATTCAATTAGTATAGAAGAAATAAATATTGAAAATGGAAATACTGCAATTGTTAAAATAAGCTATGGAGATATTATAGGAGAAGATTTAACTAATGAAAGATTTAGCACATTAGTTGAATTTAATTCTAATACTAAATATTATAGTAAAGGAAATAACATAAATAGTGTTCATGACTTGGAAATAGCAAAAGGAAATATTAATAGTATTCTTTTGAAGAAAGACTCTATAAATAAGAAAAGTCCAGCTATTGTATTAGAATTTGAAAGTACAGATACTTAATATATTGCATATGTTCAGAGTATTGTAATATTGCAAACAAGTTAGATAAAAAAATAGGAGTGATATATTATGGCAACATCAAAAGAATATAAAGAATTTATATTAGAACAGTTAGATTTATTAGATAATATAACTTGCAAAGCTATGATGGGTGAGTTCTTATTGTATTATAATGATGTTTTATTTGGTGGAATATATGACAATAGACTACTTGTAAAAATAGTTGAAACTAATAAGAAATATAATATGCAAGAACAAATACCTTATGAAACAGCAAAACTTATGTATTTAGTAGATGATGTAGATAACAAGGAATTATTAAAAGAGATTGTAATTGAAACTTGCAAAGGTTTAACAAACAAAAAATAGTAAGTTATAGGGGAGATTATTTTTATAATTTCTCCTTTTATTATTGACTAAACTAATGTGATTAGCTATAATATAAATATCATTAGTTAGGAGGTTGAGATGGCAAAGAATATTATTAGTGATGAGCTTATTATTGAAACGGCTGCAAGACTTTCAAATGAAGTTGGTTTAGATAACTTATCTTTAAAAATGATTGCTGAAGAACTAAATATTAAATCTCCATCTTTATATAATCATATTTCAAGTCTTGATGAAATAAAAGAAAGACTTATGCTTTATGGTTGGAAAGAACTAGGAGAAAAAGCTATTGAATCAGCTGTTGGTATAGCAGGTTATGATGCTTTGAAAAATATGTGTTATGCCTTTTACGATTATGCTACAAATAATAAAGGAGTATTTACTGCTATGCTTTGGTATAACAAATTTGAAAGTGAAGAAAAGAATGAAGCAACAACAAAATTATTTAGTTTATTATTTAGAGTATTACAGCCATTAAATATTAGCGATAACAATATTGAACACATTATAAGAACATTAAGAGGATTTTTGGAAGGTTTTGTATTATTGGTTAATAATAATGCTTTTGGTAATCCAATATCAATAAAAGAAAGTTTTGATTTATCGTTAGAAATTATAATTAACGGAATTAAATCATTGGAAGGAGTAAAATAGTATGAATGAGTATATCAATTTAAGTTTGGAAAATATTGAGGAAGAACATATTTGTTGTGCAATAGGAGATCCAAAACATCAAGAAGGTGTTGATTGTAAAAAAGAATGGATTAAGAATAAATTAAAAGATGGTCATGTTTTTAGAAAATTAAATGCTAGAGGTAAAATATTTATCGAATATGAGCCAATAGAAACAGCGTGGATTCCAATTAACGGAAAGAATTATGAGTATATATACTGCTTATGGGTTGCAGGAAGTTTCAAAGGTAAAGGAATAGGAAAAGAATTATTAGAATATGCAATAAAAGATTCAAAAGAAAAAGGTAAAAGTGGTATTTGTACTTTGGTTTCTAAAAAGAAAAAGCCATTTATAGGGGAAAAGAAATTCTTTGAACATTATGGATTTGAAGTTGTAGATAATATTGAAGATTATGAACTAATGGCACTAAAATTTAAAGAAAGCGAAACACCTAAATTTAATGATAGTGCAAGAGCTATGAAAATAGATAATCAAGACTTTACTATTTATTATAGTAACGAATGTCCTTATGTAGAATATGAGGTAAAAGAACTATCTGATTATGCAAAAGAAAAGAACATTAAACTTAATTTTATAAAAATAGATTCATTAGAGAAAGCTAAAAATGCTCCTTGTATTTTTAATAATTGGGCTAATTTCTATAAAGGAAAATTTATTTCAAATACAATATTAAATGCTAATGCTTTCGAAAAACTATTAAAGTAGGAATGAAAATGGAATTTGTTAAAGCTAAAACAATACTAACTAAAGTAAATTATGGCAACGATTGGTATGGTATTGACTATAATATGAATTTATATAGAGGATGTCCTCATAAATGTATTTATTGCGATAGTAGAAGTAATTGTTATCATATTGAAAACTTTGATATTGTTCGAGGAAAAGAAAATGCACTTGAACTTTTAGAACAAGAACTAATTAAAAAGAGAAATAAAGGAATTATAGGAATAGGATCTATGTCTGATACTTATAATCCATTAGAAAAGAAATATGAACAAACAAAAGTTGCATTAAAACTAATATCAAAATATGGGTATGGAGTTAGTATTGATACAAAAAGTAATTTAATATTAAGAGATATAGATTTATTAAAAGAAATAAATTCAAAGAATAATGTTATTATCAAATTTACTATTACTACTCCAAATGATGAGCTATCAAAAATAATAGAGCCAAATGTATGTATTTCTTCTGAAAGATTAAAAGCAATCAAAGAGTTATCAGATAATGGTATTTTTGCTGGTATAATGATGAATCCTGTTCTTCCTTTTATTACTGATAAGGAAGAAGATATAAAAGAATTAGTAAGACTTGCAAGTAAGTATGGTGCAAAGTTTATTCATACCTATATGGGAATGACATTAAGAGAAAATCAAAGAGATTATTATTTTGATAGATTAGAAGAACATTTTGAAGGATTAAAAGATAGATATATCAAGACTTATGGAGAAAAATATAATTGTATAGTTCCAAATTATAAGTATTTATTCAAAGTGTTTGCAGATGAATGTAATAAATATGGAATACTTTATAAAATGGAAGATATTATAAAAGCATATAAAAAAGAAAATGAAAACTCTGAACAAATATCATTGTTTTAGAGAACGAGAAATTACAATAAGTAAGGTAGAAAGGTGTTTACTTTAATTTATACTAATAAGTCAATTACAATTAATTTACTAATTTTTATGTTATAATGTATTAAAATTAGTATGAGGGGAAATAGAGATGGAAGAGAAAAATATAATATTATTAAAAAGACTACTAATTGTAGTATTGATTATAGTTATAATTAGTATAATTGCGACTGTTGGAATTGGAAATTATTTTGTGAATTATGCTATATTAAGAACTGGAAATGGTGGAGATAGAGAAGTAAAAAATGCAGATTCAATAGAAGTTGAAAACATAGATAATGAATCAGAGAAAATTATAGAATATAATAAAAATAATGAAAAACAATTAGCAAATGAATGGGCTGAAACTATTGAAAATAAAAAAGTTGAAGTAATAGCAAAAGATGGAATTATTTTAAGAGGAACAGAGTATATAATAGATGAACATAGTGATAAATGGGCAATTGTTTTACATGGTTATCATTCAAATCCAGATTCAGTCCTTTCAATAGGAATGCACTTTTCAGAAAAAGGATATAATGTATTAATTCCAAGCATGAGAGCGTCTAATGATAGTGAAGGGCAATATATTGGAATGGGATGGTTGGATAAAGATGATTTGCAATGCTGGATAAATTTAATTATAGAACAAAATGATAATGCTGAGATTATACTACATGGTTCTTCAATGGGGGCAGCAACAGTATTAATGGCGTCAGGAGATGAATTACCAAGCAATGTAAAAGCTATAATTGAAGATAGTGGATATACATCAGTATGGGATATATTTGCATCAGAAGCAAAAGCTAGATTTAATTTGCCAAAATTTCCAATATTAAATATGTTTGAATTGGTTGCAAATATCAGAGCCAAATATGATATAAAAGAAGCTTCGGCAGTAGAACAAGTAAAAAAATCTAATGTTCCAATTTTATTTATTCATGGAGATAGTGATGACTTCGTGCCTGAATATATGTGTGAAGAATTATATGAAGCAGCAAATTGTAGAAAAGATAAACTTATAATACACAACGCAGGACATACAGAATCAAGATACAAAGAACCAGATACATACTATAATAAGATATTTGATTTTTTAGAAAATATTGAGTAACGATATAAATAATAAAGAGCAAGTAAGAAAGTTTTATACATTCTAACTTGTTCTATTTTTATAAACTCAAAAGTTTCATAAGTATTGACGATATACCCTAGTAGGGTGTATAATGCTTACTTAGAGGTGATCAAGTAATGAATTGCGAAAAATGCGGTAAATGTAGTAAAGTAAATGGAAGGAGTACACATAGAACGGAAGAAGAAAAGAATAATATAACAAAAAGATTAAATATAATAGAAGGACAAGTTAGAGGAGTTAATCAAATGATTGCAGATGATAGGTATTGTGATGATGTACTAATACAAATTTCAGCAATAAGTAAGTCGTTACAAACACTAGGAAACAGTATATTAGAAAGTCATTTAAAATCTTGTGTTGCTTATGAAGTACAGATGGGAAATATGGATATATTAGAAGATGTAATGCAATTAATTAAAAAATTGCAATAAAGGAGAAAAAATAAAATGCTAAAAATCCAAATGCAAAAGTAGAAACATATCAAGAGTTTTTTATGCCAGAAAGTGAAGAAATATTAGATGAAACAGTAGATTACATTATAGACTGTGTAGACACAGTTACAGCTAAAATTGAGCTTGTGATAAGAGCAAATAAATTAAATATTCCGATTATATCAAGCATGGGAACAGGAAACAAATTAGATCCTACAAGATTTGAAGTTACGGATATTTATCAAACGAGTATATGTCCTTTAGCAAAAGTAATGAGAAAAGAATTAAGAACACGAGGAATAAAATCATTAAAAGTTATATATTCAAAAGAAGAACCTATAAAACTTGATGATACAATGGCGTGTAGTTGTAAAAATGGTTGTATATGTCCTCCAGGAACAAAGAGAAAATGCACAGTAAGAAATCAAGTCCCAGGTAGTATATCTTTTGTTCCATCAGTTGCAGGATTAATTCTTGCAGGAGAAATAATTAAAGATATTATTAGAAAGTAGGAATTTATAATGAAAAACAAAGAAATAATATATTTAGATTATGCAGCAAATACTCCAGTAGATAAAGAGGTTTTAAAATGTTTTAATGAATCAACTATTAAATATTTTGGGAATCCTAATTCTACACATAAATTAGGCATGATAGCAAAAGGACAAATAGACATAGCAACAAATAATATAATTAAAAATTTAAAAGAAAAATACAATACTTGTGAAGATATGGAACTCATATATACATCAGGATCAAGCGAATCAAATAATTTAGCAATAAAGGGTATTGCATCATCGTATAAAGAAAATGGAAAACATATAATAACAACATTTTTAGAACATTCATCAGTAAGTAGTCCATTAACTAGATTAAAAGAGCAGGGGTATGAGATAGATATATTAAATGTTAATCAAGATGGAAAAGTTGATTTAGAAAATTTAAAGGAATTATTAAGAAAAGATACAATAATTGTTTCTATTACGAGTGTAGATAGTGAAATAGGAACAATACAGCCAATTAATGAAATTACTCAGATTTTGAGAGATTATCCAAATTGTTTTTTACATGTTGATTGTACTCAAAGTATAGGAAAAATAAATATGAACTTGGGAAATGTAGACTTAATATCATTTGCACCACATAAATTCTATGGATTAAATGGATTTGGAGGATTATTAAAGAAAAAAGGAATTGTTATAGAACCATTAATACATGGAGGAGCAAGTTCATCAATCTATAGGAGTGGAACACCTGTTACAGGGCAAATATTGGCAATGGATAAAGCATTAGAATTAGCAATTAAAAATCAAGATAGTAGATATGAATATGTTAAAAGTTTAAATAGCAAATTAAGAGATGAATTAAATAAATATACTAAAGTTCAAATAAATACAATAAATAAAGAAAATCCATACATATTAAATTTAAGTGTAAAAGGAGTAAAGGCAGTAGAGTTTAAACAAGAATTAGAAAAATATGGAGTGTGTATATCAATAAAATCAGCTTGTTCAGTAACAATAAGTCCATCAAGGTCTGTAATGGCAATAACACAGGATAGAAAAAGAGCATTATCATCTTGGAGAATTAGTTTAAGTCATTTAGTTACAAAAGAAGAAATTGAAGATTTTATAGAAATATTCAATATTTGTTATAAAACATTATGCAAGGATGTAATAAAAGTGCATTAGGACATCATTTAGATGATGTAATAGAAACTGTTTTAATGGGAATGCTTTATGGGGCTCAAATGCAAACAATGATGCCTAAATTACATAGTACATTCCATGAGGGGATGGAACTAATAAGACCTCTATACTATGTAAAAGAAGCAGATATAATAAGTTGGAAACAAAAAAATGAGTTAGAATTTATACAATGTGCATGTAGATTCACAGAACATTGTACAATGTGTGATAACGGTGGTGGTGGCTCAAAAAGAGAAGAAATGAAAAAATTAATCAAAAAATTAAGACAAGCCTATAAAAATGTAGATATGAATATATTAAGAAGCACACAAAATGTTAATCTTGATACATTAATTTCTTATAGAAAAGATGGAAAAACATATCACTTTTTAGATAATTATGATAAAAAATAAACAAGGAAAGATAGGAGCAATTAAATGAGTAATTTAAGCGAATATATAGAAAAAGTAAAAGAATATAAAAAGAAAAATCAAAATATTTCAGAAGAAGAATTAATTAGGTATGTTTATTTAGATTTAGGAAAAAGATTTTCCTTTGATTTAAGTTTTTCTTTTGGAAATACTAAAACAAAAAAAAGAATATATGCTAATAGTAAAAAGGAAGAAGATTTAGATAAAGCAATGGAATCAAACATAATTATTTGTAAATCTGTATCTTATATAGTTGAATACATATTAAAAAATTTAGGAATAAATATTAGAACAGTAGTTGCTCCTAATGATGAAAGGAAATGTCCTCATATGTATAATATAGTAACTCCCAAAGAAGGAGAAGAATATATTATAGACTTGCAAGCAGATATGGAAAATATACAATCGCATTCATTCACAAAGAATTATGGTTTATCAACTAAATCTAATAAAACACCAGTAATTAGTAGATTTGATATTGAACAGATGGATAGAAAATTAGGATTTATTGACGATGAACATTATTATTCAGATGACTATTTGTATTTATTAAAATCGGATATAGGATATTTTACAGACTTTGCAGAAAAAGTTGAGTTTGTATTAGGTAATATAGATATTCACGAAAATAAAAAGATTGAATATGCGGAAAGAAAATGGCATCATGAAAAATTATTGAAAGAATTATTTTCACTTGAAGAATTAAAGAAAATACATATGATAGATTGTTATCAAGGAGACGGAGAAAAAAGACAATATAAAAATTGTATGGCTGTTGAAAGAAAAAATGGAACAGATATTTATATATATTCAGTAGAAAAAAATAGATATTGCAAAATGACAATACAAGAATTTGCTGAACAGGTTAAAAATGGATTGGTACATTTACAAGGAGTACCTGGACTAAGACAAGCACTTAAAGATTTAAAACAAAAAAATGAAGCGAGGTAGAAAATATGAGTAATATAACAAGAAATGAAGCATTTGAGTTATTAAGAGAATATAATAAAGATAGTTTTCATATAAGACATGCTCTAACAGTTGAAGGAGTGATGAAATATTTTGCAGAAAAACTTAGATATGAAGATGAAAAAGAATTTTGGGGAATTGTTGGACTATTACATGATTTGGATTTTGAAAAATATCCTAATGAACATTGTATAAAAGAACAAGAAATAATGAAAGAAAAAGGAATTGATGAAAAGATTATACATGCTACAGCAAGTCATGGATATAATTTGACAGTTGATATAAAGCCAGAACACAAAATGGAAAAAGTATTATATGCAACAGATGAATTGACAGGACTAATTGGTGCAGTAGCACTTATGAGACCTTCAAAGAGTGTTCAAGATATGGAACTAAAGTCAGTAAAGAAAAAATATAAAAATGAAAAGTTTGCAGCGGGTTGTTCAAGACAAGTAATAGAAGATGGAGCACAAATGTTAGGTTGGGATTTGGATAAATTAATAGAAGATACTATTTTTGCAATGAGAGTTGATGAGGAAGAAATAAATAATTTTATGGAAAATTTTATATAATAAGATAACAGATAAATTTAAGATAGTATTTTAATAGTTAAGCAAGCCTTATAATATAAATTAAATTTTTATGTAATATAGTTTTTAAAACAAAATTAAAATACAAGGTAATTGACAACTTACAATTTTGTAGTTTGAAAGATTTATAGTAATTTGTCATTTAGCAAGATGTTCGTAACATAAGTAATTTTCTGAACGAGGTAATAAATAAAAAGTGATAGAAATTTTAAGAATTCTATTGCTTTTTTTATTCTTATAAAGTATAATAAGTATGAAAAGTATAACAAGTATAAATTAAGGAGGATAAAAATGGATAGAGATAAGTTTGTAGGAATAAGCAAAGTAGGAGAAAAAGGACAAATAGTAATTCCAAAAGAAGCAAGAGATATGTTTGATATAAAATCTGGAGATTCTATTATTGTACTTTGTGATAAAAAGCAAGGAATTGCACTTATTAAATCTGATATAATAGAAGATTTATCAGATAAAGTATTTCAAAAAGGGGATAAGTAAAAATGGAGAAAAGAAAGCATTATTTAGACAATATAAGATGGATTACATTATGTTTTGTAATTATATATCATATATTTTATATATTTAATTCAAGTGGTGTAGTTTCAAATATAGGTGTAACAGGCATTAAAGAATTAGATAGTATATGTGTTTTTATCTACCCCTGGATTATGTGTTTATTATTTGTTGTATCAGGAGTATCTACTAATTATTCGTTAAAAAGCAAAACAAATAAAGAATTTATAAAAGATAGAGCAAAAAGAATATTAGTTCCAAGTTTAATAGGAATATTTGTTTATGGGTGGATAAGTGGATGGACAACAAATTACTATGGCGATATATTTGCAGGAAATGGAAGTATGATTCCAGTTCCAATTAAATACATAATATTCTCTTTAATTGGTATTGGTCCACTTTGGTATGCACATGTATTGTTTATAGCATCTTTGCTTATTGTTTTAGTTAGAAAAATTGATAAAAATAAAAAACTAGATATTTTGTTTAGTAAAATTAATTTACCTTTATTGTTTTCATTGGTATTATTAGTATGGGGATCATCATTTATACTAAATACTCCAGTCGTAACTGTATATAGATTTGGAATATATTTGCTTATGTTTTTATTAGGATATTACATATTTTCAGATGATGAGATTATAGAAAAATTAGAAAAAATTTCAATACAAATGGGAATTATTACATTTATTATTGGAATTACATTTACAATTGTAAATTATGGTGCTAATTTTGGCTCAAATGAGTTTCTAACTAACATATTTACTAATATTTATATATGGTTTGTAATTCTTTCAGCATTTGGACTTGCAAAGAAATTTTTGGATTTTGAAAATAAATTTACAAAGTATATGAATAAAAACAACTTTAGTTTTTATGTGTTACATTATACTATACAAATTATTATAGCATTTGTTTTAGTAGAATATTTTAAATTTAGTCATTTCTTGTTTAATTATATAATTTTATTTATAGGTACAATAATTATATTACCAATAGTTACAGAAATCTTAAAAAGAATACCAATAGCAAATAAATTATTACTTGGAGTTAGTAAAAGGAAATAGACAAATTACAATAAGTAAAGCTGGATAATAAGTTGATATTATTCGGCTTTTATTGTATAATTGTAACAACAGATAGTAATTTGAAAGTGAGATTTTTGTATGGATAAATATTTAGAAATCAAAGAAATATTTGAATCAAGAGAAGATAAAGAAAATGCTATTGCTATGTCAAAATATATGAGAAATATGTTTGATTTTTATGGGCTTCCTACTCCAAAAAGAAAAGAAGTTTATAATGATTTTATTAAAACTGAAAAGAAATCAAAAACTATAGATTGGAACTTTTTAAATGAATGTTATGAAGATAGTCATAGAGAGTTTCAATATTTAGTTTATGATTATTTACTTGCAATGAAACAATATGTTTCTTATGATGATATACCAAAAATTAAAGAATATATAGTTAATAAATCTTGGTGGGATACAATTGATTTTTTATGCAAAGTTATTGGAGATATTGAAACAAGAGATTTAAGAGTTAAAGATTTAATGCTTGAGTGGTCTAAAGATGATAATATTTGGATTAAAAGAACAGCTATCGAACATCAATTAAATTTAAAGGATAAAACTGATTATGAGTTATTAGAAAAAATTATAATTAATTGCTTTGGAACAGATGAATTCTTTATAAATAAAGCAATTGGTTGGGCATTAAGAGAATATTCAAAGACAAATTCTACTTGGGTTAAAGAATTTATTAATAGATACAAAAATCAAATGAGTGATTTAAGTATTAAAGAAGCAAGTAAATATATTTAAAGATATCGTAAAATTAAGATATTAGGAGTTGATAGAAATAAATAAAGAAGTATTATTACAAAATATAGATAAAGTTCATACTACTGAAATGGGTATTGATAGAATTAAAAAGAATCTAAAATTAGATACAAATAATGTAGTTGATTTTTGTAAGAGCAAAGTATTAGATAAAAAATGTAATATTTACAAGCAAGGAAAGAATTGGTACTGTGAAATTGATAATATTAAGATTACTATTAACTCTTATAGTTATACAATTATAACAGCACATATCATTAAATAGAATGCTCGTAAGATTAAGATATTCCGATGTTCGGAATGTTTCATCTTTTACGAACACACAAGCAGATAAAAAATCTGCTTTTTAATCGGAATAACGAAAAGTAGGGAAAAAATAGCCAATTTTGTGATATAATTAAATAAGTAAGTCATCAGGAGGTGAAATATATGAAAACATTTATAAAATGGGCTGGGGGAAAAGAAAAAGAATTACCTATTATAATGAATAATCTTCCAGAACACTATGATCGATATGTTGAACCTTTTGTTGGTGGAGGAGCAGTGTTTTTAAATATTGATTGTAAAAAGAACATTGTAAATGATAAATCTGATGAATTAATGTTACTATATAAAATGATTAAAACTAAAAATGAAGATTTTATAAATAGTTTAAATGACATAAATAAAAACTGGATTCGAATTGAAAAAATAGTTACCGATAATTCAAAAGAACTAATCGATATTTATTTAAAGTATAAAAAAAAGCAAGAATACTTAGAAAAAATGGTTGATGACTTTTTAGATAAGCACAAAAAGGAATTAAATAAATTGCTTCGTGATGAAGTAGATATAAATTTATATAATTTAATAATTGAGATAAAGAAGAACCTTATATCAAAGATTAGTAGAATGTATAAAATTGAAAAATCTAGAAATGAAATGCCTGAAAGTGATATACAAGATAATTTAGAAACTGCATTCAAGAGTGCATATTATATGTATTTTAGATATTTATATAATAATAAGAAAAAGTTGAAGTTAAGTAACGAATTCTATTGTGCTGTTTTCTATTTTGTTAGAGATTATTGTTATGCATCTATGTTTAGATATAATGCAAATGGTGAATTTAATGTTCCATACGGTGGAATAAGCTATAATAGAAAAGACTTTAAGAAAAAAATAGAGTATCTTTCATCTAAAGAATTAAGAGATTATTTATCAAAAACTGATATTTATAATTTAGATTTTGAAGATTTTTGTAATAAAGTTAGTCTAAACGAAAACGATTTCATGTTTTTAGACCCACCATATGATACAGAATTTTCTACTTATGCTAAGAATGATTTTGGAAAAGAAGATCAAATTAGATTAGCTAATTATTTATCGGAAACAAAAGCAAAGTTTATGTTAATTATTAAAAATACAGATTTTATATATAATTTATATAAGGATAGAGGGTTTTATATTAAATCATTTGATAAAAAATATTT
>JAEEGJ010014169.1_pt1 | contig 19029 bp, 17 predicted proteins | sample 8958761 | NCBI WGS metagenome assembly JAEEGJ01 (sample SAMN16246546, study PRJNA631951) | gut metagenome | biome: gut microbiome; feature: rumen; material: RS-attached | host: Bos | place: Iran: Karaj | collected 2018-10 | reverse complement strand
AGTCAGCCAGCCGTTTGAACTCGATCCCCTCCGGGTGAGCCAGGAACAACAGATACACCGCCTTATGCACGGGTTGCAGCTCCACCTCTTGATGATTGTAGTCTGCAAGCACGAACCTGTAGTCCTCTGTGATGACCAGTCTCGACAGCTCTCCCCTCGCCGCTTCTATGCGCAGTTCCTCCAGCAGCGGCACGCCAATAGCTTTCAGCAGCAGGTCTTTTCGTCCTGCCACCGCCAGCTGCTCTGTCAGTCTTTTCACTTCCAAAGCCACCTCTTCAGGTGTCATTTGCCTCTGGTTCATGATTCCGCCTGCAAAGTTACGAATCTTTCCTCATATCACCAAGCGTTCGCAAGCCTTGCGAAGAATTTTGTAGCAAATTAAGAAGATAATTGACGTAATACCCCAATCCCAGGACAGTTCATTCAAATAATTCAAAGTCCAGTAAAATCGCCATGAATGGAGAAACTGTGCAGGAATATCTACAGGTCTGTCATGTATAGCAAACATAAGAGGACCATATATGCTGTTATTAAACAAGACAAAAACAGCCACTACAACGAGCCAAACCCCAACAATGACTTTTACCCATGTTGGCGTTCTCCTAAGCATCAATCCAACAATTGCAATTGGCGGAAGCATCAGCAACAAGAAGAACAACGGTATATAAATTATTGACAATACCAAAAGTATCAGATAAATAAAAATGATTGTACATCCCCTATCCATAGATATACATTTTTACATCAATCCTTCTAAAAACGTTTCTTCCATGGATAATTAATATTATTCGTATCTCCATAACGCTCCTTGCGGATTTGATATTTAACCCAGGCTTGATCACTTTTGGTAGAGGCATTGAGGGCCATGGCTATTTTCGCTCTATCGTTGTTTTTGTTTTCCTTGTAGCGATCGTGCATTTCCTTACGAATAAGAGAAACATTGCCACTCTTCTTGTCCTTGAATTCTTCTATCAGAGCGTCAGTATCAAGATCTATGATACGCTGTTCGCGCTTTCCTACCTTATCAGCAAACAAGGTATTAAAGACAGACTCCCTAAAGACCTTGTCTTCCTTCACCCATCTGCTTAAATAAAGCGATGTCAACTCCTGCCTTGATAGTCTGGGTAGCATATCCACACACTTTCTCAGCTCTCCCGACTCCCAACCCTTGAAATGGAACAACTTCACTTGTTTTAAGATGTACTCTAAATCAGTCATAACTCTCTCATTTTTATTTGTTTTCTAAAACTTTGCACTTCTCTAGTTCAGTTAATACAAGCCTCTGGGCTTTAAAGAAGCCATTCAATACTCCCATCAAATATTTATCCAACTCTGGAATTTCTTTAACAAATAGCAAGTTCTTCCTGCTATGTATACCAATTTCCTCTATCTCTTTATTAGTTGTATAGAGCAATGTGCAATTAACATGCTGGTTAGCCAGATTAACGACCTTGTGAAGATTAGCAATCTCTTCAATATCGCTATAAATTGAAATACTGTACCACCACGTATCATAGATATTGATAAAAAAGCAATCGTCTTTACATTCTATTGTATAATTCTCACCCTGGTACGTAAAGTACACATAGTTACAATTACCCTGCTGTTCCATTTGTGGTTCGCACCCAATCTTCCGCAGTGTACTTAAAACCAATCCCGTGATAGTTCTTTCATCCAAACATTTTCCAACGTTCATATCTTCCTCCGTTTGATTATCATTAATAGTAGTACTTTCGTAGGTGCAATATTCATTCTCTTCTACGCTAGCCTTATATGTACGATATAAGTACCAAATGAGAAACATGATAGCCCAAATAATAATGTGAACCATTTATTACCTCCTTTTTTGCTTGCAAAATTAATGCATAGATTATATCTCTCAAAACGTTTTATAATCACAAGCCTTGCGGAAAATGCATTTTATTCCCAGGTAACCAAGTCACGAGGAAGACCAATTCTCTTGGTATTGCCACGTGTACCTTTTATATAGTAATGCTCAGCAATACTGCTGTCAAGCATCGTCTCGAAGACTTTCTTGATTTTAGTACACTTCTCATTGATAGAGTTGAGCATAGGATTGGTGACATCCTCTATACTATGCAAGGCTCTGTTTGTCAGTCCCCATGGCCTTACCTTGTTATAGATGTCAGCCAGTTCCTGTCGATAGTCAGGCAGGTCTTTAAATATGATCCCCTCCGGATGGCGAAGGAATAAAAAATAGAGAGACTTCACTAACGGCTCCAGCTGAACCTCTCTGCGCTCATCACCAAGGAATATTCTGTAGCTCTTGCTAATAATCAACGGTATCAGCGACTGATCACCATGCAAGTGAGACAAGATTTCACTCTCACTCATGCCATACTCTTTGAGTTGTTGCACTCTTTCCTTCACTTCCTCCAAAAGGATCAAGCAACGAGTCTTTCTTAACTCCTCGTACTTTTTTGTGTCTTTCGTGTCTGTCATGGTTTTGTGTTTTTAGGTTAGTCAGTGTGTTGTCAGAACTCGATGCTATACAGCAACGAGTTCTTCAGAGAACACCTGCTTCTTAATCAGGCGAAGCAGATATTCTACTGCCTTTGGAGCCTTCTCGCGAGCCGTTGCCAACTTCTGAGCAAACTCATCCTCAGTGATGTCAGAGTTGAAGTCATCCATCAATTCTCGAGGCTCATTCGATGTTTTCACAAGTACCAGCCCCTTCCGCTTCATCAGATAGCGAAGCGACAGAATGCCCTTGTCGTACTTCGGTTTGGCCTTGATGAGTTCCTGCATCAGGTTCAGGCCATTGTCGCCAATGTGCAACTCATTGAGCATGGCAATCATGTAGAGCACCTTGCAGTCTGGCGTTGACATGTCGAAGACATCCCCCATCAGCACATTCACAGCATCAGCCTCCTCGTAACGTTCGAGCTTGGCCAGACTGCGTGACTTCACATAAAGCGCCTCCTGACACTGATGCTGAGCCAGCACACTATCAGCGTAAGCCAATGCCTGCTCATATTTCCCTGCATAAAGGCTCAATAGAGCCACAAGGAACTTTGGTGCCCAGTGGTCTGCCTCCATCAACGATGCAGGAATCTCTTCTACGCACCCATAGAGTTCTTCGTCACAGATCACGGTATCGAGAAACCGCTTCGTCTGCTGCATCGCCTCCTTGATGTCACCTGCCTCAGCCTTCTTCTGCACCAGCATCAGATACTGTTTGGCAGCCTCATCATAGTCGTGATGCGCCAGCAACTGATAGACCGCCTTTCCACTCTCAATCTCGCTGTTGATCACCTGTTCGTCGTTATAGCCGTTAGCATACGACAACACCTCACGACTCGTATGAGCATACTGAGGAATGATAGGACGCGAGAGGAACAAGCCACCCAACGAACGCACACGACTCAGCGCCACGTAGAGTTGCCCAGCCGCGAACATCCCTCTACTCAGATCAAGATAGAGCTTATCGAAAGTCATACCCTGACTCTTGTGTACAGTGATAGCCCATGCCAATCGAAGCGGATACTGGGTGAAGGTACCCATCAGTTCCTTCTTCATCTTGCGCTCGTCCTTGTCGTACTCATAGCTGTACGACTCCCAAGAGCAGTTAGGCACTACGTAGGTTTCACCACCTTCCACAGTCACCTTTATCTCGTCCTTCGACAACTTGGTCACTTTGCCAATGGTGCCATTCACCCAACGCTTATGCGGATCGTTGCGAGTAAACATCACCTGAGCACCCACTTTCAGCTTCATGGTCATATCCACAGGGAAGCGCTTCTCCTCGAACTTACCAGTGACAGTACCCTCGTAGGTGTACTCCTCAGCCTCAATCTCAGCAAGACGCTTCTGATTGATGCCATCAGCTGTCCTATTGAGCGAAGCCAGCGTGATCACTGCCCCATCCTCCTTTGTCGGCTGGCATACACGCTCATTCAGGTGCATCAGAATCTCTGGGGTCGTTCTGTTCAGGCGAACGCTCTCGAGGATTTTGAGGAAAGCCTCATCCTCCTGACGATACACCTTTTGGAACTCGATCTTCACCATCCGCATCCGCTTGATGACGTCTGCCTTGTAGAAGAAACAATCGTCTGCATGATAGAGGTCACGCATCAAGTCGCTTTCTGCACCCTTCTTCAATACAGGTGGCAACTGGAACATATCACCCACGAAGATGACCTGCTTACCTCCAAAAGGCAGTGAAGAGCGTAGTGTCTTCCGCATCGTATAGTCGATAGCGTCAATGATGTCGCAACGTACCATCGACACCTCATCTATAATGATAGTGTCCGTATGGATTAGTGTGAGGATTCTTGCCTCACTCATCTTGCCCATCGTGCCTGGCATACAGACATCCATAGGCAGTCCGAAGAACGAGTGGATGGTATCACCACCTGCAAGGATGGCAGCCACACCAGTTGGAGCCAGTGTGATAAACTGCTTATCCACCATCTTCTGCACATTGCGCAAGAAGGTTGTCTTACCTGTTCCTGCACGTCCTGTCAGGAAGAAACTACTGTTGGTGTTGGCAATCAGCTCGAAAGCCATCACCTGCTGCTTGTTCTGTGTGTCGATCATGTTTTCCATAATTATCGCTGTTCTAGTTTGGGGAGTATTTGGGTTAAACGTGTGTTGAAGTCCGGATCAAGGAAGCTCTTGTAGCATCCGCTGATCAGTTCAGAGGCCTGGGCTGCAATCTGCTCTACAGGAGCACAGATGCGCTGAGTTTTCATCACACCAGTCAGATAGTCCTTCACCATCTGCTCCGACTCTTGGCGGACAAATGTCTCGTTACGGAACACCTTGTCGTAGTCACGCTTCTGGATCAGTTCCATCTTCTGCCCATTGAAGGCATAGAGTTCGATGCTGTCGATGTAAGTCCAACTGTGATACAGACCCACCTTCTCAAGGATGACGATACGATCACAGAATCGGATACCACGATAGTATCGATGTCCGCCATTGCTCTCGAACTCGTCGCAGATGAACATCTTCTGACTGTCATCCCATACAGGGATATGTACACGTGGGTTACCAAATGACGGCAGGATGCTGTCAAACAGGTTCTTGTTGATTGCTTTAGTCAATGTTGCCATAGTCTTGTCGATTTTAATGGTTAAACATTTGGTTATCTATGCCGCAGGCAGTAGCCCTTAGGCTAACTGCTTGCGTTGAGTCTCTTCAATGAGAGTACGTGAGTACGCCATCACGTCCTGGTCACTGACGTGAGCACCTTGCAGTTTTGCCTGCGAGGTAAGGAAGTCCCTCAGCATCAGGATGCTCTGCTCCTTGGCGAAGTACTCGGAGAAGTCGCGCCAATCGTAGCCTCCCCAGAACTTCTGGCCAATGATCTTAGCTTTTGTTCCGTCCCAGCAGAACAGGGTGATACCATTTAGGAAGGTACGTGCGTAACCTTGTCCGATGTGGTAGAACACGGCCAACTTCTCCGAGAAGCGGATGGCTTTGTAGTACATGTTGCCAGCGGCACTGGTGTAGCCGAGCGTGAGGTACACGTTCTTGGCAGCGTTGTAGGTTAATGACTCGCCCGAGAGGGCAGGAAGGCTTTTCGCCACGATGGTCTGAAGTGCTGTATTTGTCATAGCTTTCAGTTTTTAAGGGTTAAACTTATTGTTTTCGATTCACGATGCAAAATTATAATCTTTCTGGTAATCATCCAAGTATTTTTCCCCTTTTAATGGTTCCAAATCCTTAGGAACTATTACCTTATTCATTCTGTGCTTTGCCTGAGCCTGACGCTTCTCAAGTATTCTGCGAAGGATGCGGTTTTGCACACTGGCAGGCTTAACCTGACTCTTCATGCTCAGATTGACAAACTTGCTGTCATTCACATTCACTTCTGCGTTAGTCACACTATAGGTTGTTGTCTGATAATACTTCATGGTCTTATTGTTTTTAGGTTACCACCATCGTCTTTCTTGATAGCACCCACCTCGTGGTGGCATTAGAGATGGGTGCCAACTTCTGAGGGGTTCGTTGTCAGAAAGGCAATGCCATTGCATCCTGACAAGCGAGATCTGCCATGAACATCGCGTCTGCAATGGCATCCTCCTCTGCTTCTCGAGCGAGTTCTGCTTGGTAAAATGCATCAGCGATGGCATCTTCCTCGGCCTCTGCAGCAAGTTCTGCAAGATAGAACGCATCAGCGATAGCGTCTTCCTCTGCTTCTGTTGCCAGTTCAGCCAAATAGAATGCATCTGCGACAGCATCTTGCTCTGTCTCGTAAGCCAACTCGTCCAACATCATCTGGTCTAGAACGGCATCCTGCTCAGCCTGACACTCTAGGTCTGCCATAAGCATCTGCTCCTCAATGACCTCCTGCTCCATCTGAGCGTCAAGCTCCGCCATCTGCATGGCGTATGAGAGGTTATTCACTTGGGCCTGTGCCCCTTCGTTTGTGTGGTTGATTTGATTCTTCATAGTTGTTCAGATTAAGTTTCCGTCAATCAGTTTTTGCAGCATCAACCTCGAGACGTATCGAAGATTGACGCTGCAAAGATAAGACGATTTCAGCAATAAAAAAAGAAATATTACCTATTTAATCGTTCCATGCCTCAGGAACAATTCGCTAATAAAAGTAAATGGCTGAAGAATGCCCTTATTTGTACAATTCTGCCATCTTCTGAACTCTTTCTCTAAAGAGGTCACGAATATTCTGAGGTGATACTATTTCAAGACCGTCCCCCATCTGAAGTATGCGACCTATAAACTCGTTGTTAACCTCTACATACACAGTAAACTCCCCGTAACAACCATCCTCATACTCTCCAAATGAAAGTGCTGTTTCTTGACTTTCATGGAGTTTCTTGGTTTCCATCAGTCTGTACATATATAATGAATGCGCACGTATATGGAGTTCTTCAGGAAAACTGTTCTCGTTATGGCTCACGCCAACTTTATTTTCAAAGAATGTCTCATAATACCTCTCGGGAGCTCTGACGAACTCTTTCTTATACATTTCTCTTGGCCTATTGACTATTCTGTCTAAGGCCAGATCTACCCCTTCTTTAGCCTCAGGTTCTTCTGCATATCCGAATAGATGCCAACGGCCATTATACTCTTTTAAGTAGTGGGGGTGGAAAATGATAGTTACTTTTTCTTCATCATAAGGCTTATAATCTATAGAGAGAACTTGCCTGTTCTTTATAGACTCATAGAGCATTGGCAGATACTCGATGTTAGTCTGATGCCTGTCAATACTCGAACTAATAACTTGTTCACCCTTCTTCTTCTTTGTCTTGATAGACAGCAAGTCTTGACAATCGGCAAAATAGTGCTCAAGCCACACTTCTGGGAAGAAGCCTGCTGAATCCTGACAGAACTCCCAATACTTTTTCAGATCCTTCACCACTCTTGCATTTATCATCGCAGCAAGAGGATTTTCATTGTCGCCGATATACCTGAAACTTCTATTCCTATTGTTTCCTTGTACCTCTATGCAGCCCTCACCAACCTCTTTGACAACAGCACTGGACACATCTCTAAAAGCCTTTCTAAGCTCTCCGTATTTGTCACAATCAGAAACATTACATGGCAACTCTTTAGAAGAAGACAATCCAAGATGGTCTGCCATAATATCAGCATAAGTGATCCACTTGCGACTCACTAACCTCTTGTAGGTTCCCCGTGCAAATAAAGCGTAAAAGCTATCTCCATCAAAGATATTACTTCGTGCCATTTAAGTTCTGTTATTGAGAAATTGCTCTATTCTTTCATTTACCTCATGACAATTTTTTTTTGCGAGTTCAATACGTGCCTGAGGAATACCTGAGTTGTTATGTGCCTTAATGTTACGAACCTCATTAATTGTATAGAACTTTTTACGCCAATTATCCTCCCAGGTATTTCCAAAAACTTGTCCAAACCAATGCCACTCACGTTTAAAAAATATTTCTGGTAAATCAGATGGTTCACTATAGTCAATAAGAGAAGATGACATATCAGGATATTTATTAATATACTTTTCCATTTTTGTCCTCATCGCAGAAAATCTTCCTTTTGCTTTGAATCGCGGATCTTCATCCTTATCAAAGCTGTTTATATTCTTTATTTCAAGGTCTTTTATCATTTTGGTTTCATCTCCTTGATACACATCATCGCAGAAGCATTTGACTATTTTCCTCATATTACCCTCAGCTTTTGACCATTCATCACCAAATGGCAAGATGTAGCGTTTGAGATTCATCCATTCTGTAAAATATCGAGAAATCGCAATTCGTATTGGCCCGTTAGGCTCGGTTAGGATTTGATTTGTATTTACGATGCCATATCGCTCCAACTCAGAGATATCTTCTTTTGGAATGTTTTCATCTGGCCCCCAAGTAGATAGGATTAGAGAACGTAGTAATTGCCATTTTTTCATATCACGCCAAACGGCCCAATTAAATTCATCATGCAATTCGTTAACTATTTTTTTGCTCAAGCATAAATTATTCTCATCAGAATTATCACTAATATAATTAGAGGATTCATGTTCAGCCCAATAAGCTCCGTTAAGTAAATTAAGTAAGCAAGGGTGATTACCTACATAATAATGAACTTCTTGAATATACTTCACAGAGATAGTACAACCTATTTTATTAGCGATACTCCTCCAATATTCATTCATGTCATCCTCGTTGAATGCCATGAGTTTGCAACCATTAATGAATATAGGAGCTAAAGTGGACACATCAGAATTCACAGCACCTTCAATTTCCCTTTCAATTCTTTCTACCATCCTCCTTGATGCAATAACGGCTCTTATTCCATAATCGGAGCTATTAATTAATGTTCTAAAGTTACCTACAGTAGCTTTGGAAGCAATCGTTGAGAAATTATCGAATTCATCAATTAGAACTAATCCGAAAAAACCAACTACTTTCATGCATTTTGCAACAGAACAGACATAGTCATAGTCTATGTTGTTCTCGTTAATACCTTCAAATTCTAACTCTTCTTCAAAAGCAGCATATTTATTGCTTGAGCTAAGTTTCCTTTTAAGTTCTATACGTAGTTCCTTCCCAATCCCTCTCCACATAGCCTCTGAATTTTCGCACTTGTCCAAAGAAATGTAGATAACAACCAAATCAAGATTGTAATGATTGTGAAGAACCATATCTTTAAAAGCTTTCAGCAAAGATGATTTACCAATCCTTGGTAGGCCTACAACATGATAGTTGCTAATTCTATTAGGATATACAACATAACGATGCATTTCTGCCAACACAGATTTACGACCTACAAAATCATCACCTACAACTTGTTCTGTAGGTGAGGCAAAAGGATTTCCTATACACGTCTGAATTTGACTATTTGTTAATTGTTCAGTATCCATTTTACAAATAATTTTACATTAATTGAATAACCATCATTTTGTTTTGATATTACTCTGCGCGCATATAAATTGTCTAATACGTTTATTAATTGTTCTTTTGAGACGTCAACATCTAGGGCTTCTATGTTGACATGACCGCCTGCACGAGTGTTCTCTGCTATTGCTTTAAGCACTTTTGTATTATCCGCCTCGTTAAAATCCGACCCATCCGCTTCTTTTGTTAGACATTCAAATGTTGATTTTTCAAGTCGGTGTGTTCCCGTACATAGACGTTCTGCCACGATTTCAACTTCTTCCTTGCCAACAACATTACTTTTCTCAGAATTCAAATAATCTACGAGTCTCGTGCAGAAGATTTGTGTAAAGAAAGCACTTCCCGATGTATAGTCGTATATAAGTTCGTCACTGTGGTTGTGAAATATGACGTCCTTTATCGGATTTTTAATCAGTTGAAGAGCTTCTTCCCTACTTAAATACGAAAGTGGTTCTTTGCTAAACTTATTGAAACAATTAGAAGCATAACTCTCGTTCATAAAATGTGGGAACGTATCTTGAGCCGCTACTATTGCTTGCAAATTTATACCTGGCGTTTCAATAAGCGCAATCCATCTTCGCATGAAATCTTCATTAACCCTTTTTTCTTTGTCTTTTATCAATTGGTAAAGATATGTGAACTCATCAATAAATATAACAAAGTGTGAGTTTTGAAGTTCATCTATGGTATTAAGATATTCAATAAAGCTCCCTAACGATTTGAAAGCATCAGACTCATCACTAAAGAATTTGGAAATAATAGATTCGTATATTTTATCCTTATCTATCTTAGCCATGTCTATTGATAACGATGTTAGGACAGACTTGAGTTTCTTAATGCCACACTTACGAATTCCTTGTAATAACGATATAGCTATTGATCCGAGTATCCACCTTACAGGATTAATTTCGTTGGCTGGTAATCCTTGTAAATTGAATTTTCCACAAATGACAGAATGAGACTCGTCAAATTCCAGCTTTCCTTTTATTTGATTAAGCAAAGAACTTTTTCCAGAACGTTTTTGCCCATAGATAGCAATCTGATTCTTTGTACCTTTCAATATGGCTTCTTGGATATCACTAATGAGTTTGTTTCTGCCATAGAACATATCATCACCAGACTCCAACTCTGCACCGTCAGAACATTGCCGGAATTTATTTTCAATTTCAACAAATGGCTTAATTTCGAAGTTGAGTGTTTTATATATTTTACAGCTCCTTGGAATCCGCTGTTCTGTGGCGATGTATATATCGTCATATTCAATTATAAATTCCAGTTCCGCAATTTTTTCTTCTACAGCATTATCAGATAGAGGAAGTTCAACGTTTATCAATTTATCATCTCCTGCTGAGAGTCGGACGTCAATATTTATATTATTATCCTCTATTAAATCGTCGCCAGAAACCTTCAAGTTATTAATATGAACGCTACGAGCACCGTCTCCAGAATTTCTGATTTCAACTTTTAATTCTACAGAATTGGAGTCTTCCAATCCTACAGATTCCAAAATCTCAACTTGTATTGTTGGATTTGCTCTTTGTTCTAATGTTTCAAATTTAACACAGACATTCTTTTTCAGCAACCTAAGAGCGGGAAAGATAGTTTCATATCCAATTTCCGTTGGATGGTCAATTAGAATAGGAATAATAGCATCAATTTTTTGTATAATATTGTTATATGCATCGCGGATTGCATTATACTTTTGCCCGGTATTAAAGTCTGTTAAATAGGAAACGATCTTAACAGAATCGTTTTTAACAACATTCATTTCATTATCAAGCAGTATTGCTGTTGTCTGAAGATATGAAATGAAAGACATGAAGTTGATAGTTGGATCTGCTGCATATTGAATGTATCGCTTTTTTATTTCATTTACAATAGTAGGATATTCATCAAAACTATCAGCATTTTCCCCAATCTTTTCATATTCTCGAATAATTCGATTTTTAATGTCTACATTTGATTCTGCAAGCAAAGTTAATTCTAATATATTATCAACTTCATTTACTAATATATTTTTCAATAGGTCTTCAAATCTATAGTCGCTCCGATCTCCTTTGTTCATGTACATATCTATTTCTGATGCAGTATAATCGCCAAGTGTCATTAGATATAAGCCAACAGTATTGTCAAATCCTGTTTCAATAGTTTTAATACGATATGCAAGTCGGAGTAAATACCTTACATCGCTATACTTATTTTCGTCTCCAATTGCCAATATGTTCTTAGCACGATTTACAAGAAATTTCGTTATATCCTCTTTAGGGTTATATTCTTTAGGATGGAAAGCAAGTTGAAGTTTCATCATCGTTAAATATAACATATCATCAGCACCATTTTGTTTTATGTTATCATTTAACTCTTCGATATACTCCTCTTTATACAAACCTGTTCTTATAGTATCTTTATCTGGTTTGATGCCGTTAAAATCTGTATTTGTCAGAATGGCATCTCGAACATAATTTGGCATAAATGGGAAGGTGTGCCTTGATATATCAAGACTTTCTGCTAATTTCTTTTCGTTTATTTCAATTCTAACAGATAAAGACTCGATTGTCTTGAGCAATCCCTTGAAATATTTTATTTTTCCCGGCTTTCCTTTAAATACCTTCAATGCCTTTTCTATTAAGTGTTTTGACACGTCATACATTTTATGAGATCTTGCATAACTTGAAGAACGCAAGAACAAATTGTAACACTTTGTTGGGTCTTTTTTTCTTACTTCATCAATTAAATACTCTATTGCTATTGCATATTCGTCTGAAGATAGGTTTTCTGCAAATAGTTTTTCTACATTATCTGGAGAAAAAGAAGCCTTCGAGTTAACTCCAACTTTGTTAAGATAGTAAATAAGTCCTTCGGTATCATCATTTGTTTCCGAATTAATATTATCAAATTCATCAATGTGTTTTTTTAAACATGCACATATTTTTGGATTATAGCGGTATTTTTCAACCAAATCTTCAACTACATCTCTAGAACATTGTTTATGTACACAAACAGCAATTGGTTGCCCCTGATAATTTTGTTCTAATGAATAAACGACATCATCTCCAATACATGGCGCATCAATTATCCCAACATAAGAGACCAACTCTACTGTTTTGAAATACAAATTATTTTCTAGATTATGAGGCTCTATGAATCCATAACTAGGTCCCAATTTTATTATTTTACCCATCGAAGGAAGCAGGTCATTGTCGCTTTTGATGGTAATAGAATCATTTGATTCCGTCTCAACAACATTATTTGTCTCTATTCCTTTTCTCTTTTTAGATGTCAAATTCTCAGCCAAATCTATTTTACCAATAATCTTTGGACCTTGTATTGGTGTGACTTCTGTTCTATATATTTCAGGTAAAGATGGAATAGAATGCTCATCCTGACTTTTTCCATTCTCTAAAGGTTTCGTTTCAATATCTACAGATGAAGGCTCACCTTCATTTTGATTTTCAGGTATAAATACTTTTCCGTCTTTATCACTGTCGATAATATTTTCATCTATACTTTCAATCGTCGATATAGTTGAAGAGGACAAAATATTTTTAAGCTGTTTCTTGAGTCCCCTCACTTTTTGGAGAGACTCTGTGTGACTAATGTTTTTCATGATAAAAGTCAACAAACTTAAAATTTGGGCTCTTTTATTATCTGAGACCTTGTTTTGTGAGGACAATAAACCCTCTAAAATTTCATAAAGTTCAAAATACGACATCTCCATGATGACGCAATACACTTTATCTTTATTGAAAGGAAAAACAAAAACTCTTTGACCTTTTATTAACTTTTCTGTATTGTATCCGATGATAGAACCTTTATAACAGGCTCCCGTATTACTGTCATCTGTGGTTAGCCAGATTCTCCTACTTTCCACCATGGTAATGGTTGCATTTGTATCTATTGTTGAGGAAGAGTACAGACCTTCTGTTATCAAAACATCCTTTATTATGGCAATTGCAAAAGAAAGGTCAATAGAAGTTGAAATTTTATTGGAAGAAAATTTTGCTTCAATACTTGATATTGCCTCACATCTGATTCTAATTGATAAATTACCTTTTAATTCTAACTGGACAAAATGCTTATTCAATATTACGACTTTGCCACTCTTTATAACTCCAAATGTATTTATTTCCACGTTATCACCAAGTTGAACTCCGTCTAAAATATCAAGAGCCTCCTGATTCCTTCCGACATTATTTGTTATATTAGAAGGCTTAGAGGAATTATCCAAAGGGAATCGAAGATAAACCATAGTATTTCCCACATTTAGCCTTTGCAATGAATTTCCAAATATAGCCTCTAAGAACAAGACTAGTTTAGAAAAACCATACCTCGAATAGTTAATTCCATTAGTTTTAAGCTTTGGAGCAATTTTTATTAAATCATACCATCCTTCTGAATCAGGAGTGCAACTTTGAGTGATAATTGAAAGTATTTTTTTTGTAAGAGTATTTCTTTCTTCATTTGGTAAGGTGATTTGTTTATTAGAATTGTCATCTAAGAAAGATGCGTCACCTTTACTAATTTGCTCATTCTGATTATCACTATCAAGAGAATCCGTTTTTTCGTATTCTGTGTTCATTTCACCAATAGCTGGTGTGGGCTTTTCTAAGATTCCCTTCATTTCTATATCATTTTCAAATGATTTTATTGCCAAATCCATTAATGGTTGTGCGATTCTTTGAAGACGAATTTCTGGCCAACTAATTGGACTGGCAAAACTAGCTTTTAGAATTTCACTTGTTAAAGGAACATGATGAAAACTAAATACAACGTCACCATATTTTAAATATAAGCAATATTCGTCTTTATTGTAATAATATGACACATCATTGTTCTTTAGTGCATCAATGACTGCTACTAATTTTGCCGCATTCGTTTTTATTAAGTCATAAGACAAGTTATCTTTGAACAATTCCGTCTTAATAGCTGCATTCAATAGATTTAAAGCACATAACATAAGGAACACCTCATCTTCATTCTTCGGATGAAGATATAAGACAACATTAATTGCCTTCTTAACCATTTCTTCATTTATGGGCATATTTTCTCCCTGTCCCAACTGATTGTATAATTCGATGACACTATTGCTAATCTCATTCATAATCTTGTCTTATAATTAATCCGAAATTTAGCGCAAATATACACATTATTTTTTAGAAACGAGTTGAAATCTTTAATAAAAAGGCTTGATAATAATCATTTTTAATAATTCCTGTAGGTATTTTGAATAGAATTGTTATCTTTGCACTGCTTTTGCAAGCTCATACTGGTCTGGAAGTAGGCACGACCATAATCTACCTACATAACTAATAAATAATGGACTATGGATACTATATTTTTAAAAAACAGCAGTTTCAACAACTGCGTATTCAAGGACTGTTAGATTGAGGTTATAAACTAGAAACCTCAGTCTAGCAAGATGACTCGATATGAAAAATGGTGCTTAGGCATCATGTTAATGAACCTAGTGGTTCAATTCATACAGATGATTCTATGATTGAGTAGATAGTTCTTGGAGGGCATCAAACCCTCCAAGTTTTTGTACATATATAAAGTTAGGTAACACGTCTTTGCTGCGATAAATTACTATTTTACACTTTGGGGACGCAACAGATCCCAATACGGCAGCAATTGAGTACGAATTAGAGCACCAACATCTGTAAAGGACAATTGCTTGCTGTACTTGATTCGTTTGAGAAATCCTTTCCAATATAGTGAGCGGATACTATCAGTGAAGAAGTCCTCGCTGAATAGTGGGTGGTTCTCTTTATAATCAGTACCACGATTGACAAATGTAGCATTAATAGCTTCCGAAAGGGTAGCAGAATCTAATGTCTGCTTTAACAGAATTTGGTACACATCGAAGAAGTCCTTCATACGACTGTTTCCAAGCGATAGTGAAATCATGGCCTGAAACTTCTCAGCAACAACAGTCTCCAACGAGTAAGCTAAGATGTTAGCGCCTGGAGCGGTAGCAATCAAAGCAGGGAAAGCCAACTGTTGAGGAGATGGGGTGATGACATCCCCAAAACCTATATCCATGGAGATATTCTGCTGGGCAGTGTCAAGATGTGCCAAAAGAGTAAGACGCACTCCATGATAATCCTTGGAAATGGCTATCTCACTGGTTTCTATCGTATCAACGTCAAACACTACACCATCCTCTTTACATTCAATTTGGCAGATCTCTTGGAATATCTTCTTGATGTTAGACATGTCGTTGCTGACATTCTTCGCCATGAAATCGATATCCAATGTAGGACGTGCCTGAAAACCATCGTGAGCATAGAGCAATGCGCCACCCTTCAAAATAAACTTGTCCTTATAATCGCTGACAGAAAGTCTGTACAATAGTCGCTCTTGAAAATAGCGTGAGATAAGCAACTGCGAACTGTGTTTCTCTGTCCGAGAGATATTAAGCAGACGCTCCTTTACTGACCTTCCGTAGTTTTTGATCGTTTTTGCCATACTGCTATATCATGTATTTTACGAGTTCGTCCATACGCTTGCCCAATCGCATAGCATTGGCGTAGGCATAAAGACGTGTGATATCACTATCTTTTCGTGAAAGATAGTTGCGCAGAATCTCAGAACTGACATCTATTCCAATCCTGTTACGATACTTGACGGCATCGCAGACGGATTTTTCCATATCGTATATCTTAACTTGAAAGCCCTCGATGACTGCTTCTGAAACTCCAAGTTCGAAAACGCTCTTACTCAAAAAGAATAGTTCAATGGGGGGATATTCAGGCAAGGTAACCTTTCGACTTCGCTCAATAGCGATACAATAAGCAAGGGGGATCTGGGTAGTCAGTCCATAGTGTGACCATGCAGAATATGTACACAAAACGCCACCAGGAACAAGTCGTTCTACGTCAACCATTGGTTTCGCCAATCCTTCATTGAGCGCATAGATGCCTTGGCGCACGCGAACAATAGTTCCCTTTTCAACCTCATACAAAAGTTGGTTGTAAAGGGATTTCTCCTTTGCTTCTGCTGAGGATATATATCCTCCGTTCTTACTGATGTACTCCTTGATATTCATCTTTCATTAGAAATAATGCTGCAAATATACTGCATTTTTTTGAAAGTGCAGTAGTTTTGAAGGAAAATTTGCTATTTATTATCAGAATATTGCTGCATTTGCCTTCTAAGAATCTCCTTAATTTGCTCTCGCAAAGACATAGGGCTGATCACTTCGAGATTCTCGCCATAAAGGAGGATTCGGCCTCGTAATTCACGATTTGGCTCTATCGTTAGTCGTACTTCACCATAATTGCCAGCTTCGTATTCTCCAAATGGTAGTGTTTCTTTCTGGCTATGGTGCAAGGGTTTTGTCAATAAAAGTCCGTGCTGGTATTCAGTCTTAGTACGGATAATGACTTCTTCAACCTTAGCACCTTTCTCATGTGTGACACCTATTATATTATTAAAGAAGTCCTGATAGAATCCTTTTGGTGCAGGGATGTACTCCACATCACTCACCTCACAGACTTCGCCAACGATTCGATCTAATGGTACATTATAGGCCTGATAAGGCTCGCGATTTGCCTCACCAAATACAAACCAGCGACCATTATATTCTTTGATGAACTGGGGATGGAAGACTAAAGTGAATGGTTCCTGACCAAAAGGCTGGTAATCGAATTGAAGAACTTGTTTATTAGCGATTGCCTTATAAAACACTGGCAGTAAATCTATATTCGTAAGGTTTTGCTCTGCACCAGAGCATATTCGCACCTCACCATCCTTTGACTCTCTGTTTGTATCGAGTAAGATTTGCGTATTCTCAAAGAACGAAGAAAACCAACTTGCTGGCAATATACCAGCAGAAGCCTTGCAAAATGCCACATAATCCTCTACGGATTTCTGGACTACAGCTTTTCGCTCTTCTGCCAAAGGGTCATTATCCTTACCTATATATTTATATGCCTTGCCCTTATTCTGTCCATTATCCTTGATGCACCCAGGACAGACCTCTTCCAATGCCTTCAACACCTCAGGGAATGCTTTCTTCAATTCGCCATAGCCAGGTTCACTATTGCAAGCCATTTTAGTGTAGTAGCCCTTCGGCCTACCACAATACAAGGCGAGTACATCTGCATAACTGACAAAATCACCCTTCATCAGTTCATTGTAAATCAGATTCACGAACTCTAATCTTACTCCAAATCCGGCAAAGATATTCTTAGTAGGCATAATCTATACGTTTAGGACTGTGCAAAGATACAACAAATCTTTGATAAATACACTCTTATAGATTGTTTTTCGTATTTTCACAAGGCTTGTTTTTGGTTTTTGCTTGGAGAGTGAAGGATTATTCTCTATCTTTGCGCCAAATTATTAAAGATGTAAATTATGAAGAAGAAACTTTTGGCAACAGCAATGATGTGTTTTGTGATGATGTCGGCCCAGGCACAGGTCTATGGTTACGATGACTATGTGAGAATGCCGACGATGGATCTCTATGACCCAGGCGTGATGAACATGGCCATAAGGGCCCAGGCTGAAGCGGCAGCAAGACAGCAGGAAATGGCTGCGAGGCGACAAGAGATTTTTAGGTTTTATGCTTCCAGGACAATTGAAGCCTATAATTCTAAGCGATGGTATGACGTCATAGAAAATGCCAACTACGCCATCGGTATTGAACCTCTCGGATTGTGCTTCTTTATGCGTGGCGCTGCATTTGAGGCCATTGGCAACTACGAGGCGGCTTTGTCTGACTACAAGGCAGGAAAGAAAGACAACTGCCCAGAGGCTGCTTCTGCATTGATCGCTCTGAAAGAGAGAATGAAAGAAATGAAGAAAAAGAAATAGAATTATGAAGAAGTTAATGATGACATTGATGGCTGTCACATTCGCCATCGCAGCAAACGCACAGGGTTATAACGTTGGTTCATCTTCAAGATATACTGACAGTTTCGGAAACAGCACAAGTACCCATAGGAATGCAAATGGGGGCATCACGGGTACATCATCGTCATATACGGACAGCTTTGGTAACACAACAACCACTCACAGAGATCGAAATGGCCGTGTTATCGGCACCTCTACTACCTCAACGGACTGTTTTGGTAACACGACAACGAGACACCAAAATGCCAATGGTGGTTACATCGGATCTTCAAACAGTTATATTGACAGTTTTGGGAATACCCATACCACGTATTCCAACGGCAATGGTGGATATACGGGATCATCTAACAGCTACACAGATAGTTTTGGAAATACAACAACTACCTACAGTAATAACAATGGCCAGATATTTGGTTCATCATCGAGCTATACGGATTCATTCGGAAACACGACTACAGACCAACGTGCTACCGATTCGAATACCAGTATCTGGAGCTGGTAATTCACTTCATAAAAATATAGTTAAGTTAAAGGCATCCGAATTTGGATGCCTTTCAATGTTATAACGACTCTGTCATCAGGCCTTTATGACCTAAAGCTATATCGCTTTTGTGTAAGGGGTTTGAGAAGGATTAGGTGATACTTAAGCACCTACCTAACACCTAACTAAACACCTAACTAAACACCTAACAGAACACCTACCCACAGAACTTCGCGTGCCCAAATGCTTTTGTCGCAAATATAGTCGAAAATGCAAAAAAGTGTTTGCGAGGCGTTTCAATCGTAAGGGGGAGGTACAGAAAACAGGTTGGGGCGCCCT
>JAEEGJ010014165.1_pt1 | contig 19033 bp, 15 predicted proteins | sample 8958761 | NCBI WGS metagenome assembly JAEEGJ01 (sample SAMN16246546, study PRJNA631951) | gut metagenome | biome: gut microbiome; feature: rumen; material: RS-attached | host: Bos | place: Iran: Karaj | collected 2018-10 | reverse complement strand
CGTAAACGGGTTCTTCAATTCGATCCTCGGTGTTATCGGTGAATATAAGCCTGACAATATCTGTGTTCTTTTCGACAGGAGAGAACCTACTTTCAGGCACAAGATGAGCTCCGAATACAAGGCGAACCGCAAGGGGATGCCTGACGATCTCGCTGCCCAGATGCCTGTAGTAAAAGAGATACTTGACCTGTGGGGCGTATCCAGGATGGAGCTTTCGGGCTATGAAGCCGATGACCTTATCGGAACGCTTTCCAGGATGGGAGAGCAGTCCGGCATGGATGTCTTCATTTTCAGCGGCGACCACGACGATTTCCAGCTCATCTCCGACAGGGTATCTGTAGTTATGCCTCAGTCGGGCAAGGACAAGGATCCGAGAGTCCTTTTCAACAGGGCAAAATTCGAGGAGACTTACGGCGTTAAGCCTGAAGTGTTCGTTCAGGTAAAAGCTCTTATGGGCGATAACTCTGATAACATCAAAGGCGTTGAGAAGGTTGGCGAGAAGACGGCTTTCAAGCTCATTGCGGAGTACGGTGACTGCAAGGGCGTTATGGAAAATGCCGATAAGTTATCTCCCGCTCTCGGTGCAAGGATCGCTAATGCAGGCGAGCTCCTTGAACTGAACATCAAGCTCTGCACGATCGACCGCAATGCGCCCGTGCCGTTCGGACTTGATGAGACAAAGTTTACAGGTACGCCTTCAGATACTCAGGCACTCTACGACAGGCTTTCAGCGCTGTCTCTTAAGATGCTCATCAAGAAGCTCAGCCTTGACGGTATGCAAAGAAGCGAGGCTTCTGTTCCTGCAGCGCCGATGGATGAGATCTCTTCCGGTATCATGGCTAAGCTCGAAAAGCTGTTAGGCGAAGGCTTCCGTACCGTTATGGGACCTTGTGATCTCCCCAAGGGCGATCTTGCCGCAGGCATTGATTTCGTAACAACATCTTCAGGCAAATTCGTATTGCTTTTGGACTACGACAATGCGGTCCTTTACTGCATGACGCCCGATGAGGCAAAGCGTGTTTTTGCAAAAGGCGACATCATTCCCGCTGCTTACGGATACAAGGACAGGTCCAAGCAGATAGATGAGCCTTTGGCATGTGTCAGATCTGTTTTCGATATCGAGATTGCAGGTTATGTAATGAACCTGATCGAAGGCAAGAGCGATCTTGAAAGGCTTTACGAATACGCGACGGGGTCTTTGTATCCGGTTACAGAAGAGAAGACGGCGGCAGTCCAGCTCTCGCTTTTCGATGAGCCTTCATCGTCTGTTTCTTTGGAAGACGAACTTAAGAAAGCGGGAAAGAGGCTCTGCTGCATTACCGCGGCTGCCAGGATGCTCTCGCATAAGCTCGAGAAAGAAGAAAGCATCAGAAAGCTCCTTTACGATATCGAGTTCCCCCTGGTAATCACTCTTGATAAGATCGAACGCGCGGGAATGCATGTATCGCGCGAAAGACTTGATGCGCTTCATGAAGAGTACACCAGAAGGCTCGAGGACATCGCAGCACGTATCTTCGACATGACGGGCGTTAACTTCAACATCAATTCACCGAAGCAGTTGGGAGACGTTCTGTACGGTGAGAAAGGACTCAATCTTCCTCACGGAAAGAAGGGCAAGAACGGCCTTTATTCGACAGGCATAGACGAGCTTAACCGCCTCAGGGAATACCATCCGGTCATTGAGGAGATAATCAAATACAGAGAGCTCTCCAAGCTCGATTCCACATATGCCGCGGGTCTCGTTCGTTCCATCAGGAGCGACGACAGGATCCATACCACGTTTACACAGGCCATGACCAACACGGGAAGGCTTTCCTCGACCGAGCCGAACCTTCAGAATATCCCTGTGCGTTCTGATGAGGGATCGAGGCTCAGAGAGGCGTTTACGGCTTCAGAAGGCTGTGTCCTTGTCGATGCCGACTATTCGCAGATCGAGCTTCGTCTTCTGGCTTCGCTGTCAGGCGATGAGATAATGTGCTCTGCGTTCAACGAGGGTGAGGATATCCACAGGAGAACTGCCGCAAAGGTCTTCGGAGTAAATGAAGACGCGGTTACCCATAAGATGCGTTCGATCGCAAAGACGGTCAACTTCAGTATCATATACGGCATTTCGGATTACGGCCTTGCCACTGATCTTGGCATCGGATACAAGGAGGCGGGAACTCTCATTAAGGAATACGAGAACCAGTTCCCGGGCATCATGAAGTATCTTAACGGTCTCAAGGAGAACGGCGAGAAGAACGGTTTTGTTGAGACTGAGTTCGGCAGAAAGAGGATCTTATCAGAGCTTAAGAGCCAGAACAGGAACGTCAGGAACTTCGGCTTCAGGGCTGCAATGAACACTCCTATTCAGGGAACCGCGGCCGACATCATCAAGATAGCGATGAACAAAGTCAACAGCGCGCTCGAAAAGGAACTTCCCGAAGCGAAGCTCGTGATGCAGGTCCATGACGAACTTATCGTGGAATGTCCCGAAAATGATGCGCAGAAGGCATCTGAGATTCTTAAAAGAGAGATGGAGGCAGCGGCAGTACTTGCAGTACCGCTCGTCGCCGAAGTCGGAACAGGAAAGGACTGGCTTAGCGCTAAATAATGTTTGTACTTGGAATAACAGGCGGAATCGGAAGCGGAAAGAGTACTGTAAGCGGTATCCTTCGTGATAGGGGCCTTCTGGTCCTCGATGCTGACGAGATATCCAAAAAGGTTACTGAACCCGGCGGCAAAGCAATTCCCGCGATCGCCGAGGAATTCGGCCCCAGGGCAGTGGGCGCGGACGGTGTAATGAACAGAAAAGCTGTCTCATCGATAGTGTTCTCGGACAAAAAGAAGCTCGATGAGTTAAGCTCGATCATCCACAGATTTGTTTTCGAAGAGATGGAAGAGCAGGTGGAAAAGGAGAAGGAGAAGGGCACCAAATGCGTTGTCCTTGATGTCCCGATCCCTGTCAGGAGATTTACCGATATGTGCGATCAGATATGGGTCGTTACATGTGATAAGGACGTAAGACTTGCAAGACTTGCCAAGCGCGGACTCGAAAAGGAAGAGGCATTAAGAAGGATAGACATGCAGATGTCTGATGACGAGTACTGTTCTTTAGGCGATTTCTCGATCGATAATTCATGGGATATGGAAGGCCTGAACGACAAGGTCGAAAGGCTTATCAAAGATCAGCTCCATTCAAGAGGTATCAGGATATGAACCAGGGCCCCGTCATTGCAGCTTCATGTTTTACTGCTTTTGCGGTGCTTTGCCTTGTGTATCTTTTCGTGACTGGAAGACCGCTTTTCTCAGGTAACTTAAAGAACTTTTTCAGAGCCGGCGCGGGAGTATACCTGTCAGGAACTCTGCTGCTCCTGTTCTTAGCTTGCGTGCTGAAGGAAGTTCCGCTTGCGTTTATCCTCATTTCGGAGATAACGATAATGACAGTGTTTGTCGCTACGTTTATAATCATAATCAGATTGTCCAGAACACTTGCGAAAATGCAGGCTAAGAGCGTATCGGAAGCTCCGGAGGAAGAGAAGTCTGATGAGTAGACAGATCGCCAGGGTACCACAGTATATCAGCGGTTTCATGACCGCTCTGGCAGGCATCTTCTTTATCATTTTCCCTGAGACAGTATCAGGCATTCTAGGCGTGCTCTGGGGTATCGTCCTCGTCGTTGCGGGAATAGCGGGAGCCGTTGATTATATCCTTTCGATCAAGCAGTTCAAGGAAGAAGAGGGATATGAGAAAGCGGCGGGCGCAGAGATCGTTCTCGTTTATTCCGTGATAATCGCGGTGCTCGGTATCGTGTTCATCTTCAGACCGAACCTTGTAATGCAGCTGTTGTCATTTGTCATCGGAATCTATTTCCTCATCGACGGTATCGTCAAGTTAAGACACAGCACACTGGTCCCCGATACCAAAGACCCTTTGTGGTATGTCATGATCCTTTTGTCATTGACGCTTGCCGTAGCGGGTATCGCATTATTAATAAACCCGTTCAACGGAACCGTAACAGTTATTCGTTTCGCGGGTGTTGCTTTTGTTATCAGCGGTATTGAGAGTATCGCCGAGGAATCCTGGAAGAAGAGATAATCTTCTTATACGTTGAATCTGAAGACTACGACGTCTCCGTCATGCATTACGTATTCCTTACCTTCGGATCTGACCAGACCCTTTTCCTTTGCAGCGTTATAAGAACCGCATGCCATAAGGTCATCGTAAGCGACGACTTCGGCACGGATGAATCCTCTTTCAAAATCCGAGTGGATCTTGCCTGCAGCCTGGGGAGCCTTTGTTCCTTCCTTGATAGTCCATGCGCGGACTTCTTTGGGTCCTGCGGTAAGGAATGAGATAAGACCGAGCAGTGTATAGGAAGCCTGGATCATCTTGTCTAATCCTGCGCTCTCGATTCCGAGGTCATCTAAGAATACCTGACGGTCTTCAGGATCCAACTGGCCTAATTCTTCTTCGATCTTGGCAGAGATAACGACTACACCGGAACCTTCCTTCTTTGCGATCTCCTCAACTGTACGGACATAAGGGATATCAGGGTTCTTGATGTCGTCTTCCGCGATATTTGCGCAGTAGAGGACAGGCTTCATTGAAATAAGCTGGAGATCGCCCGTGAATTCGAGTTCGTCTTCGGTGAATTCGATCGTTCTTGCACTCTTGCCTTCGGCGAGGACGGATACGATCTTCTCGTAGCACTCGAGTTCAGCCTGTATCTTCTTGTCGGCTCTGGCCATCTTTCTTGTTCTTTCGACTCTCTTCTCCATGATCTCGAGGTCTGAAAGGATAAGCTCGATGTCGATCGTCTCGATGTCTCTTGCAGGATCTGCGTTGCCGTTGACGTGTACGACATTGGCGTCGTCAAAACATCTTACGACGTGTACTATTGCATCGCACTCTCTGATGTTGGAAAGGAACTTGTTGCCCAATCCTTCGCCTTTGGAAGCTCCGGCAACAAGACCTGCGATGTCAACGAATTCGACAACGGCAGGAGTGTATTTCTCGGGATTATATATCTCAGCGAGCTTGTCTAATCTCTCGTCGGGAACGGTAACAACGCCGACGTTCGGTTCGATGGTGCAGAAGGGATAGTTGGCCGCTTCGGCGCCTGCTCTTGTGATCGCATTGAACAATGTGCTCTTTCCGACATTCGGAAGACCCACGATTCCTAATTTCATAAATAGGTACCTCTTTTATTATTATCCCGAGCATTATACCACACTTGCTTTGTCGGTTTTTGTCGGTTTTTGTCGGTAAATTCTACATGTTTTAGGGGTTATTCTGACCTGGTATCAGTTAAGGAGGTGCCAATATGTCAGGAAAACCGTCAGTAGCCAGGATCTATTCGGGCTTTGCAAGAGGAACAGACTGCGTTATCTCGGAACTTGAAGTGTCAGTTACTCCTGGAATACCTACATTCTCGGTCATAGGGCTTTGTGACTCATCGATAAGGGAATCGCACGGGCGTCTTGTGTCTGCTATAAGCTCGGCCGGCTTTAAGATGCCAAAAGGGCATGTGACCATAAACATAAGTCCCGCATATATGAAGAAATCAGGCTCCGGGTTTGATCTTGCAATGGCGATGGGGATACTTTTCGCGTCAGGACAGATCAGGTTCGATCCTGAACGCAAAGTCTATGCTGAGGGCGAGCTGAGCCTCGACGGAAACGTCAAAGGCACACCGGGTGCGGCCTTGAGACTTAACAAAGCAAGGAACAGCGGCTTTAGCTGCATCCTGATACCGGAAGAAGAAAGGAACAGCGCCCGGTGTACCGGATTTGAAGGGCAGTGCGTAAAAGATCTCGCAGAGGCATGTTCAGTATTCGGGTATAAGGGCTATACACCGGAGCATTTCGATCTCGGAAATATAGTGCAGTATCCTGCTGAAAGGGTCGATATCTCAATGCTGAAAGGCCAGGAGAAGACCAGGAGAGCGCTGATACTTTCCGCCGCGGGCTTTCATAACATGCTGCTTTTAGGAAGCCCCGGATCGGGCAAGACGATGGCGGCAGGTATCCTTTCAGGTATTTTGCCTCCGTTAGACAGCGACGAGACCGGGGAAGTCTTTGCTCTTTATGAAGCAGTTGACGGTACGTCTGCAAGGATCAGCGGTGAGCGACCCGTAAGATGCATAAGTCCCGACATTACTCCGGGTAAGCTTCTCGGAAACACTGTCAGCATGACACCGGGCGAGATGGCTCTGGCCAATCACGGAGTACTTTTCGCGGACGAGATAATGGAATACCCGTCCAAGGTCTTAGATCTTATGCGCAAACCGTTGGAAGACAGGGAAGTCAGACTGTTCAGGGACGGAATAAGTTACGTATATCCGGCGAACATTCTTTTCGTGGGCGCAGGCAATCCCTGCAAGTGCGGAATGTACTATGAACCGGGATCGAGGTGCAGGTGTACCGCAGGCACGAGGAGGAGATATCTTAACAGGCTTTCAGGCCCGTTCCTTGAAAGGATAGACATCTTCAGCGAGATGCGTTCTATCGGCAAAGAGGATATGGCTCTAATGTATGCGGACGGCAAAAACGCGGAGAGTCCGCAGATAAGGGAGAGAATAGCTGAATGCTGGGCGATGCAGAAGGAGCGGTACCACGAAAAGACTTTTAATTCCTGCTTTAATTCGGCTAATCCGGCCGATTCGATGAGGATCTCCAAAGATATCCTGGAATACTGCTCGGAACTTGCTTCGAAGGGGTTGTTCTCGGCGCGGGGATACCAGAAGACATTAAGACTTGCGAGAACGATAGCCGACTATGAAGGGCACTCTGACGTATTAAAGAGTGATGTATCAGAAGCGGCGGTGTTCAGAGCACATGAACTGTGAGGGTGTTATGGATTATTCGGAAGATGAGATGAAGGATTTCTACTATACAGCGGTCAGGATGACCACAAAGACGGATTACCGTGTGGTCAGAGAACTTTTCGATCTGGGTGTTATCAGATCCCACCGTGATATGTATGACCTCGCGGGCAGACCCGTGAATGAGATAGAAGATTACGGCCTCAGCAATATGAGCCTTCGCAGGGTCACGGAATGGATAGAAAGCAATGGCAAGGTGGAGCGTGCCTGCGAAGAATACATGAAGATCGCCAAAGAGAACGGCATCTCGGTAATATCTTGTGAGAACAACTCGTATCCCGTGAATTTCCGCGTACTGTCGGGAATGCCGAAAGTTATCTATTGCAGAGGAGACAAAGAGCTTCTGAAAAGGTGTTCCGCAAAAGGATCGGCAGCGATAGTCGGTTCAAGGAATGCAAGCAGATACGCGCTCTATGCGACAGACAGGTTTGCCTCTGACCTTTCTTCCCAGGGGATCACGATCGTCTCGGGAATGGCATTGGGAGTTGACAGGAAAGCTCATGAGGCTGCGCTTAAGGGGAGCGGGAGCACGATTGCCATACTTGCGGGAGGGCCGGATAACATATATCCGTCGGAGAACAGGGAACTGTATAAGCAGATAGCAGGCAAAGGACTTATAATCTCTGAGATGCCGCCGGGACAGCAGCCTTTGAGGCAGTACTTTCCCTCAAGAAACAGGCTTATAGCGGGGCTTTCGGACTGTACTCTGATAATGGAGGCGGGAGCGAATTCCGGAACGCTTCACACGGCATCTTTTGCAGCTTCACAGGGCAAGGAAGTATTTGTCCTGCCGAACAGTATCTATTTCGAGAATGCCGAAGGGGGACTTAAGCTCCTTGAGGACGGATGCTGTGTCCTGCTTTCAACAGACAGCGTGATAGATGCGGTCTCCCAGGCGATAATCAGAAGGAAAATGGAGAATCCCGGACTTGAAGATGAACCGGAAATGAAGCCTGCGGATAAGACTGCCAAAAAGGAGGAACTTGGAAAGATCAGGCTCAAGGCCGATAAGATGCCGGATGAGGTTACTGATGAAGAATGGAATACGCTGATAGAAGACGAACTGTCAGCCAAACCCCTGGATATAGATAACCTCTGCCGCGCTCTGGGCCTGCCTTTTTACAGGATAAGCGAGCTTCTTGTCGGGTTGCAGCTGTCAGGAAGGGTAGTCCTCGAAAACGGAAAATATGCGTTGACATTTTTATAGGTTTGTATAATGATGATTATCATTTATATATTATAAAGGAAACGTGAAATGGCCAAAAAATTAGTGATCGTCGAGTCTCCCGCTAAATCGAAGACTATCAGCAGGTACTTAGGAAGTGACTATCAGATTACCGCGTCTCTGGGACATATCAGAGATCTTCCGTCCAACAATCTCGGTGTAGATGTAAAGAACGGCTTCAAGCCTCTCTACATCACCATGAAGGGAAAGGAGAAGGTAGTCCGCGAACTTAAGGAACTGTCGGCCGGATGCGATGAGATATATCTCGCAACGGACCCTGACCGCGAGGGAGAAGCAATTGCATGGCACCTTGCGAAGGTCTTAAAGATCGACCCGGATTCCAAGTGCAGGATCACATTTAACGAGATCACAAAGACTGCGGTTCAGGAAGCTATCCGGAACCCCAGAAAGATAGATATGAACCTTGCCAATGCCCAGCAGGCAAGAAGAGTTCTTGACAGACTCGTAGGTTACGAGCTTTCCCCGCTCCTTTGGCAGAAGGTCAGGAAGGGCCTTTCCGCCGGACGTGTACAGTCTGTTGCAACTAAGATCGTTATGGACAGGGATGCCGAGATCGACAGCTTTGTTCCCGAAGAATACTGGCTCATCAAGGCGCTCGCCACACCCGGAAAGCAGCAGGACAAGTTCCTTCTCGGTTACTACGGATATATGGAGAACGGCAAACCCGTTAAGGATGACCTCAAGAATGAGGATGATGCCAAGCGCGTTCTGAAGGACGTAGGCAGCGGCCCGCTCGTCGTTGATTCCGTTAAGAAGGGCAAGAAGGAGAGGAATCCTTTCCCTCCTTTCACGACATCAACACTCCAACAGGAAGCATCAAAGAGATTAGGCTTCTCATCCAAGAAGACGATGTCTATAGCTCAGCAGCTCTATGAAGGTGTTGAGATCGCAGGCGCAGGCCAGACGGCTCTCGTATCCTATATCAGAACAGACTCCGTAAGAATCTCTGAAGAAGCTGTAGCTGCTTGTAAGGAACTTATCAAGAAGAGATTCGGTGACGAGTACTGCTCTAAATACAAGCGTGAGTACAAGAATAAGAATTCCGCGCAGGATGCGCACGAAGCCATCAGACCTACTCATTTCGATATGGATCCTGAGGCTATAAGATCTTCTCTTTCCAATGACCAGTACAAGCTCTATTCGCTTATCTGGGACAGATTCCTTGCCACACAGATGGCTTCCGCAAAGCTTGATACGGTTAACGTTCAGGCTTCGTGCAACGGAAGGATATTCAGGGCAGCAGGCGAGACGGTCATCTTCAAGGGATACCTCGTTCTTTATGCTGATATCGCCGAAGATACCCCCAAGGGTGAAGAGAATGAAGCAAAAGCCAAGATACCTCCGCTTGAGGACGGCATGAAGCTTGAAGTTCTTGATTTCAACGCATCACAGAAGTTTACTACTCCGCCTCCGCACTATACCGAAGCCACGCTCATCAAGGCGATGGAGGACAACGGTATCGGAAGACCTTCAACATATGCTCCTACGATCACCACGATCCTTGACAGGAACTATATCGAGAAGAACGGAAGAATGCTTCTTATAACCGACCTTGGCAAGATCGTTACCAATCTCCTGAGCGAAAACTTCTCCGAGATCGTTGACGTATCTTTCACGGCAGGAATGGAAGACCGTCTGGACAAGGTTGAAGAGGGATCCGAGGAATGGGATAAGGTCTTATCTGATTTCTATCCCGAGTTCAATGCTCAGGTCAAGGCTGCAAATGACTCTATCGAGAAGGTTACGTTTGAGCCTGAGAAAACGGGAGAGACATGCCCTCTGTGCGGCGGCGACCTTCTTTTCAAGGAAGGAAGATACGGCAAGTTCATCGCTTGCGAGAATTTCCCTGAGTGCAAATACACCAAGAACATCGAAGTCGCTGCAAAGGGCAAGTGCCCGGTATGCGGTTCCGGACTTCTCTCACACAGATCCAAGAAATATAAGGGCAAGGTCTTCTATACCTGCGACAAGAAGGGTAGCGATCCCAACTGCAGCTTTATCTCATGGGATCTCCCGATCGAAGGCAAGGTATGCTCTGAATGCGGATCTTATATGGTCCTGAAGCACTACGGCAAGAAGGTATATCCTAAGTGCTCCAACAAGGACTGCCCCACAAATGCAAAGAGGGGTAAGAGCGGCGGAGGAAGCGGCAATGACGGAAACGTCGAATAATATACCGTCGGTAACCGTTATCGGAGCGGGTCTCGCAGGCTGCGAGGCTGCAAATCTCCTGGCTTCTATGGGCGTTAAAGTCAGGCTTTGCGAAATGAAGCCTATGAAGATGACGCCTGCCCATCACAGCGATAACTTTGCAGAGCTCGTATGCAGCAACTCTTTAAGGGCTGCTTCTACTGAGAATGCCATCGGCCTTCTAAAGGAAGAGTTAAGGCAGCTGGGTTCGCTGATAATGGAAGCTGCAGATAAAGCCCAGGTCCCTGCGGGCGGAGCTTTGGCCGTTGACAGGAACGAGTTCTCCGAATACATAACCCAAAAGATAAGGAGCAATCCCGGTATAGAGATAGTTGACGGTGAGATCACGAAGATACCCGAAGACGGAATCGTTATTGTTGCCACCGGTCCTCTTACGTCAGGCGCTCTTTATGAGGATATCGTAAAGAAGACTGGTGACGGCGGCATGCATTTCTTTGATGCGGCTGCTCCGATCGTTTCTGCCGATTCCATCGATATGAACAAAGCATTCAGAGCTTCAAGATACGGCAAGGGCGGCGACGATTACATCAACTGTCCCATGACCAAGGAAGAGTATATTGCTTTCAGGAACGAGCTTGTAACGGCAGAAAGAGCAGACGTTAAGGATTTCGATAAAGAGATAGTCTTTGAAGGCTGCATGCCTATCGAGACTATGGCTTCAAGGGGAGAAGATACCATGAGGTACGGACCTTTAAAGCCGGTCGGCCTTATCGACCCGAAGACGGAACGTGAGCCTTATGCATGCCTGCAGCTCCGCCAGGATGACCGTGAGAGCACGATGTACAATCTCGTAGGATTCCAGACGAGGCTCAAGTGGCCTGAACAGAAGCGTGTCTTCGGCATGATCCCCGGACTTGAGAACGCTGAATACATGAGATACGGAGTAATGCACCGCAATTCCTATCTCAATTCGCCCAAGTGCCTTACGAAGCACTATTCCTTAAGGGATTATCCCAATGTTTTCTTCGCCGGACAGATAACCGGTGTGGAGGGTTATATAGAATCGACGGCTTCGGGTTTCCTGGCCGGATACTATGCGGGACTTATGGCTCTCGGTATGGAAGATTATTTTGAACCGACAGCTGATACCGCCATCGGATCCATGGCACTTTATGTCTCGGATCCTTCGATCAGGCATTTTACGCCGATGAACGCCAATCACGGCATTATGTCGCCGATTGCCGGAAGATTTAAAGGCAAGACGGGAAAGAAGGATAAAAACCGCGCGATCGCGGAAAGAGCGCTCGAGCAGATCGGGCAAATGAGAGGTTTTGTCGAAACGGTTCGTAATCGGTAAAGGGGAGTTGAAGGATGCCTGATTTTACGCTTCTGCCTGATCAGACCGTGCTGCTTATCGAGATAGCGGCAGCTCTTTTCGTTACGGCATTCCTTTCGTTCATTTACGTCTCTCTTACCACGATCCTAAGCCTCGTAAGACTCAAGAAGATCGCAGGAAACGATACAGATGATCTCCTCGTTTGCGATGTCGCTTATTTTCACTGCAAAGGCAAAAGGGAGAACCAGGAGGACGCTGTTTATATCTCGCCTCTTGAGGATTCATTCACCAACGGCGTGGTAGCTGCCTGCTCGGACGGTATGGGCGGACTCTTGTACGGCGAGGTCGTTTCCAGATATGTCGTGGAAAGGTTGAGCCATCTGTATCCGATGAACTTCGACGATCCCGACGGCATTTCCGAAGAGATAAAAAAGATCTCGAGCGAGGTCTATGAGCAGTACCGTCTCGGCGCGGGAGCGACACTTGTAATGACTCACATACTGAAGAACAAGATGAACTTCTTCAGCGTCGGTGACAGCAATATAATACTTGTCCGCAAAGGCAGAGTGACTCTTCTTAACCATAAACAGAACTATGTCTCTCTCCTTATCAGAAAGCTGTCTGAAAGCGGATCGAATACATCTGAAGCCTACAAGAACTCAAGGGCTAAGGCTCTGATCGATTTCGTAGGCAACATCGAGACAAACGTAATGCACACTTCAAAGCCCATCCAGCTCTATGAGGACGATATAATAATCATAAGCACGGACGGAGTTACCGATGCCGTATCGCTCAATAAGCTCAAAGGCATGCTGTTGCCGGAATTCAGTGCGCAGCATATGGCGAGGCTTATCAAGAGCGGCGTGCGCAACAAGAGGCTTCCAAAGCAGGATAACTTCTCCGCGATCGTTATAAAGATGGACAGGAGCATTATATGATCGAATACTTTACGTTCAAACATAACGGTGAGAGCAAGACGTATAAGGACGAAGTCTATCTGACGGTAGTGCCTTCGGTAACTGTCGCGGTCTTTTACGGCAGCAGCGAGAAAAGCACCTCGCAGGTCTCGCCTGAAGCGTTCTCGGGGCTCCTTGCCGAGGTCAGCCGTGATCTCGATTTCGCGCGCATGTGCACGATAATGGACGAAAGGCTTCCCAGGAGCGAGTTCCTTGTCCTTCGAATAGAAGGTCATCACATCGCATGCTTCAGAAAAGGCGGCGTAAAGGCAAAGATAGTCATCAACGGAGATTTGAAGCTGCTTCCTAACGGTATCTTCGGCCTTAACGACGGAGACCGCATACTTGTAGCTACGGATAATTTCTATTCGCATCTGACAAATGAGGGCATCCTTGCCGATGCCCTTGTAACCGATTCGTGTTCAGAATGGATGAATCTGCTCGTAAGAAGGATATCCGATGCCAATCAGCTTAAATGCGGAAATCTTTCGGCCGTTACGCTTCTTGTGAGATAGTCCTGTAGTATTCGTCCCTGAAATCGCCCAGACAGTCGTTCATGATGGCTTCTCTGACACGTTCCATCAGCTTGAGAAGATAATGGATGTTGTGGTATGTGCAAAGTCTTAAGCCGAACATCTCGTTGGCCTTGATAAGGTGCCTTACGTAAGCTGCGGAATAGTTCTTGCACGCGTAGCAGTCACAGCCGGGGTCCATGGGACCGTAATCTCTTGCGTATTTTTTGTCTCTGATTATCTTTCTTCCGTGGTCGGTGAGGATGGTTCCGTGACGGCCCATTCTCGTGGGAAGGACACAGTCGAACATATCAACGCCTCTGCATGAGCCTTCGATAAGGTAATCGGGAGTGCCTACACCCATGAGATATCTTGGCTTCTCCTCGGGCATGAGAGGGACGGTGCAGTCGATCATCTTTAGGAAGAGTTCTTTGGGTTCGCCGACGGAGATTCCGCCTATGGCATAGCCTGCAAGATTGCGGGATGTTATCTGTTCGGCGCTGATCTTTCTGAGATCTTCATACATGGAACCCTGGATGATCCCGAAAAGAGCCTGCTCGTCAGGCCTTTTGTTAGACGCGATACAGCGGTCGAGCCATCTTGTCGTGCGCTCTAATGATCTCTTTGCATAAGCATGGTCGCAAGGGTAGGGGCAGCACTCGTCGAAAGCCATCATTATATCGGAGCCAAGGTCGTTCTGGACCCTGATCGATTCTTCAGGTGTCAGGAAAAGCTTTCTGCCGTCGATATGAGAAGAGAATTTGACTCCTTCTTCAACGATGTCCTTGGGCTTTGCAAGAGAGAAGACCTGGAATCCGCCGCTGTCCGTTAAGACTGCGCCTTTCCAGTTCATGAACTTCTGTATTCCGCCTGCGCCGGCGACGATATCGCTTCCGGGACGGAGCCAGAGATGATATGTGTTTGAAAGGATGATTCCTGCGCCCATCTCAGAGACTTCCTCAGGGCTCATGCCCTTAACGGAAGCCTGTGTTCCTACGGGCATGAAAGCAGGCGTCATGAAAGAACCGTGGGGAGTGTGGACTCTACCGACTCTTGCACCGGTCTGCTTGCATGTGTGGATGTGCTCGTACCAAACGGGGAACTCAGGCATTCTTTTCCTCCAGATCTGTGATGAACATGGCGTCTCCGAAAGAGAAGAACCTGTATTCTTCTTCAACGGCGTGCTTGTAAGCTTCAAGTACATGCTCTCTTCCTGCAAGAGCTGAGACGAGCATAATGAGCGTGGATTCCGGCAGATGGAAATTCGTGATCAGCGAATTGACGCATTTGAATTCATAGCCGGGGTAGATGAAGATGTTCGTATAGCCGGATGACGGCATCATCTCGGGATCTTTTGAAGCGACAGCTTCGAGTGTCCTGGTGGAAGTGGTTCCTACGGAGATAATGCGCCTGCCTTCTTTTCTGGCCTTGCGGATTATATCTGATGCTTCCTTGGGGAAGTCGTACCATTCGGAATGCATCTCGTGATCCTTGATATCCTCGGCCTTAACGGGTCTGAACGTACCGAGTCCGACGTGAAGAGTGAGCTCGGCAATCTCAATGCCTGACGCTTTGAGTTTTTCCAACAGTTCTTTGGTGAAATGAAGACCTGCTGTAGGAGCTGCGGCAGAACCGGGATCTTTGGAATAGACGGTCTGATATCTCTCGGGATCGTCAAGCTTCTCGTGGATATAGGGCGGAAGGGGAACCTGACCGGCTTTGTCCAGGACTTCTTCCCAAATGCCGTTAAAGTCAAATCTGATAATGCGGTTGCCGTTCTCAAGGACCTTTTCACACTCGGCTTCGAGTTCGTTCTCTATGAATGTGAATCTTCTGCCTTCGTGTACCTTTTTGCCGGGCCTTGCAAGAGTCTCCCAATGATTATCGTCGATCCTCTTGAGAAGAAGGAGTTCGACGGGACTTTTTGTGTCACTCCTGACGCCTAAGAGTCTTGCGGGAATTACTCTTGTGTTGTTGATGACAAGGACGTCGCCTTTGCGCAGGAAATCGGGAAGATCATAGAAATGACGGTCAAGCGTCTTGCCGGTATTCTTGTCTAACACCAGCATTCTGGACGCAGTACGGTCAAGAATCGGTGTCTGCGCAATAAGACGCTCTGGGAGGTCATAGTAAAAATCGTGGGTCTTCATGTGATCAAAGCCTTCGCAAATAGATTAATTACCGCAAGATTTTATCACAAGGCAAATAGTTATGCTAATAAATCAAAATAAGCTTATTTGGAGCGTTCACCGTGATTGGTGGAGTTCCTCAGGTTGTTGAGCTTGGTCAGCTGATCGCGCTTTCTGACAAGCGGGATGGTTATCTCAAAGCAGGCACCGCCGTCAACCTTGTTATAGGCGTTGATGTCGCCGCCGTGCTCGTTGGCGATGGACCTTGCGAGAGCAAGACCGATACCGTGCTTTCCGTCCTTGCCTTTTGAGAAACGCTCGAAAAGGTGCTCTAAGACTTCCGGGGAGATACCCGGACCGTCATCTGCTATGGTAAACGTAACTCTTTTCCTGAAGTTATCTGGCCTGCAGTCGAAATAAACAGCCTTTGTGCAGTAGCGCAGGCAGTTGGAGAAGATGTTCTCAAGGCATCTTATCATGTCGTTCTCGTTGGCATAGATATAAAGGTTATTGGCATTGATCCTGTTGACGATAGCTTTGTCCGCGTGGATGAAATTGCCGCGTACTCTGTCGATGACGGTCTCGCAGAGGACTTTGACGTTGATGTTCTGCTTCTTGACCTCATAGTTGCCGCTCTTGCTCATGTCCATTTTCGAGATTGAAAGGAGATTCTCAACAAGTCCTGAAAGTCTCTCGGTCTCGGCAATGATGACATCGATCGCGTTGTCCCTTGATTCGTTATCGGAAAAGACACCGAACTTAAGGCCTTCCGCGTAACCCTGGATCGACATGAGAGGCGTACGCAGTTCGTGTGACGCGTTCTGGAAGAAGGTCTTCTGCTCGACATCGGCTTCCTCGAGCTTGTATGCCATCTGGTTCATCCTGTCACCGAGCTCGGAAAGCTCTTTGCTTCGGATATTACCCTTTATCGGTTCGAAGTTTCCTTTTGCGACCTGACCCGCGAAACGGGAAAGCTTTCTGGTCGAGGAGATAAGCGGGTAGGAGAGGATAAAGCTTAAGACACCGGCGATGATGATGGCCAGGAGGGCTGCCTGAACGAGGGCGAGCGTGATCTGCGCCATGAATGAATAGTATGAACCGGAATTGACGTAGACCAGGAGGTAATAGCCTTCGAGATCCATTTCCTTGTTGTCGGGCGAGTTGTAGGTGAAGCCTACTGACCTGTAATAGATGAGGTTGCCGCTGATATTTGTCGTCTGGATCTCTTTGAGGTTGCTGTAGCCGTGCTCTGAGACGACCTGGTTAACTACGGCAGAAGCGCTCTTCGCGTAGTTTGTGTTGTATTCGGATGTAGGCCACATCAGGTTGCATTTGTTGGTCCTGGCATCGTAAGTGTAAAGAGCGATGCTCGCCTGGTTGGAAAGGTCGGCTGTGCGGATGGATTTCATAAGGAAGTCTTCGATAACTTCCTCGCTCTTTTCCTTGTATTTGTCGTATTCTGTCCTGAACGCGATCGTGAAGTTCTGTGTCGAGCTGACGGCCGTCTTGATCCTGGCAGAACACTCCTGCGCGATGTAGTTCTTTACGATCGACTGGACATAGAAATTCATTATGAAGATAACAAGGAGGATGGCAACGATCTGAAGCGCATAGAAGTGCAGCGCAATAGGGACCCGGATCGTTGATTTGCTCCGGATCTGTTTGCGTATGTTCTCCTTGTTATTGGTCTCTGCCATTAGTCTTCGTTATCGTCACCCTCGGCTGAATCGTCATCTGACCTCATTACGAGACGGAAACCGTAGCCCCAGATAGTGGCTATCTTTGCGCCTGAATGGGAGATCTTCTTACGGAGTCTCTTGACCGTGTCGTCAGCAACTCTTGTCTCGACCTGAGTCTCATATCCCCAGATCTTATCTAAGAGCTCGGTCCTTGAGATGGCTCTGTCCCTGTTCGAAATGAGGTAAGTAAGCAGAGCGTATTCGTTAGGTGTAAGAGGGAAGGGCTCGCCCGCAAGCGTAGCTTCCTTCGTTTTCCTGTTGATAACGATATCAGCAAAAGAGATAAGTCCGTCATCGGTCTCTTTCGCGGCGGATTTGCCGGTAAGCTCTTCCTGTCTCTTAAGAACGGATTTTACTTTGGTTACGAGCTTAACGGGTGAGAAAGGCTTGGTAAAATAATCGTCGCTTCCCAGGTCAAGACCCTGGATATAGTCCGCGTCGCTGTCTTTTGCGGTGAGCATGATTATCGGGACATTAGAAGTCTTTCTGATCTGCTTGAGAATATAGAAACCGTCGTGTCCGGGCATCATGACATCGAGGATCATGAGGTCACAGGGTGAGTCCGAATATGCTTCGAAAAGCGCGTCGCCTGTGGGGAACCCTATGCATCTGAAGTTTTCTCTTTCAAGGAAAGACTTCAGAAGATTTCTTATGTTGTCGTCGTCGTCTGCAATGTAGATTAACTTATCCATTTAATTCCTGATTCTCCAATTAGATTTGAAGTTATTTTAACCTAATGACGTTTGTTTAATATATTAATTTGGTGCAAATATGCGGAATTAGTTTATAGTTGAATTTATTTCAAAGCAAATGTGATTTAATAGAGATACAAAACATCTGTGAGGTGAATGATCATGTCAACAATTCTGGTTACCGGCGGAAACGGCTATATCGGCTCACATACGGTGATCTCGCTCTTTAACAACGGCTATGACGTTGTTATCGCGGATAATCTTTCCAACAGTAAGATGGAAGTTCAGAACCGTCTGAAGACCATTACGGGAAAAGAATTCAAATTCTATAACGTTGATTGCTGCGATGAAGCGGCTCTCGATAAGGTGTTCGATGAGAATAAGATCGACAGCGTCATTCATTTCGCCGGACTCAAAGCAGTAGGCGAATCCGTAAGGATCCCTCTTGAATATTATTCAAATAACCTGGGCAGCATGATCACCGTGCTCAAGTGCATGAAAAAGCACGGCGTGAAGAACCTCGTTTTCAGCTCGTCAGCTACTGTTTACGGAATGAGCGAGGATGTTCCCTTTACAGAAGAGAGTCCTCTGGGCACATGCACGAACCCTTACGGATGGACAAAGTGGATGATCGAGCAGATCCTGCGCGATTACGCGGTTGCCAATCCCGATATGAGGATCTGCCTGCTCAGATACTTCAATCCCGTCGGTGCCCACGAGAGCGGACTTATCGGAGAAGACCCCAGAGGCATCCCCAATAATCTTTTCCCTTATATTTCCAAGGTTGCGGGCGGCACGCTCGAGTGCCTGACTGTTTTCGGCGACGATTACGATACACCTGACGGAACATGCCTGCGTGACTACATCCATGTGTGTGACCTGGCTGACGGCCATGTAAAGGCGATCGAGTATCTGGACAAGACGGGTGATGCCGTAAGCGTATTTAACCTCGGTACAGGAAAAGGCACCTCGGTCAAGGAAGCGGTAGCCGCTTTCGAGAAGGCATGCGGTCATCCGATCAACCATGTTTTCGGTGCAAGACGTCCCGGCGACATCGCCGTCTGCTATGCTTCCACGGAGAAGGCGGAGAAGGTGTTAGGCTTCAAGGCAAAGTACGGAATAGACGACATGTGCTCGTCCTGCTGGAAGTGGCAGACGCTTAATCCTGAAGGCTTAAAAGACTGATATTTTGATTTTTGACTTTTTTTGATATTCGTATTGACATCTAACAATTTGAGAATTATATTTAGTTGTGGTTTAGCACTCGGAAGCTGTGAGTGCTAAACCACAAATCATTGTATTGGAGGTCTTTAATATGACAATTAAACCCCTGGCAGATAAGGTGGTAGTTAAAAAACTTCAGGCCGAAGAGACAACGAAGAGCGGTATTATCCTTTCTTCCGGAGC
>JAEEGJ010014163.1_pt1 | contig 19035 bp, 15 predicted proteins | sample 8958761 | NCBI WGS metagenome assembly JAEEGJ01 (sample SAMN16246546, study PRJNA631951) | gut metagenome | biome: gut microbiome; feature: rumen; material: RS-attached | host: Bos | place: Iran: Karaj | collected 2018-10 | reverse complement strand
TGCATGTACACCGGTATCTGTACGACCTGCACCTGTCACACTAACAGCACGTTGCAACAATACGCTCAAGCAACGCTCTATCTCGCCCTGCACGGTCATAGCACACGGCTGAACCTGCCAGCCGTGGTATCGCGTGCCATCGTAGGATAAATGAATAAAGTAACGCTTCATGGTTGCGAAGTTACTACTAAGTCTTGAAATGTGCAAGAATTTAACATTTTTCTTGCACATTTATTTTGCCATGTCAGATATTTTTACTAACTTTGCAACCTATTATAAGCAGGATATCTGATTATGAGCTGACAGGGTTTTGTTGTATAACAAACACAAAACTGCTCAAAGCCGAAAAGATTAAGCAACAAAACAAAAAAAAACAAAACATAGACATTATGAAACATCAACTTCGCAGCGCTGTCTGCACAGAAGGACGCCGTATGGCCGGGGCTCGTGCCCTGTGGGTTGCCAATGGCATGAAGAGAGAGCAGTTCGGAAAACCCATCATAGCAATCGTAAACTCATTCACACAGTTTGTGCCGGGACATACTCACCTGCATGAGATCGGCCAGATTGTGAAGAAAGAGATTGAGAGCCTGGGATGCTATGCAGCTGAATTCAATACCATCGCCGTTGACGATGGCATAGCAATGGGACATGACGGTATGCTTTACTCTCTGCCTTCACGTGATGTTATCGCTGACTCTGTGGAGTATATGATAAACGCACACAAGGCTGATGCCATGGTGTGCATATCTAACTGCGACAAGGTTACACCTGGTATGCTCATGGCAGCCATGCGCCTTAACATTCCAGCCGTATTCGTAAGCGGCGGTCCAATGGAAGCAGGAAAGGTAAACGGTGAGAATGCAGACCTTATTACTGCAATGATTAAGGGTGGAGACCCAACGGTTAGCGATGAGGAATTGAATATAGTAGAACACTCTGCATGTCCAGGCTGCGGTGCATGCTCTGGTATGTTCACCGCCAACTCAATGAACTCACTCACCGAGGCTATCGGCCTGAGCCTTCCCGGCAACGGAACCATTCTGGCCACTCACACCAACCGCATTCAACTCTTCAAAGACGCTGCCGCACTGATAGTTAAGAACGCATATAAATATTACGAGGAGGGCGACGAGAGCGTGCTGCCAAAGAGCATTGCCACTCGCGCGGCTTTCCTGAACGCAATGACTTTGGACATTGCAATGGGCGGCTCGAGCAACACCGTGCTGCACCTTCTGGCCGTGGCTCACGAGGCTGGAGTCGATTTCAAAATGAAGGATATCGACGAGTTGAGCCGCCGCGTGCCGTTCCTGTGCAAGTTGGCGCCCAACACGCAGAAATTCTCGATTCAGGAGTGCAACCGCGCCGGCGGCATTCTGGGCATTCTGAACGAACTGAACAAGGCTGGTCTGCTCGACACGTCGCTCAAGCGCGTCAACGGTTCAACCTTGGCCGACGACCTGAAGAAATATTATATCTGCGGAAGCACTATCGACCCCGAAGCAAAACGCATTTACAGCAGTGCGCCCGCTGGCAAGTTCAGCACCAAAATGGGCTCACAGTCAGCCACTTGGCCTTCGTTCGACACCGACCGCGCCAACGGCTGCATTCGCGACATTGAGCACGCCTACTCGAAAGACGGCGGCCTGGCCGTGCTGTTCGGCAACATTGCCAAAGACGGCTGCATTGTGAAGACTGCCGGCGTTGACGAGTCGCTCTGGCACTTCGAAGGACCCGCCGTTGTGTTTGATTCACAGGAAGATGCCTGCGAGGGAATTCTTGGCGGCAAAGTCAAGAGCGGCGACTGTGTGGTGATTACGCACGAAGGCCCCAAGGGCGGCCCCGGAATGCAGGAGATGCTCTACCCCACGTCGTACATTAAATCGATGCACCTTGGCAAGGAGTGCGCGCTCATTACCGACGGACGATTCTCGGGCGGAACGTCGGGCCTGTCAATCGGCCACATATCGCCCGAAGCGGCTGCCGGCGGCGCCATTGGCAAAATCAAAGACGGCGACATTATCACAATCGACATTCCGTCGCGCTCAATCAGCGTGAAGTTAAGCGATGCCGAACTCGAAGCCCGTCCACAGCGCCCGATGACGCGCAAACGCGTAGTGCCCAAATCGCTGAAGGCTTACGCGTCGATGGTTAGTTCGGCCGACAAAGGCGCGGTGAGGATTATTCCGGAATGATGGTTTTCGCACAGTCCCGATAGCTATCGGGAACACAGATTTAACGGATTTGCACAGATTTTCGATAAATGATTTTGATGTAGGGACGCGGCATTGCCACGTCCGTTGAATTGAGAAACAAAAAGTTATGGAATACGAATATCGTAAATTGAATTACGGCGAACTGAAGCAAATGCAGTTAGGGTTGACACCTGAAAATGTTTGCTCTCGTGTATTTGATTATTTTGGTTTTCCCAATGCACAAGGATTATGTGACGAGGATTCTTCGCACATTGCGGATAGCATTAAAAATGCGGAATCTGTGCTTTTGATTGATGGAGAAACACCCGTTAAAGGCCGTATTCAAGAAGTTACCGAATTAATCAAGGGTGAATTATCGCAATATTTATCGGCTGCCGATAATGTTTATTTATTGTTTGTCAGCCCCCCAAAAAAGCGTTTAACACTCAAAGAAGAAAAAGCCATTCAAGATTTAAATGATGACCATTTCTGGTGTTGTCTCAATTATGAAAACTACAAGTTAAAAGATGAAACACGTTTGCATATCATTGCAATAAATGAGAAAGAGGGAGTTCACGATGAAGCCGAAGAAATGGATGTCTTTCTTGATGAGATGAACGAAGTAAATCTTGGCGAATTCAACGATGTTTTGAGAAAACAAGCCGATGATTATGCTAAATCTTCTATTGGCGACCCTGATAATCATTCTGATGCTGTTGCTGAAGCGATTGTAGATTTTTTAAAAGGAGCTGAAGTAGCCATTGAACTTTCGACAAACAATTCAGAATCTTTATCTTTTGACGGAAAATTTGACAAAACTGAATCCGCCATTCTTAAGGATGTAGTAATTGATGACCTTGGACAATATGAAAAGGCTTTGATTAACGAAGCGTTATCTTTCGTAGAATCAACAATATACCCTTATAATGACATAGTTTCAATGTATGTAACTGTGCAGAGTTTTTTGGATGGCGCGTCAGCGGCTCTTAAACTTATTAAGGGAGAAAAATAGTTTTTCTAAATAAAAGGACTGATTATGGAAACAAAAACAACCATTCGCAAAATGTTAAGTGGCAACCATATAAGTGTGCCAAAATATCAGCGAGCCTATTCTTGGGATACTGAGAAACAGGTTAAGCAGTTTTTGTTAGATGTAGATGATTATATAGAAAGCGTATCAAATAAGCCCTATTATTTTGGCCATTTTATCTTTGAAAAAGAAGGTTCAAATAAATATTACATTATTGATGGTCAACAGAGATTAACAACCATTGAAATATTTCTTTCGGCTGTTTTTAGAAAAATAGAAGACTTGAAAGGAAAACTTACTGATGAAAAAATAAAAATTAAAGAAGATACCATAAAAAGGAATCCTAATGAATACAGATTTTCTACAGTTGAATACGATAATCGATTTTTTAAGGATTATGTTATTGATGGGACAAAATCTTCAAAGAAAAATCTTGAAACATTGTCTGCTGAAAGGATAGCAAAATCTTTTGATTATTTTAAAAAAGAGTTGAAAAACAAAAGTGTTGAAGTTTGTGAGAAGTACATTGATACAATAATAAATTCCGTTTGCACCACTCATATTGTAGACGAACAATCGGAAGCCATACAAATGTTTATTTTCCAAAATGATAGAGGAAAACTCCCAACTAAACTTGAAGTGTATAAGGCTCGTTTTATGTACGAAGTGCAAATATCTTCAACAATAGGTGACGAAGATAAAACCGCAAAAATCAAAGAATTACAGGAGCGTTTTGAAAATATTTATAAAGCAATAGCCGCGATTGAAAATAACATTAATGAAGACGATGTGCTATTATATGCTTTACGGGTTTATTTTAACACATTAAAAATAGATGTTTCCACAGAAAAGATTGACAAAGAATTATCACAGAAAGATACTTCAGTTAATTTCATAATGGACTTTACCCTTGAACTTGAAAACAGTTTTAATAGTTTAAAACCTTTTTTCAACGAAAAAAATATCTATGAAATTTACTCTTTAGCATTGCTTGGTAAAACTCAAATGATTCCATTTGTAATTAAAGCGTATGAATATGACATACCTGATGCAGAAAAAGCAGACCTTTTTGCAGCATTAGAATCTCTTATATTACGTCACAGAATAATAGGAACTAGAGCGCACCTTGAAGATAGAATCAATGGAGTTTTTGAAAAATTTACTGAAGAAGAACCTGATGTTAATCCTATTATTAACCAAGTTAAAGAAATTAAAGAAAATGGTTACTATTGGACGAACGAGGAGTTTGAAAATAAGTTGAATGGCGAATTAAACCATACGATGGCGGTTCATTTGTTGTGGAAATATGAAAACCATTTACGCCTACAAGAAAAGCGCGGCTATAGTTTTATACCAATGAGCCAAATTAAAAGTCCCGAATTGGAACATATTGCACCACAAACGCCGCCTGACTGCGGTCCTCGCAAGGGTGGATATGGCAACTATGACCAAAGGTTTATCGATGAGTATTTAGATTGTTTGGGTAATTATCTATTGATTTCTAAATCACACAATTGCTCAATAGGAAACGTTCCTTTTAAAGAAAAACGTGATTCATATAATGTACTTTTACAACAGAGAGAAATCCAAAAGATGACAGAGAAAAAAGTAGTATGGTATAAATCCGAAATAGATAAAAGATACGATAAAATAATGAAGTTCATATTTGAAGAATTATGAAAGAAACAATAACAGGAGCCGAGGCGCTGATGCGCTCGCTTGAAAATGAAGGGGTTGACGTGATGTTCGGTTATCCGGGCGGCGCCATAATGCCTACCTTCGATGCACTCTACGACCACCGTAAAACGCTGAATCACATATTGGTACGCCACGAGCAGGCTGCCGCGCACGCCGCACAGGGCTATGCCCGCGTGAGCGGAAAAGTGGGCGTCTGCCTTGTAACGAGCGGCCCGGGCGTAACCAACACCATTACAGGCATTGCCGACGCAATGATGGACAGCACCCCAATTGTGGTGATTGCCGGTCAGGTGGGCGCTTCGTTTCTGGGTAGCGACGCCTTCCAAGAGGTTGACCTTGTGGGCGTTACGCAGCCAATATCGAAGTGGGCCTATCAGATTCGCCGCCCCGAGGATGTGGCGTGGGCTGTGAGCCGCGCGTTCTACATTGCCCGCAGCGGCCGTCCGGGTCCGGTGGTGCTCGACTTTGCCAAAAACGCACAGGTGGGGATGGTTGAGTACGAGCCGCAGCATATCGATTTTATCCGCGGATACGTGCCCGAACCCGACATTGACCCCGTGGCCATTAGCGAGGCCGCCGCAATGATAAACGCCGCCAAACGCCCGCTGGTGCTAGTTGGTCAAGGTGTTGAATTGGGCAACGCTCAAGACGAGATGCGCGAGTTTTTGGAGACCGCCGATATGCCGGCCGGCTGCACGCTGTTGGGCTTGTCGGCTCTGCCGTCGGACCACCGGCTGAACGTTGGAATGCTCGGAATGCACGGCAGCCTGGCGTCGAACGTCAAGACGCAGGAGTGCGACCTGCTGATTGCCGTGGGAATGCGCTTCGACGACCGCATAACCGGCAAACTCGCCACCTACGCCACTCAAGCCAAAAAGATTCATTTCGATATCGACCCGTCGGAGATTAACAAGAACGTGAAGGTTGACCTTGCAGTGCTTGGCGACTGCAAACAGACTCTGGCACAGGTGAATAAGTTACTGAAAAAGAACAGCCACACCGAGTGGATTGAGAGTTTCAAGCCTTATTTTGAGAAGGAGCGCACGGTGGTTATCGAAAAGGAGATTCACCCCACCGAAGGCCCGATAAAGATGGGCGAGGTTGTGAACGTTGTTACACAACAAACTGGTAATAAGGCCATTATGGTTACCGATGTTGGTCAGAACCAAATGATGGCGGCCCGCTATTTCAAGTTTACCCAACGCCGCAGCGTGGTCACTTCGGGCGGAATGGGCACAATGGGATTCGGCACGCCGGCTGGCATTGGAGCGGCTTTCGGCGCCCCCGACCGCGATGTGTGCGTCTTCCTTGGCGACGGCGGCTTGCAGATGACCATTCAGGAGTTGGGCACCATTATGGAGAATCAAGTTCCCGTGAAACTTATCTTACTCAACAACAACTATCTGGGCAACGTTCGCCAATGGCAGGCAATGTTCTTCAACCGCCGCTACTCGTTCACCCCGATGACGAACCCCGATTTTATGAAGATTGCCGAAGCCTATCGCATTCCGTGTCAGACAGTTATCGACCGCAAAGACCTTGCCGCCGCCGTCCGCACAATGATGGACACTAAAGGCCCCTATCTGCTTCAGGTGGCTGTTGAGGAGGAAGGCAACGTGCTGCCAATGTGCGCCCCCGGCCACGATGTCGACGATATGATGCTGGAATTCAAATAATTGAAGAATTGATTAATTGAGTGACTGAATTATTGGATTGAAAAACAATTAGATAAAAATGGAACAAGAGAGCAAAACATTATACACCATTCTGGTTTTCTCGGAGAACCTTGCGGGATTGCTGAACCAAATCACGGCTGTTTTCACGCGCCGTCAGGTGAACATTGAGAGCCTGAACGTCTCGGCGTCAAGCATTAAGGGCATTCACAAATACACCATTACCTGCTACAGCGACGAGGAGACAATCGACAAAATCACCCGTCAGATTGAGAAGAAGATTGATGTGCTTCAGGCCAACTATTACACTGACGATGAGATATTTATACAAGAGTGTGGCCTGTTCAAGATTTCAACGCCGACAATGCTGAACGAGAAGGGCATTTCGCGTCAAATCCGCCTGCACGACGCCAATATTGTAGAAGTTAACCCCACCTACGCCATTGTCACCAAAACCGGCCTGACGGAGGACATTGAGTCGCTCTACGCCGCGCTGCAGGAGTTCAAATGCGTGCTGCAGTACGTGCGCTCGGGCCGCATTGCCATTACCAAAAGCCGCCGCGAGCATATCAGCGATTATATCAATGAGCGCGAGGAGAAGCACCGCCAATTGACAATGGAGAATTAACAGTTGACAGTGATTTAATTGGGCGGCAAAATGACTGATTCTGAAATTATCGATATAATTAAAAGCCTTGAGAAGGAATGTGAACGCTATAAAGATGGCGGACGCGAATTCATCAGTCGGCTTGCACTAAAATTAAACAATACTGTTGACGAAGAAAAAGAAGCGGTTTTTGGTTTTTTCTTTAAAGAAATTAGAAATCAGGTCAATAGTCACTTCGGTTATTTGGCATTAGAGGTGTTCTCGGAGATGAAAGCCACCGAAGTTGCGCCAACTCTCGAGAAAATTTGCAGAGAAGAATATTCTGCAGGAAACAGTAAGAAAAAAAATTTCATCATTGCAACAATGATGGAGTTGAAATACGACAAGCCTGTGGATTTGTATGCCGAGTATCTAAAATATTATAATGATGACGTTTATGAGAGATACTGGAATGTATTTTTTGACTATTGCAAAGACGATTGGAGCCGTTCAATTCCTATATTGTCATTGTACTTCGCTGACGTTCTATCATTTTCCACACTGTCTTTGTTCTTTTTGAAAAAGAAAGTAGCCAAACTCTGTATGGTGCAAAGAATCAACCACTTGTCATACTACTATTTCCAAAACAACGACTCTTATTTTTTGGAATTGGTAAAACAAGTGGCACTCAAAAATAAGAAGGCAGCCAAAGCATTAAAAAAATTGCTGACGGAATATTTGAGTAAAAAAACTTCAAAGGATTGCTATACTGCGGAGAAATGTGATAAAATAATAGGTCAGTTAGAGCGGTTTACGATTTAAAAATCTAAAAATTCGTTAATAGGATTATCCAATAATAAGTTGTATTTTGCAATCAAAAATTATGAATATGGATTCATCTTTCACAAACGACACTATGCAAATTCCACGTGCAAAAAGCGGGCGAAAAAGTCGCGTTGCACAGCAGACTGTCGTGTCAAAAACACCTGAAAATGAATTGGCTACGGTAGAGGAGTTTTTTGATGCAGTTTGGAACCGCTACCTTGAGAAAAATGAAAAACTACAGGGTTAGGGTTTCGCGGAAAGCGTGGAATGATATTGAAGATTTAGCGGATTTCCTGCTGACGGTGAAAGATTTTGAAAGTGCACGCAGGTATCTTGATACAATGATGGCTGAAGTACAATCGCTGGCTTTATTTGCCGATTTGTATTGCATAAGCACAATGGCAGATATTTTAAAGTATCATCTAAAGGCTCGGCGAATGGCAAGCCACAACCGCCGTTGGGTTTATATTTTTCATATTGAAGATGATACGGTCATTGTTGACCGCATCCGTCCTTCAAAAATTATTACAAAATAAAAGACGATTGAAAAGATTGCATTTTAATTTACATTGACTGAAAAAAAATATTGAAAATTGCTGAAAGTCTTTTACTTTCGCAGTTCGAATCGCTGATTCGTAAAAAAGTGATAACAGTTTAATTTAAAGCAAAATAAAATGGCACAAATGAATTTTGGCGGTGTTATCGAGAACGTGATGACCCGCGAAGAGTTTCCATTGGAAAAAGCACGTGAAATATTAAAGAACGAGACCATCGCCGTCATCGGTTATGGCGTTCAGGGTCCTGGTCAGTCGCTCAACCTGCGCGACAACGGCTTCAACGTTATTGTTGGCCAGCGCGAGGGCAAGACTTATGACAAGGCTGTTGCCGACGGTTGGATTCCGGGCAAGACTCTCTTCTCGATTGAAGAGGCTGCCGAGCGCGGCACAATCGTTATGTGCTTGCTGTCTGACGCCGCTGTAATGTCAGTTTGGCCGACACTTCAGAAGCACCTGAAACCGGGCAACGCTCTCTACTTCTCGCACGGTTTCGCCATCACCTGGAACGACCGCACCGGCTGCGTTCCTGCAAAAGACATCGACGTTATTATGGTTGCACCTAAGGGTTCGGGCACATCGCTGCGCACAATGTTCCTTGAGGGCCGCGGTCTGAACTCGTCATACGCTGTTTACCAGGATGCTACCGGCCGCGCAATGGACCGCACCTTGGCTCTTGGCATCGGCATCGGCTCGGGCTATCTGTTCGAGACCACATTCCAACGTGAGGCAACATCTGACCTTACTGGTGAGCGCGGCTCACTGATGGGTGCCATCCAGGGCTTGCTGCTGGCTCAATACGAGGTTCTGCGCGAGCACGGACACACCCCGTCGGAGGCCTTCAACGAGACTGTTGAGGAGTTGACACAGTCGCTTATGCCGCTCTTCGCAAAGAACGGTATGGACTGGATGTACGCAAACTGCTCAACAACCGCACAGCGCGGCGCTCTCGACTGGTTCCCGCGTTTCCACGATGCTGTGAAACCCGTTATGGAGTGGCTCTACCTGTCAGTTAAGAGCGGTATTGAGGCTCAAATCTCTATCGACAGCAACTCGAAACCCGACTACCGCGTCGGCCTTGAGAAGGAACTGAAGGCAATGCGCGAGAGCGAGATGTGGCAGACAGCCGTTACCGTTCGCAAACTGCGCCCGGAGAACAATTAATGCAAATTGCAGATTTCTTATAGAGCCGTCTCTGAAAAGGGGCGGCTTTTTTTGTGCCGATGCTTCAAAATGAAAAAAGCGCCCCATAAAGGCGCTTTTTCTATTAATTCACTGATTATAAAATGTCTGTTGTCTGAAGTCTGGCGTCCGTAGTCCCTAAAATCTCACCGTCACGCTGCCCATCATTGTGAAGCCGGCCATCGGAATGAAGCCGATTTGGTAGTAGCGGTTGTCGTTGGGGTGGCCGTAACTTTCGCAGACGGCCGAATAAACCCAGCCGTTGGCGGCGCAGTGGCGGTTCAGCACATTGTTGAAATTCAGCCCGAAGACGGCTTCCTTCAACACTTTCTGCGGTTTCAGCGTGTAACTCAGACTAACGTTTGAAAGTGAGTAGGCAGGCAGCGAGCGGTCACTGTTTTCTGTGTTGTCGAGATACTGACGGCTGACGTAGCCCGTGTGCCAAACGGCCTGCCAACCCTTGTGGTGGAAGTTCACAAAGCCGTTTGCAATGGCCGATGGCGAGAAAGCCAGCGTCGAGTTATCGTAGTGGATGATGTCGAAGCCGTCGCCGTCATAGGGGTTGCCGTTGGCATCGGTGTTGCCTTCCCAATCGTCCCAATTCTCAACGTACTCGTCAAAGTCTTTTATCTTGTTCACGCTCAAGGCGATGTTGCCTTCAACGGTGAGCCATTCGGTTACATCAACGGCAGCCTGAATTTCAGCGCCTGCGCGGTACGAGTCCTTGATGTTGGTGGTGAGTTTCTCGCCGATGTCGCTCTGCGCGCCCGTCTGCACAAACTGGTCGGTGTAGTCCATATAATACAGGTTCAGGCCCGTGCGCACGGTCTTGCCGCTAAACTGCCAACCGCCTTCAATATCAGTCAGTTGCTCGGCCTTTGGGGCAGGATACGAGCCGTTGTCGGTGAAATTGTTGCGCTCGGGCTCGCGATGGCTCACGGCCACCGAAGCGTACACGCGGTTGCTGCCAAAGGTGTAACTCAATCCTGCCTTCGGATTCAGGAAATTGTATGTCTTATCGATGTCGAGACGCTGGTTCTCGTAGCCGTTCGCGCCTTCAACAAACTTATCGTTGATGCCGCTGGTGGTATAGCCCACGTGGCGGAACTGCACATCGCCGAACACTGTCAGGCTTTCGCCGATGGTGTACGATGCCTTCACAAACGCGCTGCCATCGAACTTGTCGGCGTCAGAGTCGTAGTATTTGCGCTCGCCGTCAGGCAGATAGGTCTGGCGCACGGTGACGTCTTTGGCGTAAGTGAGATAGCCGAAGTGGTTCCCGCTGAAATTCTGCACCGACGCGCCGCCGATAACATCAAGAGCGTCAGCCGAATAGTTCACGTTCCAAACAAGTCCGTAGGTGTTCTGCGACAGGCCTTTCTTACGTACAAAATCGGTCTTTTTCACCGATGTTGAATCGTTTATTTTCACGTTTTCGAGTCCGAATTTCTTGAGTTTGTTGTTCGGGCGGAACTCTTCGTAGTAGCCGTATCCGTAGGTGTAATGCACTGATGCCGAAGTTGATAGATTATTGGTGATGTTCCACGCAAGTGAAAGAATGTTGTGGTCCTGCCAAAAGTTGTCGGTGGTGCGATCCCAAAACGAGCCGTCGGCCATTTGATAGCGTTGTGTGGTGTACTCATACGGTTTGCCAACCGTTTTCTGCTCTAAAGGCGTGATAGTCAACGATTCATAGAGCGAATTGAACTTGCCCAGGCCAGCGTCCCACATATCCTCGTAGGTTTTGATGCCCGTCCGCTCGCCATAGATGCCGTCCATAATGCTCAAATCGTCGTTGCCCGCCGTCACGCCGTTCCAAGCCTGACCAGTGCGCTCAAAGTTGCCGATGTTTTTGTATCTAACTTGCAGATTATCAGTCTGCCAAGTGATGCCGCCATAGTACGAGCCGCTGTTGGCGCTTGTGCCGTGGATGTAGCCGTCGGTGCGCGTTTGATGGTAGGCGCCGTCGATAATCAAACTATTGAACAACAGGCCTGTAGAAGCCTTGCCGCCAAAGTTGATGGTGTTGAACGAGCCGTATGAAACCGACAGTTCAACGCCTGCCGTCTGCATTGGCAACGCCGACGACAGAGCCACCGTTCCGCCGAAAGCGCCGTCACCGTTGGTCGATGAGCCCACGCCGCGCTGAATCTGCACGCTGCCCAAGAGCGAGCCGTAAGAGTTCATATTGGCCCAGAACACGCATTGGTCCTCGGGCGAGTTGAGTGGCACTCCGTCGAGCGTGACGTTGATGCGCGAGTCGCCCGCACCGCGGATGCGCATATAGGTGGTGCCTGTGCCAAGGCCGTTCTCGCTCCAGGCAAGCACGCCAGGCGTCTGCGAGAACAGAAACGGCAGTTCGCGGCCCGTCTTCGAGAACTCGTTGAGCTCTGTTTTTTTGATGTTCGACACTGCAAACGGCGCGTTCTGCTGAGCCCGCACGCCGTTAATCACAACCTCCTGCAACTGCTCGGCTTTAATCACGGTGTCGGATTGCGCGGCCTCCTGTGCCACGGCTCCAACAGCCGTCATCGATGCAATTGTAATGAATAGAAATTCCCTTTTCATCTTTTTAAATTTTTAAAAAATAGTTAGTAAAAAAGATTGAAATGGGGGTAATGAAAGAATTATACTGATTTGGCTTCTGATTGGAAATCAAAGCCTTATCCCTACGACGGCATTACCCGTATCAGGTTCAAAGGGTATAATCTCAGCCGCAAGCGGCACCCCATTCTTTTCGGGGCGCAAAGGTAGAAATTTCTTGAACCGACAATACATAAGGCGATATTTTTCTTGCGCAGTTAACACAATTGAGACACTGCATTTTTTTTGAACGCAGATGACGCAGATTTAACGGATTTACACAGATTTTTCTATGCTGTACCAATGCCCGCCCTCGCCGCCTGTAGAGACGTGGCGCGGCCGTGAAGCCCTTTCGGCAGGTTCAAGCAAAAAGTTTCTTTCTTATCGGTTTTAGAAACTGCTTTTTCAAATCTCTGACACTATGAAAAAGAAGAAGTTCGGAATGTGACAACTCTCCACGCTCCGCTTTTAGCGAAAGCAGTTGCAATGTGCAAATCAAATCGGCCGCCTGAAAAAGTTTGTAGTCTTTCGGCAAAACTTTTCTGGCTTCATATTGCGACAATTCTGTGGTTAGCACTGCGTTAAGTATGCGACTAAGTTCGTACTGGCCATTGTCGTAATACAAAATCACATTGTTGAACGATTGGAAAAAAGCAGGATTCGCTCTGATAAACTGCGACATTTCCTTTGCTATTCTGCCTTCCAATTTGAAAGAGTCTTCAAACTGACGCTTCTCAAACACAAATGTGCGATATTGTATCTCAGATTTCAAAACGAAATAGAAAAGTTTTGTAAGCAAGGCGCGGCGCTGGTTGGGTAACAAATTGAAATACATTTCTTCCCGTCGGATAAGTGGGGCGGTGTGGATTACGAAATCTTTTTCATAACCAAAACGTTGTATTTCTTCATCCAATTTCCGTATCTGTGACGAAATGTCGTAGGACTGGTTGTGAAACAGCATTGTAACAATGTAATAAGGCGACTGCGGGCAATAAGTTCCAAAATCGCCACTTTCATCAACAAAAATGCTTAAACAGTCCTTCATATTGCAAAAAAATGGCGGGACAGTCTGCCCGCCTAGTAGGTTGGACCTGGGTCTTTCGACCAGCGCCAATGGCGCAAATATAGCACTATTTATTAAAATACAATCATATAGAAGAAAAAATATCGTTTCGCCGCGTCTCTACGCCATTGGAACATCATTTAACCCTGCAAGGCCGCCAACCACGTCTTATTTTCGCACAGATTTTTTGAACGCAGTCCCGATAACTATCGGGGTTCGCAGATTTTTATCGCACTGATTGACTGCCGATTTGCTCTATTCCTTATAGTACTTGTTTTTCTTTAGCGAATCGCGCATTTCTCGCTCCGAAGGGTATTTCTTTTTCCGTTTTTTGGTAAATAGGTTTGCAATTTTCCTCCAAAGTGGCACTCGCACGTAATCATCCACATAATCATCGGGGGCGCGCAGGCCTTCACGGATTAGTTTTTCTCGGAATAATAAACGGCGAAATGCACCAATTGCTTCTAATAGCTCATTAATCATTAATAGCGCAATAACAACAAGGGTTACTTGCATTCCTGTTTTACCCCAATGACTAACAATAAATTTTTCAATCAAAATATTTCTTCTCTGATGAGCACCTCCGATTAAATCTTGACCAAGAATAAAATCAACGAATATATCTTCTGATGTTATCACTGTGTCTATAATACAAAAAGAGACTACTGTTAAAAAAAAAGCATAGGCTAAAAATTCTAAATAATAAGTAGACTTCTTTTTGAATTTTCGAGAATCTTTAAACTTCATAAATATTACTTTTTCAGCACATCTTTTAGTAATTCTTCAAATACTTTGTAACAATTCTCTCCCGACAAACTTTTGAATCGAGACAATACAATGTTTCGTTTTGCTTCATCGTTAAAACGCACGTATAGCACGTTTTACTAAACGCCATTTGCCAAAGTTAAGAAAACTTTCCACTCAATAGCGCAGACGCTGCTGAAGGCGGAAAAGTTGCGCGGGGTGATTTCCTCAAGTGGTTATGGAATTAGTGTCCGCAAAAAAACACTTACTTTGCGCTATGGACAAACTCAATTTACCCGATTACACGTCGCTTTTGCGCGTCAGTCTGGCCAAAAAGCAGATTCTCGACCCCGTGCGTCGCAAGTATGTGGCGCTCACGCCCGAGGAGTGGGTGCGGCAGAATCTGGTGCAGCATCTGCTGGCGCTGGGCTACCCTTTGGGACTGATTGCCGTGGAGCAGCCCATCACCCTCAACGGGCTGCAAAAACGCTGTGACATAGTTGTTTACAACCGCCAGGCTGTGCCGTGTATGATTGTTGAGTGCAAAGCTCCCCAAGTGGCGGTCACGCAAAAGGTTTTCGACCAAATTGCCGTCTATAACATCAAACTTAACGTTGAGTATCTGATAGTTAGCAACGGACTCCAACATTTCTGCTGCAAGGTTGGCCAAGCGTCGCACAATGTTGAGTTTCTAACCGAGTTTCCGTCGCCCGAGTTGGTAATTGGTTGATTATTGGCCATATCGCGCCGGCGCAAATGCCAACGTTGCATCATTTTCAAAAATAAATTGGCGATAGTGCGTTTTGGGGCGCACCTATTATATATTTGTATCGGAAAAACAATCTGCCGATGGCTGCCTATATAATATTGGTGTTGGTTCTGCTTTTGTTCGCATTCTTTTTTGCGGCGATGGAGGTGGCGTTTGTGTCGGCCAACAAGCTGCGCATCGAGCTCGACAAAAAACAGGACCGCGTTTTCTCGCAGATAATTGATGTGTTCATCGAGAAACCGGCGCAGTACTACGCCACAATGGCCATCGGTAATCTGACAGTGGTGGTGACACTGGCAATGGTGCTCACCGGCGACGGTCCTTGGCGGCAGTTGCCCCTCAGCGTGGCGGCGATATTGGCTGTTCAGGCGTGCGCCGCGTTCCTGCTTTACCTTTTGGCGGGCGAGATTCTGCCCAAGCTGCTGGCTTTTCAGGAGTCGGGCAGTTTGCTGAAAATCATATCGTTACCAGCGGCTGCGTTCTACTATTTGTTCTATTTGGTTTCGAAGATTGTCTATCATACATCACGCTTTTTCGCTAACCGGTTCACCAAAACAAAAGTTAAGGAGAACGAAGCCGTTTATTGGGGGGCAGTTGATTGGGATTCGCTTGCAGATGAGCAGATTAGCGAGTCTGATGACGATGACGAGTCGAACGATATGAAGCTCTTTCGCAACGCGCTCGATTTCTCGGCCGTCAAGTTGCGCGAGTGTATGGTTCCGCGTCCCGAGATTGTGGGCATCAGCATCGACGACAGCATCGACGAGCTCAAAAAACTGTTTGTGAGCAGCGGTCTCTCAAAAATAATGGTTTACAAAGGCTCCATCGACAATGTGGTGGGCTTTGCTCCGTCAATATCAATGTTTCAGCACCCGACAAACATAGCGTCCATCACGCATAACCTGCCAATTGTGCCCGAGACTATGCCGGCCAACAAACTGCTCACGCTCTTCATTCAGAACCACCGCAGCATTGCCCTTGTGGTTGATGAGTTTGGCGGTACTTCGGGAATAGTCACAATGGAGGATATTCTGGAGGAGATTGTTGGCGATATTCAGGACGAGCACGACAAAAAACGCTACCGTGAGCACAAATTCGGCAAAAATCACTATCAGTTCTCGGCCCGCCTCGAAATCGACTACGTCAACGAGAAATACGACCTCGACCTGCCGGTGTCGGACGAGTATGAGACGCTTGCCGGGCTCATTCTGTCGCACTACGGGGCCATCCCCAAGGTGCAGGATGTGGTGTCGTTCGGAAAGTTCAGGTTTACCATTCTTCGCGCCAGCGCCACAAAAATCGAGCTTGTCGACGTCATTGTAAACTAACCGGCGATTTTCATATCGCTTTGCGCGAAAATCGGGCCGATTGGGTTGTAAATGTTGCCATTGCAACTGCCACATTGCCGTCACAACAGCCTGATTGTCATTGAATTGATTTTATAATACATTGATAATCAATTAATGATAAGTCGTTTTGAAAAAAAACCTTTTTCCTATGCCGTTTCTAAAAATTGCTATCTTCGTAGCCTAAATTTTTGAAATAAACCTTAAAAAATAAAAAATGGCAACTTTACAGAAAATACGTGATCACGCCGGAACACTGGTAACGATCATCGTCGCTTTAGCCTTGCTGGCATTCATCGTTGGTGACCTTTTCAAAGCCGACGGAACATTTGGAAGCTCAAGAAACAACGTCGGCTCGATAGCCGGAACTGACATTCCAATCCAGTACTACCAAGCCAAGGTTGACGAAAACACAGAAATCTACAAACAAAACACTCAGCAAAACTCTTTGGAGTCAGCTGTTTACGACCAAATCCAAGACCAAACTTGGGAGCAGCTCATTCGTCAGTATGTTATTGAGGAAGAGTATGCAAAGGCCGGCATCAATGTTACTGCCGACGAGTTGTTCGATATGGTTCAAGGCAACTTTGTTGACCCGCAGGTGATGCAGATTCCAATCTTCCGTGACGCCGAGACCGGCCAGTTCGACCGCAACCTGGTCATCCAGTTCCTGAAAAACAAGGATTTGGATCCGTCGGGTCAGGCAGCCGCATCGTGGACAGCATTCGAAAAGAGCCTTGTGCAGAACAAGAAAGACCAGAAATTCCTTTCGCTGGTTGGTATGGGAATGTACGCCACCAGCCTTCAGGCAGAAAAAGAGTCGAACGACAAAAACACCAAATACGATTTCGACTATGTTCAGTTGCGCTACAGCTCTGTTGCTGACTCGCTTGTGAAGGTTACAGAGAGCGACTTGAAGAGCTATTACGGCAACCACAAGAAAGATTTTGAGCAGGAAGAGTCGCGCGACATCTACTATGTTGTGTTCCCGATTGTGGCTTCGGAAGATGACCGCCAGAACACCGTCAAGAGTGTTGAGGATTTGAAGAACGAGTTTGCAAGCAAGGACGAAGACGCTATTGAGCAATTCGTTAACCTTGAGTCGGAAATCGCCTTCAACGGCAAATATCTTGCAAAAGAGGACCTTTCGGAGTCAGTTGCCGAGTTGTTCGACGCCGCTGACAACACCGTTGTTGGACCGTATGAGGAGGGCAACTATGTGAAGATTGCCCGCAAGCTTGGCAGCGCAAAAGTTGCCGACTCTGTTGAGGCCCGCCATATTCTCATCCGCCCGTCGGCCGCTTTGAGCGAAGATGACGCAAAAGCAAAAGCCGACAGCATTTTGAACGCCATCAAGAAAGGCGCTTCGTTTGCCGAAATGGCTGAGAAATTCTCGGCTGACGGCTCTGCACAAGACGGCGGCAACCTGGGTTGGTTCACCGAGGGCCAGATGGTTAAAGAGTTCAACGACGCTTGCTTCTTCGGTAAGAAGGGCGATTTGGTTGTTGTGAAAACACAATTCGGCTATCACGTTGTTGAGATTCAAGACCAGACAAAACCGTTGCAGAAGGTTAAATTGGCAGTTATCGCCCGCGAGATTTCGGCAAGCAACAAAACCGTTGACGCCATCTACGCCAACGCAAGTCGCTTTGGCAGCACAAACAGCAGCTTGTCAGCTTTCCGTGGCAACGCCGACAAAGAAGGTTTGACTCTGCGTACCGCAAACATCAAACGTAACGACCGCCGTTTGTCAAACTTCGACAACCCGCGCCAAGTTATCCGCTGGGCATACAAGGCTGACAAGGGCGATATGTCGGAAATTTTTGAGCTCGATGGCCAGTTTGTGATTGCAATGGTTGCCGATGTTCACAAAAAAGGTGTGGCATCGTTTGACGAGGTTCGCAACGACATTGCACGCCGCGTGCTGATTGAGAAGAAAGCTGAATACCTGATTTCGAAACTCAACGATGCAAGTGCAGGCGCATCTACTCTTCAGGCTGTTGCCGACAAGCTTGGCGAGCAGCTTAAAGAGGCCAAGAGCGTTTATTACTCTTCGTACTCAGTTCCGACAGTTGGTGTTGAGCCGAGTCTGCAAGCCGCAATGGTTACTTTGGACGAACAGAAAATCAGCAGCCCGATTAAAGGTAACAACGCTGTTTACTTGATTCAGGTTAAGCAGGTTGAGAAAGCCGAGAACGTTGATTTGGCCCGCGAGCGCGAGTTGCTGCAGCGCACCAATATGTCGAAGGCTGGTTATCAGGTTCTGTCAGCAATTGAGGCTGCCGCCGACATTGAGGACAACCGTTCGAACTTCTATTAGTAGATGATTAAAATCGCCATAAAAGGTTGGGCGTTGTCCAACCTTTTTTGTTTCTTTAAAATTCGTTTTCAAACGCCCCGCGCAGTGGTTGGTGGCGTTTTTTAGGCAATGACTAAAACAGTATGATTATGAGTAAAAAAGTAGCATTAATCACAGGCATAACAGGTCAGGATGGTTCGTTTCTGGCAGAGTTTCTTTTGGAAAAAGATTATGAGGTTCACGGCATTATGCGCCGTTCGTCGTCGTTCAACACAGGGCGCATTGAGCACCTTTATCTTGACGAGTGGGTGCGCGATATGAAGCAGAAACGCCTTATCAATCTGCACTATGGCGATATGACCGACTCGAGTTCGCTTATCCGCATTATCCAACTCGTACAGCCCGACGAAATCTACAATCTGGCCGCACAGAGCCACGTGAAGGTGTCGTTCGACGTGCCTGAATACACCGCCGAGGCCGACGCTGTC
>JAEEGJ010014162.1_pt1 | contig 19036 bp, 11 predicted proteins | sample 8958761 | NCBI WGS metagenome assembly JAEEGJ01 (sample SAMN16246546, study PRJNA631951) | gut metagenome | biome: gut microbiome; feature: rumen; material: RS-attached | host: Bos | place: Iran: Karaj | collected 2018-10 | reverse complement strand
GTTACAAGGGAATGGAGCTGCCTGACATTCAGGTGGTGGACGTCAAGACGCTGATTCACCGCAAGGAGATGAAAGGTCCCTTCTCACCTATCTTATTAGCACGCATACGCGAGGCACTGGAGCAGGGCGAGCAGGTCATCCTCTTCCAGAACCGCCGTGGATTCGCCCCCATGGTGGAGTGCCGCCAGTGCGGCTGGGTGCCCCGCTGCCAGCAGTGTGACGTCAGCCTGACGGTACATAAGGGCGGGGGCTCAGCTCAGAGGGCTTCGCTTATCTGCCACTACTGCGGTGCTGTCTATAGCGTACCTGCGGAGTGTCCGTGCTGTGGTTCGAAGGAGCTGCAGGCATGGGGCTACGGCACGGAGAAGATTGAGGACGAGATACGCGACATCTTCCCGGAGGCCAGCGTGGCACGCATGGACCTGGACACCACCCGCTCACGCCATGCCTACGAAGACATTATCCGCGACTTCTCCGAGGGGCGCACCAACATCCTCATCGGCACGCAGATGGTGAGCAAGGGGCTCGACTTCGACCGCGTCAGCGTAGTGGGAATCCTCAATGCCGACACCATGCTCAACCAGCCCGACTTCCGTGCCTACGAGCATGCCTTCATGATGATGGCACAGGTCAGCGGACGTGCCGGCCGCAAGAAGAAGCGCGGTCTGGTCATCCTGCAGACACGACAGCCTGAGCTGCCCGTCATCCGTCAGGTGGTCACCAACGACTGGCCTGCCTTCTACGACGAGCTGCTGCAGGAACGCCGAGACTTCCGATATCCGCCCTACTACCGGCTCATTGACATCTACCTGAAGCATAAGGACGACCGCGTGGTAAGCACCGCCGCCACTACACTTGCTACACAGCTGCGACAGTGGTTTGGCACCCGACTGCTGGGGCCCGACAAGCCAGCCGTCGCCCGTGTGCGTCAGCAGAATATCCGCAAAATGGTGCTGAAACTGGAAAACGGTATTGACGGGCGCCGTGTCCGTGAATACCTCCGACTGGCGGAGAAGCAGCTCATGGCCGACAAGCGCTACGCCTCCCTGCTCATCTACTACGATGTTGATCCGGTATGAAGACCCCCTCTGACTCCCCCTATAGGGGGAGAACATAATGCAGATAAACACTTGTAGTTTGCTGAAACAGCAGATAAGCACCTGAAGTTTGCTGATACAGCAAGGACCCACCCCAATGGCTTGGAGCGGGTCCTTTTGGTATCTGTCCTCCCCCCGCAGGGGGAGTTAGAGGGGGTCTGTAGTTAGAGGCGTCTCTTCTTAGAGCGGAATCTTGTAACCAACGGTCAGCATGATAACGCCATTCTTAATCTTGGTACCTTCAGTGTCGCTGACGTTGGTCAGGCCGAGGTTGTAACGGGCGTCAATGACAAAGTCATCAAACTCGTAAGACAGGCCGAGGGGAATGGAGAGGTCAAACTTCTTCATACCGTCGGTGCCAGATACGTCAAAATCATACCATGTGCTGCCTTCAAGCAGTTTTGCCTTTTGTTTTGCACCAAGCATGAAGCCCGGCTGAACACCAGCCTTGATAGCCAGACCAGGAGCTACATAATAGTTGGCCAGGATGGGGAAGTTCAGGTAAGTCAGCGTGGTGGATACATCTTTTTTAACGGGAGTATCCTTGGCGCCAGCACCCTGCATTGAAACCAAAGCACCTACGGTAACAGCGAACTCAGGAGAAACCATGTAGCCAAACTCAGCACCACCAACGGCACCGAATCTCATCTTTGCATCCTCTACATCACCAGTAAGTGTTGAAAGAGTTGCACCAGCCATAGGCTTTACGAACATGTTCTGTGCCGAAGCAGAAACAGCTGCGAGGGCAACGAAAAGAACTGTGAATAATGTCTTCTTCATAAACTTAACTTTTTTTGAAATTAATAATGTTATTTGTTTAGACAGGGACAAAGGTAAGTAATACTTTGGAAGAATGCAAATTATTTGGCAAAAAAAAGCGCAAAACTCTAATTTTGCGCCTTTTCTTGCCTTAAATCAATCATTTAGAAGTAGTAAGCAGCATGAATCTGCCATGCATTGTTCTTGGTGTCGTAGGCATCCTTGACGCCACCCCAGGTGATGTCAGCCGTCTTACCCAGAGCGATGTTATAGGTAACGCCGATCTCCAGGTTGTCGATGAGCACGAAACCGCCACCCACGTTCACGCTGAACGATGACTTCTTCAGACGGTATTCACTGGTGTCGTGTGTCACGCCGTTCTTCAGTGTGAAGTCGGTGTCACCAACGTTGAAGCCGAACTGCGGACCTGCAGCCAGGTAGAAGCCTGCCATCTCACCCAGACCGATGGTGTAACGGAGGTTGATGGGCACGTTGATGCTCTTCTGCTTGATCTTCTCGCCCTCAATCTCACAAGAACGCTGGTCATAGACAGCGGCAATGTCAGCACCCAGTCCGGGAACGGGGAACCCTACCCTGACAGCCGGGCCAATGAAGAAACCGGAACGGTTAGACTTGTCAAGAACACTGGAAGCGCCGGAAGACAGCGACATGTTCATCAGGTTGTAACCACCTTTCAGACCTATCTGTACCTTCTGGGCCTGTGACGGCGTTGCCACGAACAACAGCGCAACAACGCTCATTACTGTAAATACTTTCTTCATAACCATTACTATTTAATTACACAATATCTTTATTCTTTTTTTCTTTCGACAACGAATTAAAACGAATTGAACGAATAACTACTATCTTATATATGAATTCTTCTAATTCGTTTCATTCGTCTTAATTCGTTGTTTCTATCCTTTCCTTGTTCGTTAAATTCGAGAAATTCGTGGTAGTAAATCATCAGTGTCGCTGTCGGCGTACGGAGACGCGGGCGGTGCCTGATGAAGTAGAAGCGGGCTTCGTGTCACGTTTGCGCGACGTGCTTTCACGACGGGTGCGCTTTTTCTTCGTGGCCTTGGCAGGCTTCACGTCAGCGGCAGCGGGAGCCACGCCGGTAGAGTCAGCCACGCCGGTGCTGTCGTTCTTGAGCGACGAACCGAAGAGTCCCGACTCAAAGTCGGTCAGCTCCTTCTCAATGCGCTCCTGCTCCTGGGCCATCAGCGAGTCGGTAGGACAATACTGTGCCAGCGTGCGGCCCAGCATGTTGTTGGTCTTATAGATCTTTCCGCTGTACTTGGTCAGCGTGAAGTAGTCGCTCATTGACATGGTGGCAGCATTGTTCAGGCTGCTCGTCATCACCGTCTGGCGGCTGAGGAACGGCTCCAGGTCGCTGTACTTCACCCAGAAGAGCGGGTACTTCGTGGCATCGCCACCGAAGTCGCCTTCACGCAGCATGATGGGGCACAGGGCCAGCACCTTGCGGTGGAAGGTGGAGTTGCCCTGATCGTAGTAGGCGCACTCCTTCAGGTAGTACATGGTGACCTCCGACGAGGGGATATCGCTGTTATCGACGTGTATCTTGCCGTCTCTCTCTTCATAGAAGATGCTATGGTCGGAGAGCAGCGTTTTGAAATCGACCTTCGCCGAGTCGGTAAACACCTCGTTGCCGTCCAGTCGGTACTCATAGGCTGGTACGTAGCCGTTCTGCACCAGTTTGAAGATGTAGGTAAACAGGTTCATCTCACGTCCTACAGGCTGCACAGGGTAGTAGAGTCCGCCGTTGGCATCCTTTGTCAGGTCCAGCTCACGGTAGATGTCACGCCGCCATACCACATCCTCGGGCATGTCGAGGGCCGTGGGGAACATCATGCGGGCACGCTGTGTCAGTTGTCCCTGTCGGGGACGCGTCTGCTCAGGCGTGGTGCCGGGTCGCGTTCCAGGGCGGGTGCCGGGACGGGTAACGGGACGTACGGCCGGCTTCCTGTCGGAAGGCGTCACATCCTCGCCGGGTTTCTTGTCACCAGGCTTCTTGTCACCAGGCTTCACGTCAGCACCGGGTTTGATGTCAGCACCAGGCTTGATGTCGCCGGGTTTCTTGTCGTCCTTCCCATTGACAGGCTTCACCTCAGGCGATACCACTCCGCTCTCCTCCGTGTTCACCGGCTTCTTGCGACGTGAGGCGGGCTGGGCGGACGCTTCGCTAAATGATAAATGAAAAATGATAAATGATAAACATATCATCATCATCATTCGGCTTCCAAATATTCTTTTCATGACTCTACTCATATTTTCAACTTTCAACTTTCAACTTTCAACTCTCAACTTTCATCTCTCAACTTTCAACTCCCTCGGCCCCCTCTCCCTTTGGAAAGGGCGGGGGGTGAGGCTTCCCTTACTTCACTATCACCTCCATCGATGCGGGCAGCGTACGCTGTATGCCGTCAGGACCGACAGCCGTTACACGCGAGATGTAGAAACGCTTGTTACGCGACAGCTTGCGGAATGCGTCCTTCTGACGTCCGGAGAAGCGCGAGCCCTCGCTCTGCATCGGCACGGCGTTACCCATGTTGTCGAAGAACACCGTCTCGAACGACTGCACCTTGAAGGTGATGTCGAGGATGCCGTCGTCGATGGCGGCACCGATGCCGTCGGCTGCCATCAGCTGCTGCTTCGAGAGACCGCCGCCACGGAAGCGTCCGGCATTGCCATCAGCATCTGAAGTAGCGATATAGGCTGTCGGGTCGGGCAGCTTACGCACATGGAACGTGAACTGTCCCATCTGCTGCGCACGTCCGGTATTGGTCGAGGTGACGGTAATGGTCACGTCCTTGCCCACTGCCGACGGACGGGCGATGTAGTGTCCGGCACTCACGGGAGTCAGCGTACCGCCAGAGATTGATGCCTGCACCTTCGAGAGGGGCACGCCGGGCACACTGACGCTGATGGGGTTGTTGTATCCGGCATAGAGCACGTTCATCAGGTCGGCGCTCACCGTAGCACTCGGATCCACAACGGTATATTTCTGTTCGAAGTCACGGCGTATGCGGTCGCCGTTGCTGTTCATCACTTCCAAGTAACCTGCCAGGGTGAAGTCACCCGTTCGTCCGCACACCGTCTCGTAGAGCCCATCCTTCAGGTCGAGCTGACGGCCGCCCACATAGATGGCAGGCGTCTGCGTGGTATCGACGGCAGCCATGACGATACGTGCCGAGAACTTGTCGCCGCGCACGATGGTCTGCGAGCTGGGAATGACGAAGGCGCTGAGCAGGTTGACGCGCACATCCTTCAGATCGACGTTGCTCACCAGCGTGTGAAGCACCTCTCCCTCGGCATAGCGCACGTCGCTCTGCAGCTTGGTCAGCAGGGTGACGGCAGCCGCTACGGGCATGTTCTCAAACATATACTGCTGCCAGTTCTTGCCCAGGGTCAGGGCGTTCTTCGGCAACTCAGTCGAAAGGTTACTGCCTATTATCTTACGCTGCGTCGAGTCTTCTATCATGGTCAGGATACGCTTCCGATAGGAGTCGATGGCAAGCTTCAGTTCTTCTCCGCGTCCGCCACTGGGCGACAGCATGATTTGGTTGGCAGCCTCCAGGTTCTCCTTGTTCACCAGGTTATGCACGTCGGCATCGCTGCCGTCAGCCTCCTGGGCAATGGCCAGCTTGAGTTCCTCGGCCATGTTGTAGATCGAGTCACTCATTTGCTTTACCTGTTGTGCTTTCTCAAACCACTCCTTGACCTTGGCAGGGTTTGCCTTCATCTGCTCCTCGAAGTCAGAATAGATGGCATTGTTCTGCATCGCCGAGTTGTCCGTCGTGCGGTGCAGGCTCTCCTCCACGAGTGAGAAGCCGTTGAGCACCTCGGTCGAGACGTTCAGCGCGAGCATGGCCATGAGGACGACGTACATCAGATTAATCATCTTCTGGCGCGGATTCAGTGGTCGCTTCTTAATTGCCATTATTATGATTTACAATTTGACAATTTTCAATTATTATCCGTTCAAACCTGCCCTAACCGACATGGCATCAATCATGCGGGCATAGATGTTATTGAGCTCCTTGATCTGCTCTGCCATGTGGCGGGTCTGTTCGTTAATCTCGTCGATGGTGCCAATCTGTGAGCTGGCGCTCTTGAGCTGCATCTCATAGACCTTGCAGATGCCGGTCAGCGTGCGGTTCAGGTTCTCCATCTCCTCAGAGTCGGTCGTCAGGCGACGGCTCTGCTCTGATACTCGCTCCAGCACCTCGGTCAGCTTCTGCAGCTCCTCAACGTAGGCGTTGGTAGCGTCGGTCATGTCAGGCGTGAACGGCGGGACAGATGCAGGCACACTAGCAGCCTCGACGGGCTCATTGTTCTCTGTGAAGTCAATGGGCTTATTGGGTTCTATAGCCTCATTACCCTCGTGGCCTTCACCGGCTCCGGCAGGACGATAGCCGCCGCCTCCACCGCCGCCACCGATAATGATGGTCTGGCCACCGCCACCGGCAACAACACCGCCACCGCTGACAGCACCTTCGCCTCCGCCGACGGAACCTCCACCGCCCACGATGACGCTGCCGCCACCGATAACGCCGCCGCCACTGACGCCGCCGCTCACACCGCCACCACTCACGGCAGCAGCCACAGCGGGTCTGTAGCCTTCGTCAGACTCATCGGGCTCATAAGGCTCGGCACCAGTAGGCTCAGTAGCACCTACAGCGCCAGCTACCGTTACTCCCTCGACAGCTCCCACATGGGTGGGCAGCTCCATGCCGTCGGCCGTCTTGTCAAACGGGCGGTCAAAGGCTGACAGGAAGAACACGACAACCTCCGTACCCATACCCAACCAAAGCATGAGGTCGGCACCCTTGATATGGGTGAGCTTAAACAATGTACCGAGAATCACAATAGAGGCACCCCAGCTATAGGCATAGTTGAGGAACGTCTGTCCCGGCACGCTGTCCATCCACTTCTGCAAGCGATAGACAATATTGATACTACTATACTTAGTCATCCTTATAATTTACGATTTGACAATTTACAATTTGACAATTTCCAAATGTCGCTCAATACTCAGCACTCAACGTTACTTCCTTTTGCTTTTCTTCACCTTGATTTTCTCACTCGTCGTGCTGGCCAGACTGCGCACACAGCGGAATCCCACATAGGAACGCGGCTGGTTCTGGTACTCATACGAACGCCAGGCAGAGCGGATGTAGCTGGCAGGGTCTTTCCACGAGCCGCCGCGCACGCTCTTCTTCTTCAAACGGTAGGGATCCTCCCGCGCTGCGTTGTACTTAAGCTGCGGGTTGATATCGTTCATCGACGACACACCAGCCTCCGTATAGACCGTGCTCGTCCATTCGGCCACGTTGCCCGCCATGTCGTACAAGCCGTTGCTGTTGGCCTGGTAGATGCCGACACGACTGGTTATCAGGTTGCCGTCCTGCGTATAGTCACCCGAGGCCGGCTTGAAGTTGGCAAAGAAGCAGCCCTCGCCTGATGCCAGGTCCTCGTTCTCCCAGGGGAACTCGTTCTGGTCTTTGCCGCGTGCAGCGTACTCCCACTCTGCCTCGGTCGGCAGACGGTAGCGCTGTACGAAACGGGCCTGCGGACCCAGTCCCTTCAGCAGGAACTCCGTGCGCCATGCACAGAAGGCATTGGCCTGCTCCCACGACACGCCCACCACGGGATAGTCGTTATAGGCAGCGTTGCTGAAGTAGTAGCGCATGTAGGCCTCGTTCTCCGCATTGGGGAAGTCGTTCACCCAGCAGGTGGTGTCGGGGTAGATGTTGACGATGTAGGTGTTCAGGAAGTCCCACTCGCCGGTATATTCACGGGTAATCGTCTCAGAGACAATCTTGCCTTCGTCGTCAATGTATGCCGTATCCTTCGAAATATAGATGGGCGGTGTGTTCGTGACCCCCCAGTGGTCGGTGTTCAGGTCACGCTCCTCCAAGGTAGTGCGGTACTTACGCTTGGCAGCCTCCACGTAGTCGTAAATCTCGTAGCGGTAGTTCATCTGACGCCAGTCCAGCATCTTCTCGCCCGTCACGGGATGCGTCACATACAGGCTCTCGAAGGCACGCTCCTCGTCCTCGTTCGGCTTGCGGGGCAACGGCTTCTTCCAGTTCAGGTGAGGCTTCACGGGCTCACCGTACTTGTCCTCCTCAATCTTGTAGGTCTCGTCACCGCCATAGGCAGGGTCGGCCAGACGCTCACGCAGAATGGAGTCACGCACGTAATACACAAACTGGCGGTACTGTGAGTTGGTCACCTCCGTCTCGTCCATCCAGAAACCTTCCACGGAGATGTCACGCAACGGTGTCTGACGACCCCACAGGGAGTCCTGTTCCTCAATACCCATCTTCAGGTGTCCACGCTTGATGAGGGTCATACCGTAAGGCGTAGGCTCGGCGAAAGCCTTTCCGCTCACGCCCGTCACCTCACCGCCGTTGGCCATGGTCGAACGACCGCCAAAACAACCAGTCAGTAAAATGAAGAATGAAGAATAAAGAATGAAGAATGCTGCGCCCTGCAACATCCTTGACATCTTCCTGTCATTCATCTTTGAATTATTCATCTGTCTATTCATATATATCATCTTTAATCATTCATCTCTCAACTTTAACTTCGGGTGAGGCCTATAACAGTCTCACGCTCTGGTGGCGGTTGCGCCCCTTCTTTCCGAAGTCCATTTCCATCTGGTATCCCACGCACAGCTCGTGGCTGCCGTTACCCAGGCTGATGCCGTTGGTATAGAACTCATAGCTGTAGCCCAGGCTGATACCCTGGAACACGCCACCCAGCAGCACGGTCACCGAGTTTTGCGGGCTGTAGGCTGCACCGGCATAGAACACACGCTTTTCGTATGAATACTTCACACGGGCGCCGACATCAACCCGCCACGCAGACCCGTCAGTACGTGCCAACATGGAGGGATGTATTGTAAAGAACGGATTTCTAAGCCGAATATTGTATCCGCCCGTCAAATAATATGTCCTATCCACCTGCAACTCGTTCTTTTCGCCTATTTCAATCAGCGGTGCAGTCAGGTGCAGCGCCGATATGCCCACGTACCAGTTCTTGCGGGCATAATAGATGCCGGCACCCACGTCAATGCCCGTTCCCGTGACCTCCGACGAAGAGAAAGCAGGGTCGGTGGGATCCTCCAGGTCAAGCTTCGAACCGTCCAGGTTCTCACTCAGTATGCCTCCCTGTGCACCAATGCTCAGCACACCGCCAAACAGCGGTATCTTCGCCGCATACTGCAGTGCAATGCGCTTGTGCGAGAACACACCAATCTCGTCGTTCATGATCTGTGCGCCCACGCCGTGATACATCCCAATGGCCTCAAACGGCATGTCACCGCTCACATACATGGTCTTCGGCGCATGCTCAAAGCCCAGCAGCGTCATGGCGTACGCACCCCTCAGGTTGATCACCTTCTCCTTACCCGCTGCGGCAGGGTTAAACGACGTCTCCATCGCCCAGTAGTGACTGAACGACGGGTCATACTGTGCTGACGCTCCCAGCGTCACCAACAGCACCACCATCAGCAGGATGATTCTTCTATGCATTGTCTTTATAACGCCGTTTCCACCGAATTATTATTTTAGCCTGAAACAAATAAGAATAATTCGCACAAATTTTGAAGAAATATAAAATAAACAAAAAGAGAGTGCAGAAGCTGCAAACCGTTGTCTGCTCTCCTGCACTCCGTCACATCAACACTCTATAAAAAGCCTACCAAGGGTTTCGATTCCTCCGCGTATCGGGTTCTTCACCCCATTCATCATCATCTTCGTCATAATGATAACCAGGGGCTTCGGCTCCAGTCTGGGAGCCACTTTGCCCAGGATTTACTCCAACGCTGCTGCCCTCAAGAAGCTTCGGCCTGTTCAAAACCATCATTTGGGTACGCGGAATCTGATATATTTTCTTTTTCATAACATCTCTCCTTATTTAATATAAACCTTTTTGCTTCCCTTGTTAGTACGATGAATAAAGAATCCGTGAGCAGGATGCTCCACGCGACGTCCATCCAACGTGTAATAGCTATCCTCGTCAGTCGAAGAGGGGTTGGGATTGAGGCCAATCCCTGTCGTGCCTCCATCCCAAACAAGACTAATAGCCTGTGAACCAGTAAGCACATCGGTTGGAATCTGTAGGTAAGCCTTGTTGGCAGGCATCTTCACGCTGGAATCTTCATCCTCTATACAGATGAACTCTCCGCTCTTCAGCATGAAGTAGGTGTGGTCACCGTCAGTAGCAGCAATATGGGTTGGTACGGTGACGGCCACAAGGGCATTGCCTGTTACTGTTACAGCCTCATCGGTAGTTTCATAGAGCGTATAACTTTCGCCTGCTGTTCCCTTGATAAGCACTCCCGTTGCCGCCGGAATGGCATCGCCACTGACATTAGCCACTGTGATGGTGGAGGCGATGCTGTTGTACGTGGTGCAATAGCTTGCCGTCAGTCCTTCAGGTATGGTGACATTCTCAGCTGCACTGAACGTGCCGACACCCGAAGACGGAATGGTTACCCTGTAACCGTTCAACCAGCCTTCGGGGATACCGCTGTCGTCTATCGACCAGTCTGTCACCATGCCGGCTGCCCTGACGAAGGTGCCTTCTGCAGCGACATTTGTAAGCCAGCCGTTGGTGCAACCGTCAGCCGAGATGTCTGTGGCGAGGCAGGTCACGCTGTTTAGGCTGGTGCAACCGTCAAACATCATGTTATAGCAATAGTCGGCCAAAGTCTTAGCAGGCAGCACGGGAGCCGTTTCCAGACTCTCACAGCTCATGAACATCTCACTATAACAGCCGTCCACCAAGGTTGTAGCAGGCAGTTCAGGAGCGTTCGCGAGAGCTGTGCAGTTCATGAAAATACCGTCGTAGCACATTTCCTCCAACGTGGTGGCGGGCAGGACTGGCGCAGAGGTAAGTCCCGTACAACCCTCAAACATAAAGGTGTAACAACCCATCGCCAACGTCTTAGCAGGCAATTCCGGGGCAACAGTCAGCCCCGTGCATGCACTAAACATATCATTATAGCAATACTCTTTCATCATCGTGGCAGGAAGCTGAGGCGCACGGGTCAGCCCTTCGCAGCCATAGAACATAGAGTTATAGCAGTAATCACTCAGCGTAGTGGCGGGCAGCACGATGTCCTTGACAGGATGATTCTTGATGGTGGTATTGGGTTCCCACTCATAAGAGAACAAGCAGCTGAAAGCATAATCATCAGTCAGCGTCGTAGCTGTCGGGAAGCCTGCAGAACTGAGCAGGCTCATCACGTTGCCATAGACGTAGCAATCGTTAGAGCAGACAAAGGAGAAGCCCATGCCGTATTCGTTTGCACATGACGTGTTATTACCTTGGAAGAGGACTATATCGCCAGCATCTACATCAATGTCTTCGTTCCATGTCACGTCCGTCCAATCATCATTGTTCTTCTTATACTGGATGGTAATGCTTTCAAGTGTGGTGTATTGGTCAACCTTGGCTGATATCGTTCCCGCATCTATTGCTTCGAAGGTCAGTGGTACAGAGGCCATGTCGTCTATGACAACCCAGCCTTCGGGGATTCCGTCAATAGCTCCAACAGGCCAGTCCTCCATGCCTACAGCTTTGACGAACGTGCCAGTTTCTGCAACATTGTTCAGCCATTCGGCAACAGACGAATAGACGCCTACGTTCTCACCAAGGTCGGTGGCCAGACACCTTACATAATTAAGAGAGGTGCAACCGTCGAACATACCGCCATAGACCTGTCCGAAAAGGGTCGGAGCAGGCAGGTCAGGGGCTTTCATGAGACTAGCACAACCCTCAAACATACGGTGGTAACAGTCTTCCATCAATGTCATGGCATGGAGTTCGGGAGCTTCTACGAGGCTGATGCAGTTAGTAAACATACCCATATAACAACCGTCAGAAAGTGTGGTAGCTGACAGGACAGGAGCTTCTGTCAGACTGGAGCAACCGAAGAACATGTTGTCATAACAATACATTGACAATGTCGTAGCTGGCAGTATCTCAGGTCCAGTGACCATTCCTGCACAGTCGGCAAACAACTGATGATAAGAACCCTCGCCTATCGTGGTAGCAGGTAGTTGGGGCGCACGCATCATGGCCTGACAACCGGAAAACATATACATGTAGCCAGACGATGGAACACTAGTGGCTGGCAACACCAATTCCCTAGCGGCATGGCTGAGGATGGTGGTGTTGTTCTCATAGAAACTGTAAAAATCATTAGAGGGTACTGTAAACAGGTATGCCAAAGCAAACTCATCACTTAGCGTCGTGTTTGTGGCAAAGTCAGAGGCATGCACAAGGCTCATCACGTTTCCATAGACATAGCACTGCCCCGTAGCAGTGAAACGAGTTGGCGTTTCACCGCTGTCTCCTGACCCCCAATAACAACTATTGTTGCCCCGGAACTGGACAGCATCATTGGCACTAACGTTGATGCTGATGGGGTTGCTGTTGGCAGAAGTCCAATTGGTGCCGTCCGTGCTATACTCAATGGTCAGACCATTGGGGTTGACAATGTTGATTATTCCTGCCTCAACAGCCTCAAACGTCAGCGGCGAGATGTAATCCTTAGTTGTAACAGGACGCACACACTGACCATCAAGACGTCCACCAAATTCGTGCCAGCCCTGAGCATCCCAGGCAAGGAAGTAAGCACCTGCTATGTCGTCGGGGTCGGAAGTGCGTGTCCAGTAGGCACCGCCAGGATTCAGCACATCGTCTATTCGCCAGCCTGTCTCGGGCAGGAAAATGCTCTTGCCGCTAGGACCTTTTACTTCGTAGCCATTGACTTCTCCAACAGTTGTCTCCGTCCAGCTACACAGACTTCTCAATTCTTCAAACTGCACCTTACTTGGCATCCGCCACGGAGCTCCCCAGTTGACGTAGGCTGCATCATCCTCCGGGTCAAGCTCGTATTTACCGTCCCAATAGCCGTCCTTTCCACGGCTACTATCAGCGCAGTACTTAGTAAAGCTGGTTTCTTCGCCAGAAACCTCACACCACTTGTAGTTCTCCCAGCTGAACTGATAGCCGTCAGAGGGGTTGTTTCCTTGTCCTTGCGTATCACCCCAGGCAAAGAAGTCACCGGCATCCGTAGCTCTGTTGGCTCCCACATTACACGTAGCCCAAAGCGTGCCGCTCGGCAAACCGAGATCAACATAATCGTAACCATTGTTTGCCCCAAGCTTGACATATTTATCGCCACGTTTACCTTCTACTGACCATCCTTTTGCTTTTGCCACTGCAATCTGGTCCTCCGTGATCTCGTTCTGCTCCGTATCACTCTCCAAGTCTAACACCACACAATAGGCATAAGAGAAATCGGGCAGCGAGTTGACCAACGCATCCATCGCTTCACCCTTGATACGGTTGTTGTAGCAATACAACTGGTACAGAGCCTCACAACCTGTTACATTGAGCAACGTCAGATGATTGTCGTTGCAGTTCAGTATCATCAGCTTATGATGGTTGGATACATTAAGCGAGGTTATCTGATTGTTCTCGCAATACAACTGCTCTAACTTCGTATTGCTGGAAACATTGAGCATCGTCAGTTGATTCCTCATACACCCTAAGACGCCCAGATCCTGATTATGCGACAAATCAAGCGTGGTTAGCTGGTTGTCCTCACAATAGAGGAGCGACAAAAACTCGTTGGCACTGACATCAAGGTCGGTTAAGTGATTACCACCGATTTGCACCTTAATTAGGTCGAGGCATGGCGTGAGGTCAATCGTGGTTAATTGGTTATTGTCAAACGCTAGCGTCTGCAGTTTAGTGTTCGCGCTCAAGTCGATGGAGGCGATTCTGTTCCAATCCTCCACGGGGTGCTGTTCAGCCGAATTGCTGACATCGAGTTCGATTAACTTCGTGAAGAACTGAATACCTGTCAAGTCCTGAATGCCACAACCACGCGCCACAATCTTGGTGATTTTGGCCATCTCTTCATCAGTAATGACAGCATCCTTGCCGTAGTCTTGAGCAAGCAGCCAGCTACGGAAATTAGTGTCGGGGAAGTTCTCCGCGTTGATGTCGGTGCCTGTGGGGGGAATGTAGGTCTCCTCGAAAAAAACTTGGATACTCAAAGAGGACACTCCATCTGGCATGACGAAAGAATATACCCCGTCAGTATTCACAGAGATATCATCCACTGACAGACCTCCTACGCATCTTATTTCCGTAAAATGGTAACCAGTAAGTGGCCGGAAATCGAAGTAAACGGTTGTACCAGGAGTTACATCCCATAACATTTCCACATCACTATTATAAGCACATGACTCTAACTCCTCCAAACTGAGTGCGGCACGGACTTGACCACCATCATTTTGTGGAATGACGAATACATACTGAGCCCTAGCTCCCGTAACCATCATCACCAGTGCGAACAGGGTTAATAATACGATTTTGCTTCTTTGTAACATAATATGATTGTTTTTAGTTTATATCTTAGCGAACATGAATTTTACGCCCATTGACGATATACACTCCTTTTGCAGGATGCTCCACGAGACGTCCGTCAAGGGTGTACCATTTATCATTTATCATTTCTCCATTATCATTCAGCAGAGCGCGTATGCCCGTTGCCTCACTGATAGTCCATCCCTCTGGAATGCCACCCGTGCCTATAGTCCAGTCGTTCATGCCCTCTGCCTTAACGAAGGTGCCAGTGGCGGCCACACCGTCAAGCCACTGGTTGGTGGCACGCTGCCAGTCGTTGGGAGTGTCATTGGCCGACAGGTCTGTCGCAAGACATTTCACATAGTTCAGGTTACTGCAATTACAGAACATATAGCTGTAGCAACTGGGCACCAAGACGGGGGCAGGCAGCTCGGGAGCCGTCTCCAAGCTGGTGCAGCCATAGAACATGCAGACATAGCAGCCCTCCTGAAGCGTAGTGGCAGGCAGTTCTGGAGCATTGACCAGACTGGTACACCTATAAAACATGTATTCGTAGCAGTCCTTTGCGAGCGTGGTGGCAGGCAGTACGGGAGCCGTCACCAGGCTGGCACAATCCCAGAACATGCCGTAGTAACAACTGTAAACCAGCGTGGTAGCAGGTAGTGCGGGAGCCTCGGTGATGGCAGTTTCACGATACATATTGTCGTAGCACTCCCAAGCCAGTTCCATGGCGGGCAGTGCAGAAGCCTGTGTCAGGGATGTACAACCTTCAAACATAGCATAATAGCACTCATCTTCCAAAACGAGGGCAGGAAGTTCGGGTGCTGCCGTCAGATTCTTACAGTATGAGAACATGTGGGAATAACATGAACTGGTGATAACTGTGGCAGGCAGCTCTGGCGCACGGCTGATGGTTGACTGGTGAAACATGCTGTAATAGCATCCATTTGTCAGTGTAGTGGCTGGCAGCACCAATTCCTTGGTGTTATGACTGACGAAATGTTCGTTCTTCCAGAACAGGTTTCTGAAAGTGCTGCTACTCGTCAGGGTTGTCAGCGTGGCGAAGTCAGTACTGCTGATAAGGCTCATCACGTTACCATAGACATAGCAGTCCTTGTCGAAAGTGATGGTGGTGGATTCGCCAGAAGGCTTGCCGTAGGCCTCGTTGTCGCCACGCAGACAGACCTTCGTTTCGGCGGTAGGAGCACTGATGGTGATGGTGGAGCTATTTTCAGATGTCCACGTGCTACCGCCATCGACGCTATACTCAATGGTCAGTCCTAAAGGGTTGGTAATGGTAACTTCGGTTTCGTCCTCAATGGCTTCGAAGGTCAGCGGCGTACCGGCCATGTCGTCTTGTGCTTTTGCGCCCGTGGCTATCGCCATGAGTACAAAGAAAAGTGTAAAAAGCTTTTTCATATTTTTTGTTTTTAGTTTATTTCACTATCGGCAAAATTAGCAAAAAAACACCAACTAACCATTGTCTGAGAGTCACTTTTTGACGAACTACCCCCTGGGAGTGACCAACTCGACCCTTTTGACATTCTTTTTTCCTGTTTTCTTTGCTAATCTATGATTTTTTTGTACTTTTGTACTCATGGAAACGTCAAGACGCACATTCTTCTTAGGGTTGACGCTTTGCCTCTGCCTCACCCTTCAGGCCCAGATAGTGAGCCAGCTCACCTGCCGGCGATACACCACTCAGGACGGACTGCCTCAGCTACAGACCGAGCGGCTGTACCAAGACACACGAGGGTATATATATATAGGTACACTGTCGGGCTTTGTCCGGTTCGACGGCCGTACGTTCACCCCCTTTCTGAAAGGCCAGCGGTTCAACATCGTGGGGTTTGCCGAAGTAGAGGGAACGGTGAGGGCCTTCGACTTCCGCAGGCAGTGGCTGACGGGGTTCGACGGTTTGGAGATGGTTCCCATAGACCCAGAGGGACAGTGGCTGCTCAACAACTTCAACAGCGGGAGCCTGCCCGAAGGCTTTGTGCTGCTGGAAGACGAGCAGGAGCAGAACCGCCGTTTGTGCCGCCTTACACCCGAAGGCTTTATAACCGAGGTACGAGGTGCGAGGTGCGAGGTGCTCGACCTCATGACTCCCGATCGAAGGCTCTACATGGACTCCACAATGCTCTACGTGCCCACCCCGCAGGGACTCTACGTCATACGCCAGAACCAGGCCGTACGTCTGACAGCCAAGAACGATGTCTTCAGCCTACTGCGTACCGACGACGGGCTGCTGGCTTTCGCCGCCGATGGCATCCATACGGTCAGCCAGAGGGGACTATGCATGAAGACCCCGTTCGACTTCAGCCAAAGCAGCTACGGACTTATTGTCAGGACGCTGGCCAACGGACGTCTGATCATAGCCGACGAGCACTCGCTCTACGAGTACGACGGAAGCCAAGTACAGGAAATAGCAACAGGATTCAACCTCATCAAAGACCTGCTGGTCGATCGGTGGGATCGTCTGTGGGCAGCCACCTACCAAGGGCTCTACTGCTATTTCACCCGCTGTTTCACCAACCACCGTCTGACTGACCCCAACGACATTGTGAGAGCCGTGGGCGTGGATGGAAAAGGACAACTGGTCATGGGGACGCTGAATGGGAAGTTATTGGCCTCCTCCAGTCGGGGGAGGTTGGAGGGGGCTTTCTTCGCCCCCTGCACCGCCACTCTCGACGGCAAGGTGTATATGGTGGGAGATGGCGATGTGGCGTGCTACTGCGACAGCGGGCTATACTGGCTCCACCTGCCCCATGACCGCTACCAGTTTGTGGCAGAAGCTGGCGGACGCCTCATCATAGGCAGCCGGAAGTGCATCAGCGCCTATCAACCCGCTACAGGCGCTATTGACACGCTGAGCACGGAGGTGCCCTACCCCTGGTGCGCTGCCCAGGACGCTCAGGGCAGGCTCTGGGTTGGCAGCACGTTCGGGCTCTTTGCCGATGGTGAGAAAGTGGAATACCCTCAAAAACTTATTGTCACCACCATGCAGCGCGACAAGCAGGGCAACATTCTCTTTGCATCGAAAGACTCACTCTTCCTCATCCGCAATGGCGAGGTTTCGCCCCTCCGGCTGGATGCCCTTTCCGGCCACGAGGTGCGATCGCTCCATGTGTCACCCAAGGGTTTTCTGGTGCTGGCTGCCATCGACGGCCTCTTTGTGGCCCGTTTAGACAAAGACTACACGCTCACCGATGTTCGTTTCTTTGACCATACCAATGGCTTCACCGCGCTGGAACCCCTGATGGCCACCATCGCCGAAACCCCTGACGGCATGGTGTGGGTGTGTGGCGTGGAGGAGATGACCTCGTTCCGACCTGCCGATCTACTGGCCTACGACGAGCACGACACCTACGTGAGCCCGCCGCTCCGTTGGTGGCAGCACTGGTGGGTATGGCTTGCCGGGCTGTTGCTGTTGGCTGCTGGCTGTTGGCTGCTGGCTCGCTGGTACGAGAAGCGCCGTAACCGAAAGACCATGATACGTCTGCAGGCGGAAAAGCTGCAGAAGGAGAAACAGATAGAGGCCATTCGCGAGAAGGCAAGAGCCCCCTTCCTGTCGCCACAAGCGGAGGGCAGACCTGATACAGAGAAAACGTCACCTCAGGAAGGCTTGGAGGGAGCCCTCAACGACATTGTGCGGATGACGGAGAAGAGCTACGATGAGCGACTTACCTTCCGCACGGCAAGCGGCACCATCGCCGTGGACGTGCAGGACATAGCGTTCTTCAAGGGCGACGGCAACTATTCGCAGATAGTGACATATCACGGCACCGATACGGTGCTACAGGGATTAGGCGCACTGGAGAAGAGACTTAGCCCCGAAGTGTTCGTACGTGCCGACCGCAGCACACTGGTCAACATCCATCAGGTAAGCTATCTGCTCCCCAAGCAGCGCCGCTGCATCTTCCGCTCACCCACCGGCCAGGAGACCGAGACAACACTCCTCGCCCCAGCCTTCAAGCGTTTGCAGGAACTGCTGTAGCAAGTTCGAATCCTGGTCGTATAAATATATTAAGGTATAATTGTACAATAATTACTAGAAAAAGTTTGGAGATTTCAGATTAAAAGTGTAACTTTGCAAATATTCGTACCTCTGACCTGACGGTCGAAGATACTCTCGCTCGAGAAAATCCAAAATTCTTTTGGTTTTCTTCTCGCTTATTCGTACCTCTGACCAGACGGTCGAAAGTACTCTCGCTCGAGAAAATCCAAAATTCTTTTGGTTTTCTTCTCGCTTATTCGTACCTTTGCAAAAAATAAACATCAATGAAACAACTACTAACCCTGCTGCTGATACTTGTCCCCATGATGAGCCGGGGACAGGAAACGGATATGGAAAGCCGTTTCAAGGAGATTGACCAGGCCATCAAGGAGTCGCCGCAGTATGTAGCTCAGCGCGAGGCGAAGATTGCCGTTGCCCGCAGGGCCTTTGAGCAGTCAAGCGGCCACCAGAAATATGAGGAGGGCTACCGCCTGTTTGAGCTGTACCGTCCCTTTGTCAGCGACTCGGCCATTTATTTCCTGCACCAGTGCATTGACCTGGCGGAGCAGGCGGGCGACCGTTCGGCTGCTGTACAGTGCCGTGCCCAGCTGGCCATCCGCTGTACCAACATCGGACTGTATGACGAGGCGCTCAACATTCTGGACTCCATCCAACTGACGGGAAAGGAGGAGGAGCTGGCACTGGGCACCTACTACGAGGCATATAATAATGTATATAGCGAACTGAGCTACTACACCCG